>Ga0187893_10002363_pt1 | contig 41699 bp, 33 predicted proteins | sample MA1701074metaG_FD_139574 | JGI IMG/M metagenome (GOLD analysis project Ga0187893, IMG submission 139574) | White microbial mat communities from a basaltic lava cave in the Kipuka Kanohina Cave System on the Island of Hawaii, USA - MA170107-4 metaG ...
AAACCATCGAGTGTCCATCCTTGTGAATCAAGGTCTTCTCGAGTCGAAAGAACGGCTCCTGCACGGACATGAATGGACCTATGACTTCACCAAACCTGCTTGCCTCATCCGAAGTCATCAAATCAAACGTCGTCTTCCCGATAATTTCTTCGGGTTTGTAGCCGATAATTTCTTCCACTTTTGGATTGACATACGTAAAAAAGCCTGCTCTATCTATTTCCCAAACCCAGTCATTCGTCTGCTCTACCAAGTTCCTATATTTTACCTCGCTCTGCCGTAACGCTCCCTCAGTCAATTTTCTTTCCAATTCTGCCGATGCACGAAGCGCAAAAATCTGAAGCATCGACTCCACCACGTTTAGGTTGTCCAATTGTTCTCGACACATCACCACCATCAAGCCAAGAGGCTTACCAATTGAATCAAAAAGAGGGGTACCTGCATAAGATTCAACCCCCATTCGAGCCAACAAGTAATCTTTTGGAAAACTTTGCTGTACCCCGCTCGGATACGAGCACAGTTTTTTTCCCAAAACATTCTCACACGGAGTATGCGCTAAATCGTACTCGAAATTGCCCATGACTTTGCCATCCCCGTAAACAGCAATGGTTCTTACGCGCTCAAAGTTATCACCCACGACTTCGGCAACGAATGCGTAATCAGCTTCCAGAGTCTTCGCCAGATGTTCGACCAGCGACTGGAAAAACACTTCTCCCGTAGCTGCTGATACTCCCTTTGCAATATTAAGCAAGACTTCCTCAGTCCGCTTTCGGTCGGTTATATCTTCCACAACCGCGATCCCGTCGATCACATCACCATCGGCATTGCGCAAAGGAGTAACGCAAACCGACAACCACAACTTGGCAGAGCTGGTCGTGGCTTCATAAAAACCCTCCTGTAAAGACGTCTCCCCCGCTAAAGCTCTTTCCATTAATCCCATAAAGCTTTGATCTTTCAGTTGCCTCATGTCGAGTCCGGTAATTCTGTCACGAGAAGACCTGAGGATCTCGGCCATTCGCTCGTTGCATTGTTTTATCCTGTAGTCCTCGTCGAATATGTAGACACCGACAGGCGATTGGTCGAAAAGCGTGCGATAGCGATCCTCCGATTGCCGCAAAGCCTCTGCTTTTTTTGCGTTGTTGATCGCAATCTCTATCTGTTGCGCAACGATTTCTAGCAGCTTGCGCTCTTCTTCATTGAAAGCGTTTTTTCTGAAGGAATTTATGTTTATACAACCTACCGTCTTTTCCTCAAAGCGTATCGGCATAGAGAGGTAACTCTTTATACCGGCCTCTCTTCCCGCGGGGCCAATATAGTTGTCTTCGTCCACATCAGCACAATACCTGGGCTTCCCTCCTATGATAGTTTGCCATGTAAACCCCTTGGGATATCTTATTCTTCCTGCCCGTTCGACGTATTGATAACCAAAGCCTCTTTGAGATTTGATCACGGCTTCTTCGTCTTCAACTAGGTAAATGGCAACCATGTTTGCTTGGTCTATATTCTTATTCATCGACTCAACAGCGTTTTCCAAGACCTCTTGAAGGTCTATCGACTTATGGACACTGCGGGTCACAGAGCTTATGATTGTCTCATACCGATTTTTTTTGGATAACTCACTGTACAGATTTGCCTTTGCTACAGCTATTGCAATCTGAGTGCCGATTGTGGTAAGCAAATCCTCTTCAGGCTTTGTGAATTGGTGTTCCTTGTATGTCAACAACCAGAATACTCCAATTTTTTTTCCTTCGAGCTTTATCGGTATTCCCAGCATACTCCCAAACCCAAGCTCCCTTCCTGCAGGTTCTATGTCTGGGTCATTTTGAGCGTTCTTTACGTTTAGTATCTCGCCCGAATTTATTATCTTCCAAGTTACTCCTTTAGGATAGGGAATTCTTGCAGCTTTCTTTATATAAGTTTCTGGGAAATTTCTATGATCCTGCATTACCGCTTCTTTCTTGTCTTCATCAACTAGATAAATACAAGCAAAGTCGACGTATCCTTGATCGATAACCATATCAAGAGAAATCTTGCAAATTTCCTCAAGCTCGAGAGACTGATTCATAGCTTGAGTTATCCTGTTTAGCATCCTCAGGTCTTTTTCTACTGATCTACGCTCCGCTATCTCAGCCTCAAGTTTTTGGTTAATTTTTACTAATTCGGATGTCCGCTCTATTACGCGTATTTCCAAATCGTCACGTGTCCTGCGCAGCTCCTCCTCGGCCTGCTTTCGTTCAGATGCTTCGAGAGCAAGCGAAACCATATCTGCAATCGAAGCTGCAAACTCTTGCTCTTCTAATTCCCACTGCCTTCTCAGTCCCGTATGTTCATGACAAACTATTCCGACCACTTGACCGTGGAGACGTACAGGAACGTCCATCATGGACGATATATTATTAGGTATTAAATAACCTTGAGTAAATTCCCTGGTGCGAGAATCTTTGCGTGCGTCGTGTGCTGCCAGGATACGGCTCTCTTCCAAAGCATGAAAATAATCAGGGTAATCCTTAGCCAGAAGTCTTGCGCCATTCTCATGAGAGTTCTCAGTCAATTTGTAAAACTCTCTACAAATAATCTCTGAACGGTCGTCGTTAAAAAGCCATATGCTCACCCTATCCACAGTCAGCGTTTTAGCATCGACCGCTGTTATCATTTTTAGCTTTTTATCAAGGTTTAAATTTTCCTTTTTTGCCAATTCGAGAAGTAACTTCTGATGGCGGACAATTTGTTCTGTCCTATTATTTAGAGCTTCTTCCGCTTTTTTACGCTCATCTAAATTACGTCTTAGCTCAATTTGTGTCATTACCTGGCGCGCCAGAGAACGCAGCGCCTCTCTTTGTTCGTGGCTTAAATCCTTAGGCACTGTGTCTATGACGCATAATGTCCCCAGCGCATAGCCATCCGGTGTAACCAGCGGCACACCTGCGTAAAAACGTATACCAGGTCCTGAAACCACGAGCGGGTTTTTCGAAAAACGCTCATCTGTGAGCGCGTTCTGAATGACAAGTAGCTCACCCTTCTTTTGAATCGCATGCCTGCAAAAAGAAACCTCCAGAGGAGTTTCTTCGATGCTCGTGCCAACCTTTGACTTAAACCACTGACGATTCTCATCTACAAGGGTTACTAAAGCAATGGGAGCGCCACATATGTACGACGCCAACTTGGTAATGTCATCAAATTCTTTTTCAGGGGGCGTATCCAGTATATTGTATTCGTGAAGGACCTCAATCCTTCTGGACTCTGTACTGTTTGAATCTTTGCTCATTAGTACTCTCTATGAACTGTTGTTCCATTAAGACAAGCTATAAGTTACTTAGGTCGGCGGCTCGCCAATGAAGTGCTTGCTTTTAAAAGATCATTAACTGAACCTGCCGATAACCCACCTCCCTCTAATCTCCGCCTCCGGGAAGTGATGACCTAATTTTATATACAATCGCGATCCTGCGTCAAGCCAATTGATATATATGAATAATTTTCAACTAAAAATCTCCCATTAATCCAAGTTTGACACTCCACAACCGTATTCATAATTATCGCCTTAACTTACCGAATTGCTAAACAATAAGGAATTAATGTAGGGAACGCATATATGCGTTCCCTACATTAAACCTGTAAAAGTCCTTATCCTTACCAGAGCATGATTTCGTCTGATTTCAATTATCAATAAACCTCTTCTTCGATCGTTTTTTATCCGATAAAATAATATCAACCTTTCAAAAACAGACAGAGGGGGATAAAAATTGAAGCTCCACGAAAAGATCGCACTAATAACCGGAGGCGGAACAGGCATAGGAAAAGCAACAGCGCTTCTTTTAGCAGAAAAGGGAGCAATAGTAACAGTTGCCGGGAGAAGGGAAAATAAACTTCACGAAACCGTTATGGCTGTCGAGAAAAAAGGCGGCAAAGCATTTTACGTGGTTGGCGATATATCGAGAGTTGAAGATACAGAGAGAATTGTTCAAGAAACGGTAAGGAATTGCGGTGGTCTGGATATCCTCGTAAACAATGCTGGCGTATTTAAAGGCACGAAGATAACAGACACCTCCGAAGATGAATACGATAGGATCATGAACACTAATCTAAAAGGCACATACTTCATGTGCAAATATTCGATTCCGGTGATGACAAAACGAGGCGGAGGGTCAATAGTGAACATTGGCAGCACTCTAGGAATAAAAGGAATACGAAAATCAACAACGACGGTTTACGCTGCTTCAAAAGGAGGAATTGTAATGCTTACCAAGACGCTTGGGCTTGAACTCACGCCGAATAAAATTCGAGTAAACTGTATTTGCCCTGCGGTCGTAGAAACGGAAATATTTGAAACCCTGGGAATTCCGACAGAACAAATACCGGAGCGGATGAAAACCTGGGAATCATTCCACCCGATTGGAAGAAATGGGAAGCCTGAGGACATTGCACAAGCAGTGCTGTATTTTGCGTCAGAGCATTCATCTTGGGCTACGGGAACTATATTCAATCTTGATGGGGGAGTAACCGCTGAGTAGATTATTGGTTGCGGGGGGAGGATTTGAACCTCCGACCTTCGGGTTATGAGTGCCAAATTTAGCTTTTGCGCTATTTTGTGTTAAAAAGTGGAGAGTTGAGAAAACTCAATCAAATGAGGGGATTTCCCAACTTACCTAGAAAATAGATTAAGTGACTTAATGTGTTACTTTGTGTCAGTAGGTGAATGAGTTACTGACAAATTCACTGACAAGTTTACTGACAGAAAAAGTTAGATCAGGTTTCCTCATAAGCCTTTAAGAATTTATCTCTTGGGATACCCGCTTGAGTGCAAATTGTTCTCAGAGTTGAGCCTTTGATCCGGTCATGGTTAGGCATGGTCAGAGGGGTTTTAGTACCATCCGCGTTGTTTCTAATCATTGCTATATGTTCTTTTTCACGGACTAAGCGAAATCCTAAAAGTTCAAAAGCTTTGATAACTCTCTTTTTGGGAGCGTCAACAGGAAACTTAGGCATTAGACGCTAATTCAGTTTCTTCCAGGAAAGCCTCGATTACGGGTGATTCTTCTTCAAGAACTTCTTGGCCAAAAGTCTCAATATGAAAACGGATAGCGGATTTAACATCGGCTAAGGCGTCCTCATAAGTATCTCCTTCACCTACAACAACACCCTTTAGACCCAATGGATAGGCAACGTAACCATCAGGATGCTTTTCTACTATTATTAAGAGCTTTTTCATATTGTTTCTCCATTCCGAAAGTAATCTTCAATAACCATACTAAACAAATTCTCCATCATAAGTCGAGGGCTTTTCTTAATTCCTCATCTGTTATAAGACGATCTTTTTTATTCTTTGAACGTTCTAGGGCAATCTCTAAGTCCCTCTATTCTTCAATGTAAGCTTTGATTGCTCTCCTTAAATGGAAGGACTTAGGCTTGGATGTCTTCTTTGCTATCTTATCTAGCTCTTCTAATAATTCATCAGGGAGCTTAATTTCTGCTAATATCATTTTTGTCACCTATTAATATATACAGCATGCTGTGTATATCATGATAGCACCTTTCTACCACAAAGTAAAACAACTCTACACACGATAACCCCAATGTGTTAGAAGCATGTAAAAGATATTGTGAAGAAAGGGTCTTGGAGTAGGGATATACTGGCTTTCAAGTATCTAAAGCCATACTTCGGAGACCGTAGGCTATCTGAGATTACACCAAAGGATGTGGACGACTATAAGGCATTCAGACTTAATGACGTTGCCCCGGCTACAGTAAACCGGGAATTGGAAGTATTAAGGCACTTATTCAACCTGGCTGAGAGGTGGAAAAGTTTTTTCGGAAAGAACCCGGTTTCACAAGCTAAACTTTTGCCTTTAAACAATCAAAAGGAAAGAATCTTAACCCATGAAGAGGAAAAAAGGCTTTTGGCTTCCAGCTCCCAGTCTTTAAGGGCAATTGTTATCTGTGCTTTAAATACCGGAATGAGAAAGGGAGAGATTATTACCCTTAAATGGAGTAACGTTGATCTGGATAATAACGTTATCACCCTGGAACATACAAATACTAAGAGTAAGAAAACCAGACGAATCCCCATAAACTCAGTCTTGCGGAAACTTTTATTAGAGCAAAGACTTAGAACCGGTGTGAGCGATTACGTATTTCTTAGCTCTGAGGGTACACCCTACTTAAGACAGGATTCCTCAAACCGTGCCTATGAGGGAGCTTGTAAAAGAGCAAATATTCAAGGACTCAGGTTTCATGACCTACGCCATACATCCGCAACACGTATGATTGAGAATGGAGCCTCCATTGTAGCAGTCTCTAAGATATTAGGACATGCCGATTTAAAGACGACAATGAGGTATTCTCACCCGGAAAATTCTCTCATAGAAGCTGTTGAATCACTGACAAGAATAGATTTTTCTGATTCAGTTACTGACAAATTCACTGACAAGGGAGAAACTGGAAATTGAAGGTGTGGTGTAACTGCTTGATATTATTGGTTGCGGGGGAGGGATTTGAACCCTCGACCTTCGGGTTATGAGCCCGACGAGCTACCAGGCTGCTCCACCCCGCGTTTCGATAAGGAATTCTATTTAACTTTGAATCTCATGTCAAGCAAGCCACCAAAACCCACCCAAACGATAAGCATTCTTTACCTACACATATTATAATCAATTCTAGTTCAGAACAACGGTCTCACCTCGTATTGACATACAAGATTTCTAAATATAGATTAATTACCCAAAATCAGTCTTTTGAGGAGGAGAAGAATTATGAAAAGATTTTCAAAAGCGTTTTTGGCAGTCATATTATTTTCATCCTTTTCTCTTTTAGTAGGTTGTGAGGGCATGGTCAAGAAAGACGAATACGATAAAATCAAAGCTCAAGTTGAACAGCTCATAAAAGATAAAGCCGATCTTGAGAAAAAGATCGAAGAATTAACTGCACAAATAGGAACTGTTACAACTGAGAATGAACAGTTAAAAGCACAGCTTGCAGCGCAGCCAACCCCGGACCTCGAAGGAACAGCTCCAGCTCCTGAGGGCGAAATGCAGGCCCCTGAAGAAGCAGCCCCGGCACTTGAAGGGGAGATGCAAGCTCCGACAGAGGCTACTCAGGCTCCTGAGGAGATGCCCGAACAAGCACCAGCTCAATAATACAGTATTCAAAAATCAATTGATTTTCTTTGCTTCGAGAATACGGTCGAGCCTAAAGCTGCATTTTTCTTTTCTGTGGTGGCAGTAGGCTATTATGTAAGCTGAATCCCTGGTTACATTGACCTCAAATGGCTCGATCACTCTGGTTGTTGTTGTATCCCTGTAAGCCGATAGATATTTTATTTGAATCTTGCCTTTAATTCTCAGCGCTTCTTCGACAGTCGGTGGTATTACGAATCTATCAGGAATTTCAAATAAAACTGTCTTTCCCTGGAGCTTGAGCAAGTTCTTGAGGGGATCTATTCGGATTCCCCTTCTTTCTAAATTCATAAGGAAATACTCGAAAACCTCTCTTGTTATCCTTACATCTCCAAAAGCCCTGTGCACACCTACAGTTGAAATGCCAAGATATTTGGCAATCTTTCCAAGACTATTGCTTGGAAATCTGTAATACCTTCTTGCAATGCTCAATGTGTCAATAACCTCGTTTTCGGTTGGTGAAAGCTTTATACTGGACAGCTCTGCAAATAAGAATCCCAAGTCAAACTGTGCGTTATGTGCTACTACCACACTATCTTTCAGCAAATCTAGAATATCCCATGCAATCTGTCTGAAAAAAGGGGCGCTTCTTACCATATCATCTGTTATCCCGTTAACGGACGCGGCTTGAAGGGGAATAGTTCTTCCCGGGTTGATCAGGGTTTCATACCTATTTATGACTTTCCCATCCTTTGTTTTTAGTATCGCAATTTCACATATCCTGTCACCCAAATTAGGATCTAGGCCTGTTGTTTCAACATCTAAAAATGCAAATGTGACCTCCTTAAGGTTTTTAGAAAGCATATCCGCTCTTTGTCCCCCTTTTTCATAATATAGTTAATGCGATGAAAACCCAATGATTTCGGACTACCAGTCGTTAAAGATACAAAACTCAACGTTTATATTATGTTGCAAAATTATAGAGGTTAAGCTGGCAAATTTCTGAGAATCCCTTCCCCTCCTTTTTGTATAATTCTATCGGCAAGCTCTCTTCCGAGAGCCGTACTGAGTCCAAGTGAACCGATTATATCTTCTCTTATGTATTTTTTACCATCCGGAGAAGCAACCAAACCAATTATATTAATACTGTCTTCTTTAACTTCTGCATAACAACCCGCCGGAACGTGACAACTCCCGCCCAGTTTTTCCAGAAAGGACCTCTCCGCAAAAGCTGCAATACTAGACGCTTCATGGTTAATTTGAATAAGCATTCTAACTGTCTCTTCGTCACTCTCTCTGCATTCAACCGCTATTATTCCCTGACCGGGTGCCGGAACCATAGTTTCAAACGAGAATATATCCGTAACTTCATCTTGAAGGCCCAATCTTTCCAGACCGGCTAGAGCGAGAACTACCCCGTCAACACCATCATTTCTTACTTTTTTTACCCTGGTATCGACATTTCCTCTAATCGGAATAATTTGAAGATCAGGGCGAAAATGAAGCAGTTGGGCTTGACGTCTTATACTACCGGTTCCTACTCTCGCCCCTTTTGGAAGTTCGCGAAAACTGTGAGTTAGTCTCGATACCAGAGCGTCTCTAGGATCATGCCTCTCAGTTACAGCTCCAATTTTGAGCTCCAATGGAAGAATAGCTGGGAGGTCTTTCAAGCTATGAACGGCAACGTCAATTTGCCGACTGAGAAGAGCCTCTTCGATCTCCTTCACAAATATCGCTTTCCCTCCGATCTCGGAGAGTTGCAAATCCCCAATTTTATCTCCTGTTGTTCGAATTATCGATATTTCTATTTGTATTTCTGGGAATTCTCTAGTTATGAGACCTTTTACAAACTCTGACTGCCAGATCGCAAGACGGCTCCCTCTACTTCCAATCCTCAACACTCTCTTCATTTTCTTCTTTTGACCAGACAAGAACTAATAAATACGAATTAAGAATAGTGGTGAAATGCATGATTCGCACCTATCCCGTATAGTCTATCTTGTCACACATTCAAGCTCCATTCAATCGTGTTCAATTTTGCCCATTCTCTGCTTTACAGTTAAATCCTCATCTTCCGTAACTTCGACCTCTACTTCGAGTTCAAAGAGTTTCTTTAATGTGTGAGCATAAAGAGCCCCAAGTGACGAAGAGGACTCTTTCTTCAGGTTTGTTAGAGGGTTATGAAGAATCTTTCCTATGATTCCTTCAGCCATATTTTCGACTATACTTTTCTCCCTTTCAGACAAGCTTCCCAATCTGGAGACCGCTTTTCCAAACTCATCTGTCTTAATTTCTTCAAACCTTTTCTTGAGCTGAATTATGGTAGGAACCACCTTTAAACCATCGAGCCATCGCAGGAAATTTTTCTCACCTTGAAGAACTATTTCCTCGGCTTTTTCTGCGCTCTCACGCCTAGTCTTAAGGTTTTCATCGAGTACATTTTTAAGATCGTCAATATCGTAAAGATAAACATTCGGTATTTCTTCTACCCTCGGGTCTATATCTCGCGGTACTGCAATGTCGATCATAAACATGGGCTCATTGTTTCTCAACTTAAGAGCTTCACGCATATGCTGAGGTCTGATTATAAAATCCGCAGAACCCGTCGCCGTGATTACAATATCAACATCTTTCAGTAAATAATAAACTTCTTCAAACAGAACCGGTTTTCCGTTCAGTATTTCTGCTAGTGTTCTTGCACTCTCCAGGTTTCTGCTAGCAATCAATAAATTCTTTATACCAGCAGAAATAAGATGCCTTGCCGCTAGCTCTGCCATGTCTCCCGCCCCAATAATCATTACAGCTCTTTTTGAGAGGTCATCAAAAATCCTCCTGGCAAGTTCAACCGCAACGTAGCTTATCGAGACTCCTTGAGATCCGATCCCAGTTTCTGCTCTAACTTTCTTTGCCACAAAAAAGGCGTGGTGAAAGAGGCGATTCAGGACGAGGCCCACTGCTTGTTTAATAGTCGCAGACTTGTAAGCCTGCTTTACTTGACCCAATATCTGAGGTTCCCCCACGACCATTGAATCAAGACTTGAGGCTACTCTAAAGAGATGTCCGACGGCAGCATTGCCTATTAATGTGTATAGATAGGTAGAGAAATATTCAGATGGCACTCTATGAAACTCAGAAAGAAATTCTTTAATTTCCTCGATAGATTCTTCAGCCTTTTCCGATACGGCATAGACCTCAACACGGTTGCAGGTAGAGAGTATCAAGCACTCTTCGACATTCTTCTTTTCGGATAGTTTAGAAAGACCATCTTCCAACCCGTTTTGAGTGAAAGAAAAACGCTCCCTCACTTCAACGGGTGCAGTCCTATGGTTAAACCCAACAACTACTATTTCCATCATCACTTCTTTTTCCTTATCTCCCACAGCCTCATGTCATCCTCCCAGAATCTTTCATCTCTCCAAGGTTCGCCATGAATATGATAGCCACGTATGAACAAGATGCAGGATACATGATGCACGATGGGTAATTTATGAAAGTTTTTAAATACAGCTTGGATCCTGTCACTACAATACTCCTCCAGACGGCATCATAAATACCTCTTCCGTGACCGTATCTCTCGGTTGTTTGTAAACGTTTACCACGATTTTAGCGATATTGCTCGGGCTCATCATTTTTTTTCTATCCCAACTACCCTGAATTTCATCCCAGAGCGGCGTATCGGTAGGGCCGGGAATTATGGCCGTAACCTTTATGCCTTTCTCCCTTAACTCTTCTCTGAGCGAGTTTGTAAACCCGAGAAGTCCGAATTTTGAGGCGCAGTATGCCGACCAATTGGGAAACCCAACCTTGGCAGCATTTGAGGTTATATTGAATATATGGGTTCCTCTATCCATAAATTCGAGCGCATGTTTCGTCACCAGAAAAGCTCCGGTTAGATTTACTCTTAATGTCTCTTCCCATTTAGATGAATCCATGCTAGAAACAGGCCCAATAAAAGCAATTCCGGCGTTATTAACTAGCACTTTAATGCTTCCCTTCTCAGAAACCTTTGCAATAAATTTTTTAACCTCAGCTTCATCACCTACATCGCAAGCTACTCCCAGTGATTTTCCTCCCCTTTCTTTTATTTCTCTCTCGACTGTTTTGATGTTTTCTGATGTCCTCGCGCAGACTGCAACAAAAAATCCCTCTTTTGCAAACTCGAAAGCGATCTCTTTGCCTATCCCTTTTCCCGCTCCGGTAACAATCACCACTTCATCGCTCATCTTTGCTTTCCTATCAGCCTTAGAAACTCTGATCTTGTCCTCTCATCCTCTTTGAACACCCCTCTCATAGAGCTTGTCAGCATATTGGCCTCAGCCTTTTTCACCCCTCTCATCGCCATACACAGGTGATATGCCTCCGCAACAACGGCTACCCCCTCAGGATTCAGTATATCACTAAGAAAATCGGCGATTTGAACCGTCATCCTTTCCTGAACCTGTAGCCTTCGGGAGAAAACCTCGACGATCCGGGGAATTTTACTAAGCCCGATTATCTTACCGTTTGGAATGTATGAAACATGGCATTTGCCGAAAAAAGGAAGCAGATGATGCTCACAGAGACTATAAAACTCTATGTCTCTGACGATAACCATCTCATCATATCTTTCATCGAATATCGCGCCATTCACCAATTCTCTCGGCGATACGTTGTACCCAGAGGTCAGCTCTTTATACATCCTCGAGATTCTCCCGGGTGTCTCCTTGAGCCCCTGCCTGTCCGGGTTTTCTCCAATCCCCAAAAGAATCTCTCTCACTGCATTTTCAATACTCATATTTCCGGTTCTTCCTCCTCAAAATATTCGAAATAGTTATCTGGAGTCTCCCAAAGTTTGAGTCGATAAAGCCTTGCCATGCTCATTTTTGGTTGAAGTCTCAGCCATATATACTTCACTATGTTTTCTCCAGAGGGTTGAAACTCTCTGAAAAACGGGATTTCAATATCAAGTCTGGTATGGTCAAGCTCTTCCACAATATCTCTCATCATCTCGTCCAGCACGCTCATATTGACCACCATTCCAGTGTCAGAGTCAATATCTCCCGTTACCTTAACCTCGATGTAATAATCGTGTCCGTGTCCCCTGGGATTATTGCATTTCCCAAAAACTCTAGCATTTTCTGCATCGGAATATTTATCCAAATGCAGCCTGTGAGCTGCTGAGAAATGATAAACCCTTGTCAAAGCGCATACCTCCTTTCTCATCCCTCCCTCCAGTAATCCACATACAGGTCAGGGGTCTCATAAAGCCTAATTCTATGAAGCCTGCAGTCGGCTGTTTTTCTCAGTTTCTCCTCAAGAGAATCCCACAAAACCCGCGCAATGTTTTCAGAAGTGGGAATTAGGTCCTTGAATTCAGAGTTGTCCTCGTTCAGGTACTTGTGGTCGAAGTCTTTCAGAACATCACTCAGGATGGGTTTTAAATCGTAAAGGTTGATTATCATCCCGGTGTCCGGGTCGACTTCGCCTTCAAGCGTAACCTCTAGTATATAGTTATGCCCGTGTCCGTGAGGGCTCGTGCACTTGCCGAAAACCGACTTATTTTGTTCTTCACTCCACTTTGGGTTCCAATACCGATGAGAAGCTGCAAAATCAACTCTTTTTGTCAAGAGGGTCTTATAAGCCACTGGTTTCCCCAGACTTTCCCGAAATATCGAACTCTTTTATTGATTATTAATGATAGCATAAGGCTAATAAATGTCACTAATTTGTTTCCATTCTCCTGAACTCTACGGTACTATTTTATTCGATGAATTACAGCTCGGGAGCAGTTCTGACAAAAATTCTAAACAGCATACAAAACAAGCGAAAAACGGTTCGACTGATAAACGGTGCAATAGAATTTTTATTGGTCACATCCGCTTCGCTTGGGTCGGCTTCCGTTCTAGCGCGCTTTTATTCGAGTGAGGTTTATTTTTCCATCATTAAGACTGTAGCTATTTTGTCAGCCTCTTTCGGATTCGTAAAATTAATGCTTCCAGCCTTATTGAAAAGAGAGAGAACTACGGAAATTTCAATGGAATTGGAAAAAGTATCTCCCGGGCTGGGGGAAGATACTATAAATGCCGTTCTACTCATGGGTGAGGTTCAAAACGAAAAGAGGTTTGGCGTTTCTAAGTCGCTCGTCGGTGCGCACATAGAGAACGTCGCTGCCAGGCTGGAATCACTGGACTTATCTCCCTCTCTCCCTGAAGAAAAAATAAAGAGCTACCGGAAGCCTTTTACCGCCGTTTTTATGTTGTCATTTATTGCTCTGGTGTTATCGCCGAGCGAGTTTCGGGCTTTTTTATTCAGTGCAAACATATTGCCGCCTTCTGAGCCCTATCTCCTCGAACTCGCTGATATAAAAGTAAACTACCATTACCCTGATTACACCGGGATTCCTCCTAAAGAGGTAAAGGGAAGCTCCGGAGACATAGATGCGGTAAAGGGCACCAACGTTACTTTTGAAGCAACTCCCCTGAAACCCTTGGACAGAGGCAATCTGATTTTTGAAAAAGGTCATATTATTCCCTTAAACACAGAGCAAGGGAGAATAAAGGCTGAGTTCAGGATAGTTTCAAGCGGGAGTTTCTATGTTGAAGATACTGCCGGGAAATATAGATCCAGGGTTTTTTCGATCACCTCCCTCGAAGACAAAAATCCTAGGGTTAGCATTGAAAACCCAAGTCGAGAAATCATAGAAATAGACGGTCAAGACAGGCTTGATATAGACTATAAAGCGGAAGACGACTTCGGACTCACAAAACTAATGCTCACCTGGAATACCAAGAAAGGTGAGTCAAGCAGGTTGATTATGGGGACTAAGGGAGGGTTAAAACTCCAGGAGGGTAAATTTAGTTGGGAGCTCGGCTCGGCAGACCCCGACCCAGGTGAAACAATTGAGGTAAGGGTAAAAGCTTATGACAACGATACCGTATCGGGTCCTAAATTCGGAGTTTCAAACACGATCAAAGTAAAACTACGTAACCCAAGAAAAAAACATGAAGACATACTGACACTTGCAGATAAACTTTTGAATGAAATGATAGATATACTCGGAGATGTAATCGAGAGTAGAAACACGCTGACTACAAGACAAAATTCAGACAGTGATCAACAAGATTTAACTGCTGCAAATATGTCAAAGACAAAAAACGTACAGGAAGTTATCACGATAAAGATTGAAAATATCTTAAGCCCTATAGACGACCTATTAGTGGGAATGAAAACTGACGAATTTTCCGAATTTGCCTATTTTACTGAACTTTCAAGCATGAAAACAAGAATTCAAGGCCTACTTAACGAACGGCATGATTTGTTCCCATCAGTTTCGGCAACTGATTTGCCGCGACTCGACAACCTTATATCGGAAGAAATAAACGAATTCGAGGGCGACATACTGTTCTTGGATTCAATGCTCAAAGGAGAAAAGTTGAGAGAATCAATGCTATATGGAAAAGATGCGCTGAGACAGTACAACGAGCTTTCAGAGCTCCTCGAAAAGCTAAAAAATAGCGGAGATCACACAACGATGGATCAATTGGCCAAGAAGGTAGGTGAGCTGAACAGTTTGGTGTCTGAACTAACAGAGAAACTAAGTTCTTTAAGCGGAGACATCGGTGAAGGGTTTTTGAATGTCGACGCATTCGATTCTATCGACCTACAAGGGAAGCTAGATGAGATTATGAAGCTGGCAGAATCTGGCAAGATAGAGGAGGCATTAGAATTGCTCGCTTCTCTTAAGACAGGCATTCAAAACATGATCGCCTCTCTTGAAAGTAGTTTTCAATCGTTCAGCTTAGCTTCGCTCTCGAAGGAAATGAATAAATTAAACGAGATAATATCGAGATTAGGGAACATTGAAAAAAAGCAGACTAGCCTAAAAGATAGAACAATCAATCTTAAAGACTCTCTACTCAAGTCTCCTGGAAACAAACAAAGCATGTCTGATTTTCTAGGAACAGAGAGAAAGAAAATCGAGCGACTAAAAAGCATGCTATTTGAGACCAAGACAAAGGTTTCTCCCAATATACCTGAATACAAAACTGTAGAATCCTCACTCCTAATCGACAGAGCAATAAGCAGAACCGATGAGCTTGAACATTGGCTTCAAGCACTAGACTTCGAAGAAGCTCTCAAGCAATCAAAAGAGCTTGAAAATGACGCGACTGAAATTAAAGACCTTAGCAAGCTAGTCTGGGGAATTGCAGATGGGGATAGTGAGGCAGAAAAACCTTTAGAGCTTGCCAGAGAGATTCGCCGAGACCTTGAGAATGCATTGCAAGCGGGGACTGAAAACGGACAATCATTCCGAATTGCTAAAACACAGGACGAACTCGAGAAAGAAACCTCAGGGGTTGGGGACGATATTACTGAATTTCAAAATGGTTCTTTTCTACTGCCAATAATCGGAGAAAAGCTCGGCGAGTCAAGGGAATTTATGCGTGGAGCATCAGGAAATATGAAGACAAACGAAATATCTAAAGCTATATCTAATCAAGAAGAGGCAATTAAAAAACTCGAGTCGGCTCGCGAACAAGCCGAAGAGCTGCTCAAGAACTACAAGCTTAGTTCAAAAGGAATGGGAATGTCTGTCCCCTTGGTATTGGGCAATCAATTTCAACAGGGTTCCCAGGGAGTTGACACAGGCCACGTTGAGATACCGGCTCCTGAGGAATCTCAAATAGGAAAAGAATTTAAAGAGAGTCTTTTAAAAGCCTTGAAAGACGGGTCTCCAGAGGGCTACAGCGAGCTCAACAAAAGATATTATGACAGGATAATAAAGTGAAGAATTTAGCCGTCTCAGTTTTGTTCGTTTTTCTTTCCATCGACGGTTTAACCGATGAACGAGACTTCTCAACAGAGCTGGAAAGAGGAAATCAGGAGCTTTCCAGTTGGAAAATAGCTAATGCGTCACAAGCCGCCGATAGAATCTTAGGACTCGCCGAGAGCACGGATGATAAAGCGCATGCTCTCTTTTTTAAATCTCAGGTCGAGTTTCATAAAAGCGACTATCTCAATGCAAAAGAGCTTGCCGAAAAAGCGCAAGAACTGCTTCCTTCTGATAATGAAGTAGCCGACTTTATTGACTATTTAAGCAAGGTCTCCATAAACGCTGAAAAATTTAATGAGGTAAAAACTGAGCATTTTAAAATAAGATACTCCCACCCAAAAGACTCTATTCTAGTGGGTTATGCACAAGACGTGCTCGAAAAGAGTTACTACGAAATCGGACTTGACTTAGAGAGCTACCCCACAGAGTCGGTAGTCGTCGAGATATATCCCGATCTCGAAAGTTTTACGCTTGCCTCAACCCTCTCAGAAAAAGACATTAAAACCACGGGAGTGGTCGGTATCTGCAAGTTCAACCGCATAATGATCCTATCACCGAGACTGTTACCTCGAGGATATTCATGGCTCGATACGCTGGCACATGAATACACCCATTATCTAATATTCGTTAAAAGCGGCAACACAGTCCCCGTTTGGCTCCATGAAGGCATCGCCAAATTTGAAGAAAAAAGATGGAGAGAAAAAAGTAGAAACGTAGTAAACCCATTCTACGAAACCCTACTTGCAAAGGCACTCAAGGAAAATCATCTCGTTTCGATAGAGAAAATGCACCCGTCTCTAGGGAAACTCGGCAGCGCCTATGAAGCCCAGCTTGCATTCGCGCAAGTTGGCACGATAGTGGACTTTTTAGTAAATAGATGGGGAAGCGGCTCTCTTGTAAAACTGCTGGATAATATGAGAGAGAAAAACGATTACAAAGTAGCAATAAAGGATATAACAAATAAAAGCTTTCAAGATTTCCACACAGCATGGATAAACAATCTAAGGTCGAGGAACCTCAAAGAAAGAATCCCTATAAAAATTCGAGAGCTGAGATTCGTGAAAACAGGCGGAGATTCCAAAAATCAAAGCGATGACCTGGCACAATTGAACGATATCCGGTCTAAAAACCATACAAGACTTGGGGACATGCTCAGAGCAAGGGCTAGGCTAAAAGCAGCCAGTTACGAGTATGAAAAAGCGCTTCAATTTGACCCGATATCACCCATTATCGTCAACCGCTTAGTTTCTACTCTAAGTGATTACGGTGAATATGACAGGGCAAAAGATAAACTCGCACCCGTCCTCGAGTTGCATCCCGATTACATAGACAGCTACACTAACCTCGGAAGAATCCACTACGAAAAGGGAAACTTAAATAAGGCAGAAGTGGCATATAAGCAAGCAATATCGATAAACCCTTTTGACCCTGCAATTCATTTAGCTTTAATCGCAATATATAATAAGCTCGGACAGACTGAACTGGAAGAAAAGGAGAAAAAGATTTTAACTACACTAACTGCAGGTCAACCAAATATCGGGTCAAAGATAGACGAGAGCAAACTCAAATGAGGACAAAGATCTAAAATCCAAAGCACATACAATCACCAATTTTTAAGCACAAACACTACAGAGAGTCGCGGCAATAGATTTGATCACAAGGGGAATCAATATGAGAGAACAAGGATACGGAACTGACGAAGATGTAATGAAGGTAGAGGAAATAGCCGGAGTCAGGAAAGAGATCGTCAAAGAGATAGAAAAGGTTATAGTCGGACAGAAAAACGTTATAGAACTTCTGCTCATTTCTATGTTATCGTCAGGACACTCGCTTTTTGTCGGAGTCCCGGGTCTCGCAAAAACACTTTTGGTAAGTACACTGTCGGAAGTTCTCAACCTTAAATTCAACAGAGTCCAGTTCACTCCCGACCTCATGCCGTCTGATATCACAGGCTCGGAAGTCCTGGAAAACAACGGAACTACGGGCAACAGATTCTTCAAATTTATCCGGGGCCCGATCTTCTGTAATATTCTCCTTGCAGACGAAATAAACAGGTCATCCCCAAAGACTCAGGCTGCACTCCTTCAGGCGATGCAAGAGAAGAGAATAACAGTCGGGGGAGAAACATATGGACTAGACCCTCCGTTTTTGGTTTTTGCCACCCAAAATCCAATCGAACAAGAGGGAACCTACCCTCTTCCAGAAGCAGAGCTTGATAGATTCATGTTTCAAATCGACGTGGATTATCCTTCGCTCAACGAAGAGGTAGAGATTGCAAGAACTACCACCAGCGCATATGAGCCCGAGGTTAATAAGGTAATCGATGGCTCAAAAATCCTGGAATATCAAAACCTGATTCATAGAGTACCAGTCTCCGAGCGGGTAGCCTCCTATGCGGTCAAAATCGCAAGGGCAACAAGACCTCATGACTCTAATAGACATGAATTTGTGAACAAGTCTGTTTCTTGGGGCGTAGGCCCCAGAGCCTCACAGTTCTTGATTATGGGAAGCAAAGCAAGAGCTATCCTCGACGGCAGGTTCACCCCTACCACCGATGACGTTAATACGATTGCACCCTCTATTCTTAAACACAGAATCGTCCTAAACTTTCGAGCGCTGGCCGAGGGGATTAAATCAATTGATGTTATCAGGGAAATTCTGGATAAAACGGTTATTACATAATGCTTAGCTCAAAGTCTTCAATCAGAGTGTTTACATCCGGCAAGGATCAGGTTTTATTCCTGGTCATACTTGTCAACTCTCTTTTCGGTAATTTCCGTAACGGCTGTTGACTCGCTAAACTTTGTTCTCAAAAGCTCGCTTACTGTAGGCTCTATTCTAGAAAGAAACGGTTTAGGATAGATTCCCATGACAAAGAACATTATCGCAATTGGAGCAAGTACCATGATCTCCCTGAGGCTTAGGTCTATTAGCGCCTTGTTTTCAGCTTTATCAATCGGCCCGAACATCACGCGCTGATAAGCCCAAAGCATGTACACGGCGCCGAGTATCATTCCGGTCGCTCCCAAGACCGAATAGATATAATTTGATTTAAAAGCACCGAGTAGTATCAAGAACTCACCTACGAAGCCGTTTAGCATTGGAAGACCTATCGAAGATAAAGTCGCAAGTAAAAAAAGCGCCGCAAAAATGGGCATTACCTTGGATATTCCCCCAAACTCAGACATAAGTTTTGTATGTCTTCTTTCATAGATCATGCCCACGATCAAGAACAGAGCTCCGGTGGAGAGGCCGTGATTGAGCATCTGATATACTCCGCCCTGTACTCCCTGTACGTTGAGAACGAATATTCCGAGCATCACAAGCCCGAGGTGACTCACGCTCGAATATGCAACGAGCTTCTTCAGGTCAGCCTGTGCAAACGCAACCATGGCTCCGTAAATCACACCTATTATCGCTATTATCGATAGAACAGGCAGGAAATCAACAGTAGCCTGAGGAAATAACGGGAGCAAGAAGCGGAGGAAACCGTAGGTTCCCATTTTAAGGAGAATACCGGCAAGAATCACGCTCCCTGCAGTAGGAGCCTCGACATGGGCATCGGGGAGCCATGTATGGAAAGGAAACATTGGAACCTTTATCGCGAATGCCAGGAAAAACGCAACGAATGCAAGCCCCTGCGGGCTCAAAATGCCGAAATAGGGAATGTTGAGCTTATAGAAATCCATTATGTCCATAGAGGCTTTGCCAAACTGGTCCAGGTGGGAGAAATAGAGATAGAAAATAGCAACCAGCATGAGGGCGCTGCCAAAAGCGGTGTAGATGAAGAACTTGACGGCGGCATAAATTCTTCGATCCGTTCCCCAAATCCCTATCAAGAAATACATCGGTATGAGGACAGCTTCCCAGAAAATGAAAAAGAGGATCATATCAAGAGCTAAGAAAGTCCCGATAAGCGCCGTCTCTAGCAAGAGCATCAAAGCCAGGAACTCCCTCATTCCTCTATGAATTGCATTCCAGGCGCTGAGAATCGTTATGGGCATGATAAAAGTGGTAAGGAGAACTAGAAAAAGGCTTATGCCGTCTACTCCTAAGTGATAACTAACTCCCAGGCTTTCTATCCAAGGAGTCTTTACCTCAAGCTGCATCCCTGGGAATCCGAGTTGAAAATTGGTGTAAAGCGGAATTGAAATTAGGAATTCTATGATGCTTACAACTAGAGTCCCAATTTTCATCGGTTCCTCAGAGTCCTTGTAAAGAAGAGACAAAAAAATAACTAGGGGAATACCGAGCAGAGGGAAAAACGTAACAACTGTGAGATTGCCGTTCAGCAGTGATTCCAATTTGCCTTGAGAACCTCCTGGGAAGAATTGAAAGAATGTGATACCAATTCCATCAATTAGTACAGTATTCCAAAGGAGTTGTCATTGCGAGAAACGAAGTAACGAAGCAATCTCCAGATAATCGGGATTGCTTCGCTAACGCTCGCAATGACAGCTTTAGATTATGCACAATCAAACAATAAAATTGGTACGACATGGCTCTAAAATATACATTGGAGATTTTGGGTTCTCAAGAAATTAAGTGGGCTACGCTCACCTCAAATATCTAAAGCTGATGACTTTTAAAGAACGGGCCGTGTGCAATGTAAAACAGGTCGCTGAGTGGACTGAACTAAGCGAAGCTCTATCTGGCCATATTATACAGAAGTGAAAACTTTTCTGCTGATAAGTCTTCGCAATTCTTCCACCTCATTCTGTCTAATTGGTTCTTTATAAAGTTCATTAACTTGCCACAAACCGCTTTCTCTTATCCTAACTTTTGGCGAATGTAACCCCAGCCAATTTGGTGAAGATTTACAATTGCTGCAAAGCGATATTGTTGAAATGATTCTCGATTCCAAATTTAGCCTTTTTGACTTGGTCTTTACCTCAGCTAAAACGAAAGAAAGATTTTCTTTTATGTAACTTGTAATCCGCTTTTCAAGCCGTCTCTCGAAGGGTTCATCTCCAAGATGTGCCTTCTTTTCCCTCTGAACTTTTGTAGTAAAATCAAGCTCCCAAATCTCAGCATATGAACTTTTTTTCAGATTCAAGAAACAACGACCAATGTTTTTTCTAAAGATACTTCTGTCCTTATTTTCATCTGTAAAATGCTGATATAGTCTTGAGGGCAATTGATTATCGCCTGTATGTGTACCAACTCTGACAACCCTATCCAAGCCTTCAAATGTTTCTCCTTTTTCAAAAATGATGTAGATACCATTTTCCGGAATCGAGTCCAATTTATCATCAAAAGGGAATCTAAATCTTCTTAAGGAGTTAAAAAGCTGATGTAGTAGCAAACATTTGTCTTTCATCTCAAGTTATCCGTTAAAAATTTGAGCTGTTTACCTATACCGAGCCCCTTCATTGGAATTTTATAATTCTTGATTTCTGGTATAAGGAATTTTCTGTAGTTCTCACTGGCAAGAAAAATAAACTCATCTTTGTTCAAATTTGTCTCTTTTCTTAATTGCTCAATAATGTTTTTACTCCAAGCCTTTATATCCTCAACGCTCATTTCGTCGAGAGTCAGGTCATAACGGGCTGTTGCTCAAATATAGAAATAGTCTGTCATATCGAACGGATGTGAGATATCTGTCTGTTTCATGTATGGGTAATCTTAAAAAAAGATTTCTCCCTTTGGTCGAAATGACATTTTTGTATTTGAGCAACAGCCCGATAAGGACTAACTATCCAATTTAAAGATAATAGGTTGTACTTAGCAGACAAAATAAACATCTTGTATGGATTTCGCATATCCGCATATGCCAAACTCTTTTTAAAAAGTTGGCTGATATACAAATCTTTTGCCTTTGCTGGCTTAGTTAATTTCTTCTTGGAACATTGAATTAAAATGATTTTTTTCATTTTCAAAAAATTATCACTTGCCGATAACATTTCTGGTCTAGCAACCGAAATGGCTTGATTCTTTTCTTTCGCACCTAGTCAAGCGACGGCTTTGCTCAATATGATCTGATCCTCCCCTCTTCCATAATAGTCTCGAATTACAGCCTCAATTCTAAAACCATTATTGAGGTACATCGTGAGTGCTTTGTTGTAGAACTCATATGAACTAGTATCAACAAATAATCTCTTAACTCCTTTATTTTTTAATTTTTGGATAACATATCGTAACAGTTTCTTAGCAAAGCCTTTTCCTTGATATTTACTATGTACATAAAACCAACCTAACCAATAGTTTCTTGTCTCATATCGATCAAGACAATAGCCTATAACTCCTACAATTTTGCCTTTGCCCGTAAGAACATATATGCTGTCACCATTTAAGTTGATGGAGTTTTCGAAGTAATCGTCAAAATATCGCTTGGCGATCCGTTTATCCCACTTGAAAGGGTAACTACCTATCTCAGAGAAAAAATATCATGCGACTCGTATTCACACAAATAGGAGGTTTCGCCCCGGTTTTGAAAGGCTGTGAGCTGGACACTGATACCTTGAATTCAAATTGGATGTACCATTGTGGTTGAGGTATGAGATTTCTTCGCTGCGCTTACAATGATTCAGAAAATGTCATTGCGAGGGAGTGGAACGACCGAAGCAATCTCTAGGCTGGTTATATGAGTAATCAGTATTTTGTCTACATAATGACTAACAAGACCAATACTGTGCTTTACACCGGGGTGACAAATAACCTAGAAAAGCGAGTTTACGAACACAGAGAAAAGCTAACCGAGGGATTTACTAAAAAGTATAATGTCTTGAAACTAGTATATTACGAAGTTTTTGAAGACGCCTATAGTGCAATTTCAAGAGAAAAGCAGATAAAGGGTGGCTCCAGAAGGAAAAAAATTGAGCTTATAAACAACATGAATAAGGAATGGGAAGATTTATTTGATGAAATATAAGATAGATTGCTTCGTTGTGCTCGCAATGACTCGTAATGGCAGCATTTTGGCTGCCATTACGCTGGAAAGACTTTATTTCTCAAAAAGCTTCTTGTACTCGCCATATCCCTCTTTCTCCAAATCCTCTTTTGCAACAAAACGCAGGGAAGCAGAGTTCATACAAAAGCGAAGCCCGGTTGGAGCCGGTCCGTCATCGAAAACATGCCCAAGATGCGAGTCGGCGTGTAGACTTCTTACCTCTGTCCTGGTCATGAAGAAACCTTTATCCACTTTCTCCGTAATATTCGCCGGCTCAAGAGGTTTGGTAAAGCTTGGCCATCCTGTCCCGGAGTCAAACTTGTCGAGTGAGCTAAAAAGAGGCTCTCCGGAGACTATGTCAACATATATTCCGTCTCTGTGATTATCCCAATATTCATTGTTGAACGGCCTTTCAGTACCCTCTTCCTGTGTAACTTTGTATTGTAACGGAGTTAGCTTTTTCTTAAGTTCTTCTTTAGAGAGCTTCCCATACTTTTCGTTATTGCTTTTCTTTGTAGTTTTCATTTTGTCACTCCATATTTTTTTCAAGAATTGATCACGACCCGAAAGAAACCTGTAATACTTGTATCTGACCGAACTCTTTTTATAGAAATCCTGGTGATACTCCTCAGCCCTGTAAAACGGCTGAGCTTTCACGATTTCCGTGACTATGGGTTTTTCATACCGCCCAGATTCATCCAGTTTTTTCTTGGACTTTTCAGCCAGCTTTCGTTGCTCGTCATCATGATAAAAGATAAGGCTTCTGTACTGTTTACCTCTATCGACGAATTGACCATCCGGGTCGGTCGGGTCAATCTGTCTCCAGAATACATCTAAAAGCTTAGAATAAGATATTTTTGTCGGGTCATAGCTTATCTCAACTGCTTCCACGTGACCGGTCCCACCGGCGGATACCTCTTCGTAGGTAGGATTTACTTTCTCACCTCCGGTATAGCCTGATATTACCTCTTTGACACCGTCCAGTTTTTCAAACGGAGGCTCCATACACCAGAAGCAGCCTCCAGCGAATGTAGCTTTTTCCATCTTTGGCTCCGCACGAAGTCCATTCTGAATCAAACCTAATGCGCCTAAGACAATAACAAATTTTAATATAAACGACAACATGTTTACCCCCTTCAACTGTTGCATTTATTATCTTTATAAAGACGTTTAGATGACAAATTGAAAATAAAGTTTTGATAAGAAACCCGAGCAGTGATGTTTGTTATCAAACTTTCCTTTCTTTCAAACAATCCTCGCAAATTTCATGAAGATAAATTTCCGAAACGTCTAACTTAACCTCCCCCTACCTTGACCTTTCTGCGTCAAGTTCGTAACTAAACCTCTCAATGTAGATGTCAGAAACCCTTTCACAATGGTTACAGATGAAATGACGGTGTTCCTCGCCGTTGCTATAGTATTTCATTGCAGTCCCAATTCGACCCAGATGAGAAAGCAGACCCGCATTAACCATTCTTTCAGTTTTTAGGATCAATATCTAGAAACATACCGTAAAACTCTATCCAAAAAACAAGGCCGGACATTCACCCGGCCTTATGTTCTGCCTTATTTTGTTAACTCACAATTTCAGATTGAGCTAAATGATTGTTTACTGAGCAGGAGCGGCTTCTTCCTTCATTTCCCCGCCGTGTTCTTCCATCATCTCCCCGCCTTTCTCCTCCATCATCTCTCCTCCCTCTTTCATCGTTTCCTTGCCCTCTTCCATCGTTTCCTTGCCCTCTTCCATCATTTCCTTGCCCTCTTCCATCATCTCTCCACCTTTTTCCTGAACTGCCTCGCCAGCTTGTTCAGCTGCTTCGCCTGCTTCCTGAGCAGCCTCACCGGCTTGCTCTGCAGCTTTCTCCGCAGGTCCTTGTTCTTGCTGTGGACACCCACTCAGACCAACTACAAATATTCCCAGACATACAGTCAGGAATAGTTTTTTAAAACTTGACATGATACACCTCCTTTAAATGTTTTTTAACAAAATTTGTGAAAATCAAAAGCATTTAAACCAATTACCCTTATTTGAAACACATTATTATACTCAAGACGACAAAACAACCTGGTTTATCCCAAAAATGCTCGTTATGAATGAATATTGATCGGGCATGTTCTTTTTGCTCAAAGATCACTTTAATCCTAACCAGGTTGGCATATAAAGTCACCCTAACAAACTTTTTAATTCAGTCCTGATTTGAGATCGAAGAATATACATGGAATTGTTCAATATTCATTGACCCAAGGTTTAAACCAAATCCTGCTTCATACCGATATCGACCTCTAATATACACTAAGCTACTACTTCTTGTAAAGACAACTTTCTATTTTTCTTCTGCATCCAAAACTTTAATCATCGATCTAAAACATATATATTAGTATAAAACAGATAAAATACTACTCAAAGGTTTTGAATCTGAGCTTGAGGTAATGCATCCCGACGATTCGTAATCTATTAAACCTAACTAAAATAGGAGAAACAGAAAATGAAACTAAATAGAAAGATTGGTATAGTTACCGGGGCGGCAAGCGGAATCGGTCTTGCTATCGCAGTGGGATTAGCAAAGGAAGGGGCGAACATAACAATTGCCGACCTGGATGAAGATGGTGGGAATAAAGCCGTTGCAAAAATCAAGGAGTTAGGCAGAGAAGCACTTTTTGTGAGAACCAATGTTACAAAGCGTGAAGATTGCATAAGACTTATAGACGAGACCGCGAAGAAGTTCGGTCGAATTGACATACTGGTAAACAATGCCGGTCTCCAATTTGTTTCTCCAATCACGGAATTTCCAGAAGACAAGTGGGACCTTTTAATAGGGGTAATGATTACAGGAGCTTTTCTCTGTACTAAATATTCCCTCCCTTATATGATTCGGCAGAAGAGCGGAAGGATAATAAACGTATCCTCTATTCACGGTCTTATTGCCGCAAAATTCAAATCAGCTTATGTCTCAGCAAAACACGGAGTTATAGGACTAACAAAAGTCACCGCTCTCGAAATGGCAGAGCATGGCATAACAGCAAACGCTATATGCCCGACATTCGTCCGCACCCCTCTTGTCGACAAGCAAATAGACGACCAGGCAAAAGCTCATGGAATCCCCAGAGAAGAAGTACTGGAAAAAGTGATTCTGGCTGAAGCTCCGATGAAGAGAATGCTTGAACCTGAAGAGGTGGCAGACCTTGCAGTATATCTTGCTAGCGATTCTGCGCGCAACATCACGGGCACCGCAATAGCAATCGACGAAGGCTGGACGGCACAGTAACAAGTCGCAAGGACTTCGCGATTCGTTCTGGCTTCAGGGAATGATGGCTGGTTTTCCTGCCGCTTACTTCTGTATTAAGTCTTTCTCTGAGACGGATCAAACCGATGACCTAAAGAAATTCGACGTGCCAACGCTGATCATACACGGTGATGACGACCAGATCGTTCCGATAGGAGCCTCGGCCCTACTGTCATCCAAGCTGGTCAAAAACGCTCAACTTAAGGTCTACAAGGGTGGCTCTCACGGAATCTGCTCTACCCAAAAGGACGAGGTCAACGCCGACCTTCTGGCGTTCTTCAAGGCGTAGGCGATTAGTGTCTGCTGGCCAGCGCGCGCTGCTGGACTTTTTTGCGAAATAAAAATAAGCAATAAATGGCCACAAATTTTGAGTTGGCAAAAGTATTAGGTTCTTTTCCTCTAAATGTTGAGTTTAGATTCTCAGAGCAAGGTTTTTTCTATTAGGTGAGTTCTCAAGATTATTTCTACGGGAGAGAGGGTAAGTTGCATCCTTCTCCCACGAATTTGTATCTATTCAAGATAAATAAATAAACCTAAATAGAGTATTGATTGTTGTACCTCATCTAAACTTGATCGCTCCTGGAAAATTGTGAGAATATGATGAGAGCATGTTTAACTATAACGAGACAAAAGGCCGATCGATTAGCTGCTTGACATTATAAAGATATCAGGCAAGATGTTGCCAAGTAAGTACTTACTTACTATTCTCTAAAAAAAACATTCGAGATTCATTCAAACTCAGACTAAAAACTTTTTTAGCATCAAAAAATGAAGATGGTTATCGACATGAGAAAAAAGAAGATTTTTTTGAACAACTCACTTTTGTTTGTTGTTGCAGGACTGATTTTAGGGACAACCAGTTGTAATCGACAAGAAGCTCCTCAAGCTCCGCCGCCGCCAAAGGTGACAGTAAGCCAGCCTGTCATGCGTGAATTGATTGAGTGGGACGAATATACCGGACGTATTGAAGCGGTCGATTCAGTGGAGGTGAGGGCACGGGTCAATGGTTACTTGGAATCGATTCATTTCAAGGATGGTCAGATTGTAAAAAAGGGAGATTTGCTCTTTGTAATTGATCCTAGGCCATATCAAGCAGATTTGGATAGCGCCAAAGCAGCATTAAAGTTAGCCAAAGCCCGTCTCGAGCTAGCCAAAAACGACCTGGCAAGGGCAAAGAAACTTCTAAGTGCTCGTGCCATTTCTGAGGAGGAAGCCGACACTCGATCCTCCGACGAGCGCGTGGCTCAGGCAACGGTTGAACAATCGGAAGCGGCTATCGAAGCTGCAAAACTGAATGTCGAGTATACTCAAGTCACAGCGCCTATAACCGGGCGAATTAGCCGTAAACTTGTCACAGAAGGCAATCTTATCAACGGCGGGACTGGCGGCACTCTCCTGACGACTATTGTTTCTCTAGACCCCATTTATTGTTATGCCGAGGCCGATGAGCAGTCCTATCTTAAATACATTCGGCTTGCGCGCGAAGGGGCTCGTCCCAGTTCGAGGGAAGTGAGAAACCCGGCCTATCTTGCCCTGTCAGATGAAACTGGGTTTCCTCACAAGGGATACATAGATTTCGTTGACAACCAGATGGACCCAAATACTGGGACGATGACGGGCAGGGCTGTCTTCCCCAATCCTGACCTCACCCTGACACCTGGACTATTTGCCCGTCTTCGGATACCGGGCAGCGGTAAGTACAACGCAATATTGCTCCCCGACGAGTCAATCGGGAGCGACCAATCGCAAAGATTCGTCCTAGTGGTTAATGACAAGGACATCGTGGAATATCGTAAGGTGATTGTAGGACCTGTTATCAATGGGTTCAGGGTTATAAGCGAGGGAGTCAAGCCTGAGGACTGGGTGATAGTTAACGGCGTGCAACGGGCAATTCCGGGCGCAAAGGTCGCCCCTCAGAAGAAGGAAATACACCCTCAGAATGAAAACTTCCTGGAACCCGACCTGACTCCGTCCCAAGCCAACAGCGATACAGGAGAGTGAGGAAATGATCTCGCGATTTTTCGTTGATAGGCCGATTTTTGCCACCGTGCTATCGGTTGTGATCGTAGTAGTCGGATTCATAGCGTACTTCACCCTGCCGGTGGCGCAGTACCCGGAGATAACTCCGCCGACGATAGTGGTGCGCGCGAGTTATCCGGGCGCAAACCCAGACGTAATAGCCGAGACTGTTGCCACGCCGCTCGAACAGGAGATCAACGGTGTTGAAAACATGCTTTACATGTCGTCTTCGTCCACGACCGACGGTCAGATGCAGTTAACCATCACATTCGAGTTAGGTACCGACATCGACGAAGCGCAAGTTCTGGTAGAAAACCGCGTTGCCGTCGCTGAACCCAGATTGCCCGAAGAAGTCCGACGTATCGGCATCGTCACCCAAAAAAGTTCCCCTGATCTGCTCATGGTAGTTCATCTGCTTTCGCCAGACAACCGCTTCGATCAACTCTACATCAGCAACTATTCCCTTATCCGAGTGCAAGATGTTCTTAGACGCCTCAAAGGTATAGGGAACGTATTAGTGTTTGGAGCACGCGAATACAGCATGAGGGTGTGGCTCGATCCTGAGAAACTGGCTTCCCGCGATATGACTACGAGCGATATAGTGGGGGCTCTCCGCGAACAGAACTTGCAGGTCGCCGCAGGGGTGGTCGGTCAGCCGCCTGTGCCGCAAGGGAGCGCTTACCAACTTTCTGTTACTACCTTAGGCCGCCTGACCAAGGAGGGTCAGTTTGGCGACGTTGTGGTAAAAACCGGCGAAGATGGACGTATTACACGCCTGAAAGATGTAGCTCGTATTGAATTGGGGGCCCGTGACTATGGCGTCAACAGTTATCTTGACGGGAAGCAGGCGCAAGCGATTGGAATTTTTCAACTTCCCGGTTCTAATGCCATAGCCACTGCCGAGTCTGTTCGCGAGACTATGGCCGAGCTCAGCAAGGAATTTCCGCCTGGCTTGGAATATCGGATCGTCTACAACCCTACTATCTTCGTAGAAGAGTCAATCAACGAAGTATTCCACACTCTTTTTATAGCATTTACCCTGGTGTTTATTGTGGTCTTGCTCTTTTTGCAGGACTGGCGGGCAGCGCTTCTTCCGATGATAGATGCCGTTGTGTCGCTGATCGGCACCTTCGCAGTTATGGCAGCATTCGGCTTTTCGCTCAATAACCTGTCGCTATTCGGCCTGGTGCTGGCGATCGGCATCGTGGTGGACGATTCCATTGTTGTTGTAGAGAACATCAAGCGCTGGATGTCTAAAGGGCTGGAGACGCGCGAAGCTATTCTTAAAGCCATGGCAGAGATAACCGGTCCTGTACTTGCCATCACTATAGTTCTTAGCGCAGTTTTTATCCCCACGGCTTTCATCTCCGGCATCAGCGGCCAATTCTACCGCCAGTTCGCCCTTACCATTGCCGTAGCAACCATCATCTCCGCGGTTAATGCTTTGACTATGGCACCTGCCCGGGCCGGTCAGCTTATTAAACCGGATAGCGAGTCGGGAGCGCAGGAACCTCTCCCCCGCATAGGAATTGCCATCATCTTTGGATTTGTTGCCTACTTATTTCTGGCCCCGCTACTTGGGAGCTTGCTCAGTTTATCGGCTCCGGCGTATGTCGCCGTCGAGGGCTCAGGGCAGTCCTCAGGTGTGGCTGCACTTTGGACGCTCCGCGTAGTAGTCTTAGCTGCGGGCGGCATTGCGGGATGGTTCCTGGGACCCCTTGTCAACCGACTTCTGAATGCTATTTTTCGCGGATTCAACAGGTTTTTCGAACGCGGGACAAATTTATATGGTCGGTCGGTTACGAGGTTGCTGCGGGTGAGCGCCGTTGCTATTTTAGTGTACTTCGGGCTTATAGGCCTGACCTACCTGGGGTTCACAAGAGTGCCGGCTGGATTTATCCCTGCTGTGGATCAAGGGTATCTGATCGTTGACGTAAAGCTTCCCGACGGCGCTTCTCTGGAACGAACAGATGCTGTAGTCCGGCGGGCGACAAAAATCATACTGGATACGCCGGGTATAGAACATGCGGTGGCTATTGTCGGCTTTTCGGGGGCGACGTTTTCAAACAGCTCGGATTCGGCAGCAATATTTTCCGTTTTAAACCCATTTGAAGAGCGTGCGCAGCACGGTCCGAGCGCCCTGGAAGTCGTAGGGAGTTTAAGCCAAAAACTTTTCGAGATTCAGGAGGCGAGAATTTTAGTGATCCCCCCGCCCCCCGTCCGGGGCTTGGGAACTGCAGGGGGATTTAAGATGCAGGTTCAGGATAGGTCAGACGTGGGTCTTGCGGCGCTTGAGAAGGCGACCAACGAGCTCGTCGCGGCTGCAAACCAGCAACCGAATTTAGCCAGGGTTTTCAGCACATTCAGCATCAGGACGCCGCAGCTTTATGCCGAGGTGGATCGCACTAAAGCCAAAAAGCTCAACGTTCCCCTCACCAATATTTTTGATACGCTTCAGGTTTATCTGGGGTCGAGTTTTGTGAACGACTTTAACCTCTTCGGTCGTATCTATCGTGTGACGGCGCAAGCTGAGGGTCTTTTCCGTAACAAACCCGACGATATTGCGAAACTAAAAACGCGCAGCACATCTGGAGCTGTAGTGCCGCTCGGCTCGCTTGTTGACGTGCGTCGTATAACCGGACCCGCCCGAATAGTGCGCTACAACCTGTATCCTTCGGCGGATATTAATGGCACCGCGGCCCCCGGGTATAGTTCCGGTCAGGCTATCAACACTATGGAACAACTAGCACACAAAATACTGCCGAAAAGCATGGGTTTTGAATGGACCGATTTGTCTTACCAGGAGACTACCGCCGGCAACACCGCCCTCTTTATATTTCCTCTTTGCGTGTTTTTTGTGTTTCTGATTTTGTCCGCGTTGTATGAAAGCTGGTCGCTGCCGCTTGCTATCATCCTGATCGTGCCCATGTGCTTGCTTTCTGCCATAGCCGGAGTCTGGCTGCGCGATATGGATAACAACATACTCACTCAAATCGGCTTTGTAGTGCTGGTAGGTCTGGCATGTAAAAACGCCATCCTTGTAGTCGAGTTTGCTAAAGACCGACAGGAGGAGGGCAAAAACCGCTTTGAAGCGGCGGTCGAAGCCTGTCGGATTCGACTGCGCCCGATCCTAATGACCTCTTTTGCTTTTATACTCGGTGTAGTACCACTTTTGATAGCCACAGGCGCCGGCGCAGAGATGCGCCAAGCGTTGGGCACTTCGGTGTTCAGCGGTATGCTCGGAGTGACATTTTTCGGACTGCTTTTAACGCCGATATTCTACGTTGTTATCCGTGGGCTTACTGAGAGAAAAAAAGAGAAATCGATTAATATTAAATTAGAAGAGGACAGCTATGATAAGGGTATTTGAAAGTCTGAATAATGAGAAATCGGCTTCCCCTCCCCCCTTGCTGGGGAGGACTAAGGTAGGGGGTATAACAACATTACCCCCCATCCCGACCTTCCCCCACAAGTGGGGAAGGAGTTTTTTCGTTTCAGACGCTATTAAGTCGGCGATCCTTATTCCCTTGCTCGTGGGATTATTAAATCTAACCGGCTGTATGGTCGGGCCTGATTATAGACAGCCTGAAACAAAGGTTTCCGATAGTTTTGCAAATAAGGATTTTAAGAAATATAAGGAAGACAGCATTGAAATTTTCTGGTGGAGAGGCTACGAGGATGAAGAGCTCAATAAATTGATTGATCTTGTTTTAAAGGGAAATCTGAATATAAAGATAGCCACGGCCAGACTGCTTGAAGCAAGGTCGCTCAGAACTGGAACTACTTTAGAGCTTTTTCCGATTATAGATTCTGAAGGATCATACACACGCCAGAGATTTAGCAGACAGACCGGTTTTGGTTTTGGAACAGCGGGTGCTGAACGTGAATTTAATCTTTTTGATGCTGGTTTTGACGCATCGTGGGAACTCGATTTTTTTGGAAGGGTAAGACGCTCAATTGAAGCAGAGTCCGCAGAGGTTGAGGCGGCCCTTGCATCAAGAAGAGATATTATTGTCAGCTTATTGGCGGAAACTGCTAGAAACTACTTTGAATTAAGAGGAACACAGAACCAACTTGAGGTTGCAAGGAGAAATGCAAAGAACCAGCAGGAAACCTTTGATTTAACAAATGCTCTTCTCAAAGGGGGACGGGGAACCGATCTTGATACTTCAAGAGCAAATGCGCAATTAAAATCAACACTCGCAACCATACCTCCATTAGAGGCACAAGTTAAATCTACAGTGCATAGATTAAGTGTGTTAGCCGGCAAGCAACCTGATGTTCTTTACAATGAACTGCTTGAACCTAAACCTTTACCCGATTTACCTGAATTTGTTTCTGTCGGCAATCCTACAGAACTTTTAAGAAGAAGGCAGGACATCAGATTTGCCGAGCGTAGTCTTGCTGCCGCTACTGCAAGAATAGGGGTGGCAGTGGCTGATCTTTTTCCACGTGTAACTTTGTTCGGAAGTTTAGGTCTTTCCGCAGATACCTTTACAGGTTTGGGTGATAATGGAGCAGATAGATTTGCTATAGGGCCTAGTATTACCTGGGCAGCTTTCGATCTTGGAAGAGTAAAAGCAAGAATTGATGCTTCGGATGCACGCGCTCAGGCAGCGCTATCAGAGTATGAATTGACTGTGCTTACAGCTCTAGAAGAAACAGAAAATTCACTAATTGATTTTGCCAAAGAGCTCGAGCGCAGAGATTATTTGAAAGAGGCTGCAGACTCAAGCGAAAAGGCAGTTGAACTATCAAGGCTCAGGTATAAGTTTGGAGTGTCAGATTTTTTAACTGTGCTTGATGCTGAAAGGAGGCTGCTTGAAGCTCAGGATGAACTTGCAAGAAGTGAAACAAGAACCGCGACTGCATTAGTAGCAGTTTATAAAGCACTCGGCGGCGGCTGGGAAATTGGAGAAAGCAATCAATATGGAAGTAAGACAATTAATTACACCGAATGAACTGTGATTCATCAGTGACGATAAGATAGTAAAATCTTGTGGACTTATAAATAGGAAGATAGCAAATGAGATTATTCGAGATAACAAAATTTGGTATAGATAATCTGTCCATCAGCGAACGGTCTGACCCAAAACCCATGCACGGTCAGGTCCTGGTGAAGATAAAAGCTGTAGCGCTCAACTACCGTGATTTGATGGTTGTAAAAGGTCTCTACAATCCCAAAATGAATTTTCCTCTTGTCCCGTGTTCAGACGGGGCCGGCGAGGTTATCGAAGTCGGAGAAGGAGTCACGCGAGTGAAACCTGGAGACAGGGTTGCCGGCATCTTCTTCCAGAGCTGGATATCGGGAGAGCTAAACGAGAATAAAGCAAAGTCTGCGTTGGGCGGAGCGATTGACGGTGTGCTTGCCGATCATGTTTTGTTCCATGAAGATGGATTGGTACATATTCCAGAACATCTGTCCTACGATGAGGCAGCAACGCTGCCCTGCGCAGCAGTTACAGCATGGAACGGGCTTATCACCTCGGGAGGACTAAAACCCGGTGATACCGTGCTGGTGATGGGGACAGGAGGGGTTTCGATCTTCGCGTTGCAGTTCGCCAAGTTTGTCGGAGCAAAAGTGGTTGCTACCTCTAGCAGCGATGAAAAACTGGAACGCGTTAAACAGTTGGGAGCTTCAGACTGTATCAACTACAAATCTGTCCCGGACTGGGATAAAAAGGTATTCGAGTTAACAGGCAGAAGGGGAGTCGACCACGTTGTGGAAGTCGGCGGGGCCGGGACACTTGCTAAGTCGCTAAGAGCTGCGCGCACAGGAGGTCATATCAGTCTGATTGGTGTGCTTTCCGGGGCGGGAGAAGCAAATCCGTTGCCTGCGGTGATGAAAAACATTCGCATACAAGGCATCTACGTCGGTTCTCGCGACATGTTTGAGGCGATGAATAGTGCTATTTCCTTGCATAAACTCCATCCTGTGATTGACCGTATTTTCCCGTTTGAAGAGGGGCGTGAAGCTTTAAGTTACATGGAGAGCGGCGCACACTTCGGCAAGGTGGTTATTGGACTTTAGAGATTAATAGAATAAGAATCAACAAAAATAACTATAATCCCACTGTAGTCATTCTGAAGGAGTGAAGCGACTGAAGAATCCGGTTTAATCCACGTAAATCTGGGATGTTTCGCTTTGCTCAGCATGACAGAGAGGGTTTACGAGCCTAGTTCTAAGGAGGTAAGTATGAAAGGTTCCGAGTGCGAATCCGAAGGCCTTTGAAACGGCAGCCAAAAACGCTAAAGACGGTTGTCCGATTTCTCGTCTTTTGAATGCGAAGATTACTATGGATGCCAAAATTGCAGACCTGAGCACTCAAGAAAACATGAAAACATCTCAGAGAAATTTCAAGCTCCATTTTTGAATCCGTTTTTCTTGATTTTTATCTGAAAAAGTAATACAAAAATAAAAGGAGAAAAAGTTATGAGTTCATTCAAAGAAAAGGTAGCACTCGTTACTGGGGGGACTTCAGGAATTGGACGGGCATCAGCAGTTGCGTTCGCCCGTGAAGGTGCGAAGATTGTCGTCACAGGCCGTCGCGAAAGAGAAGGTCAAGAGACAGTTGACCTAATAACAAAAGCAGGCGGCAAAGCGATTTTCATTAAAACTGATGTCGCAAAGGAGCGGGATGTGAAGGCTATGGTTGAAGAAACTGTCAAAACGTATGGTCGCCTAGATTACGCATTCAACAACGCCGGTATTGAAGGAAATATCGCTCCGCTCGTCGAACAAAGCATAGACAATTATGAGGCTGTTCTCGGTATCAATGTAAAGGGTGTTTTTCTCTCGATGAAATATGAAATCCCCGAGATGCTGAAGACTGGTGGAGGCGCGATTGTGAATATGTCTTCAGTAGGTGGTTTAATCGGCTTCCCAGGTATTTCTCTTTACATTGCCAGTAAGCACGCCGTATTGGGACTTACCAAGTCAGCTGCGCTTGAGCATGCCAAATCAGGCATTCGAATTAACGCGGTTTGCCCTGCAGCAATCGAGACCGACATGGTAGATCGCTTTGTGGGGAAAGAGGGAGAACATAGGCAGCAGCTTGCCGGAATGCACCCAATCGGTCGTATGGGCAAACCGGAAGAGATTGCAAGTGCCGTGCTTTATCTCTGCTCAGACGGAGCTTCTTTCATCACCGGCCAGTCACTTACCGTGGACGGTGGATTTACTGCTCAGTAAAATAATCCTGAGTAACAAATGAACAACGGGGCTGAGATTAAGTGCAACGTATTTTGATCACTGGCGCCAATCGCGGATTGGGGTTAGAGTTCTCGCGTCGGTTTCTCGGACGTGGCGAACTCGTATTCGCATGTTGCAGAGAGCCGGTCAAGGCTGACCAGCTCCGAGAATTGAAATCCGTATACCCTCAACGTCTCTCAATCATCTCGTTGGACGTGGCAAACCCCGAGTCCGTAGCTACTTCTCATCATTTAGTTAAATCGAAAGTAGATGGGCTTGACCTTCTCCTCAACAATGCAGGCATATATTCCGTTCAGGGAAGTGGAGAGCCGTTGGAGCGATTGGGCAGTTTAAATTTTGATGATGCCCTCAAGCTATTTCGGATTAACGCCGTTGCACCGCTAATCGTAGCTCAACAGTATTTGGATCTTCTCAAGGCAGGAGATAATGCAAAAATTGTGAATGTCTCGACCGGATATGCTTCGCTTACAGAGAACGAATCTGGTTTTCCATATTACTACAGCGCTAGCAAAGCGGCGATGAATATGCTCATGCGTTCTCTTGCGGCCGATGCCAGAAAGATGGACATCATCACGGTTTTGCTCGACCCAGGCTGGGTCAGCACCGACATGGGAGGTCCGAATGCCCCTATCACACCTCGACAGGCTGTTGAAGGCATGATCAAGGTAATCGACTCTCTGACAACCAAGGATAACGGTCGATTCCTGAACTGGTGTGGTGAGCAAGTGCCTTGGTAGTCGAAAATATCTCAACTTCCTGATTAAGAGTGGAGAAATGTCATACAATTGATTTTCCGCTTTCTTTACTTCATTGCTAACCTCCGCTCATTAGAACTGCTCATAAAAAAGAGGTAGAGGCGCCATTAATACCGCCTCTACTCAGTTCTACGCAAAGTGACCACAAGCTTCCGGGCTCAAATCCAAACTCCGAAGGAATTCGTATAAAACAAACTTGGCAGCTTTTTTTCAATTCACACGCACCTGATATAAGATTAAAATAGACAAACAACAATTGTTGTGTTTTGCTAAACAAAAAAGCGGGAAATGAATAAAGGAATAAAAATGAACACTGACGCATTGCTGGCCGGGGCTGTTCCTCCGTTTTTACCGGAGGCCGTGGCCTTCATTGCGGTAAGCTCGATTATAGCCTACATCTGCTTCCGCTTAGGACTTGTCCCAATAGTCGGGTTTCTGGTTGCCGGTGTGCTGATCGGTCCCAACGGGCTTGGTTTCGTCAATAATCAAGAACTGGTGGATGCCACTGCGGAGATCGGAGTCATTTTACTCCTCTTCACCATAGGAATAGAGTTCAGCCTTGAGAAGTTTGAAAAGATCAAGAACCTCATTTTCATCGGCGGCGGTTTACAAGTCGTAATGTCGACAATTGCAGTCGCTAGCCTGCTGCTTGTTTTCGGCATAGACTGGAAAGCCGGAATTTTTACCGGGTTTCTGATATCACTCAGCTCGACGGCAATTATCCTGAAGCTGCTGACCGACCGGGGCGAGACCAACTCACTACCCGGCCAAATAAGCCTGGGGCTTCTAATCTTTCAGGATCTAGCCGTTATCGTCATGGTCTTGCTGGTGCCTATACTCGGCGGACAGGGCGGTTCGTCTGCAGATATAGGGATCGCTCTGGGAAAGGCCGTGTTAATAATTGCTGTCGTCTTAATATTCGCCCGAAAATTGATGCCCAAGGTGTTAGAAGCCGTTGCGCGCACATGTTCGCAAGAGCTTTTTTTGTTGACTGTAATCGCTATCTGTTTCGGCACGGCTTATCTCACCAGCCTGGCCGGAGTGAGCGTTTCTCTCGGCGCATTCCTTGCCGGACTCCTGGTCAGCGAAAGCCGTTTCAGTCAGCACGCTTTCAGTGAAATACTCCCCTTACAAATCCTTTTCAGCGCGCCCATTTCAGGTCAATCGATTGCTGCATTGAGATTTGAGGACGAATATGGAATCAGGATTCAAGAGATACGCCGTGATGGAATGTCCATAAATGCACTACAATCCAACCTCTTAGTGCAGCCGGGAGACGAGCTGGTGCTTTCCGGTTCTCCAGGAGCATTCGTCAAGGCTGCACCGCTCTTTCGCACCGACGCATCTGATGAGACCGAGCACGCTACGCTTGCTTCGTCGTCCAGGTTAGACAGAGATGACATAGACCTGGAGCAGGTTATAGAGTTAAAGATGAATTCTAATTCAGCGAATTGTTCACACCTAGGTCGAATACATAGCGTTACACCCAGCGCTAGAGGCTGCGAAGACTGTCTCCGAACGGGAGACGACTGGGTGCATCTGCGCATCTGCATGACTTGCGGACATGTGGGCTGCTGCGACGACTCTAAGAACAAACATGCAACCAGGCACCATAATGAAACCGACCATCCCATCATCCGCTCATTAGAGCCGGGCGAGGACTGGGCGTGGTGTTACCCGGATGAGATTATGCTCTAGGTGAAGTTTTCTTTTGAAGATAAAACCTATATGGAGGAATCCGAATGTTTTACATCCCGATAATCTTGGGCAGCACACGCAGGGGAAGGCAGAGCGTGAAAGCGGCTCGGTTCATATACGAACGTATGCGTCAGAATGAACAGATAGAGACTGAGGTACTTGATCTTCTCGAATTCAACTTTCCGATAATGGAGGAGCGTCTCAGACTCCGTGATGACCCACCTCCGGGGCTGAGAGAATTCAGCGAGAAGATAGCTCGAGCAGACTCAGTAGTGATAGTCACACCTGAATATAACAACGGGTATCCAGGGGTGCTTAAAAACTCCCTGGATTATCTGCTACCGGAGTACCGCCGCAAGCCGATTGCTATCGTAACCGTATCTGGTGGCGGGTTTGGAGGGCTAAATTGTCTTGCTCAGTTACGACTGGTGACCTTGGGAATGGGAGCTTTCCCGGTTCCTGCCAGTCTGCCGATATCAAGAGTACAGGACAGCTTTGATGAAGACGGTAATCCCAAGGACCCATCTTATGAAAAACGTGCAAAAGCCTTTATAGATGAGGTCCTCTGGTTTACAGAGGCTATAGCCACTCAGAAAGCGAAGGGACAATAAAGATTTTATACCACTGATATCTCCAAAGAGATTATGAGCGAGAGGCATATAGAAAAATCAGCCTGGAGTCCTCTTCAGTACCATGTTTTTCGGTCATTGTGGATAGCCGCAGTCGCCTCAAACATAGGCACGTGGATGCACGACGTAGGCGCGGCATGGCTTATGACATCGCTCGCCCCGTCTCCTATAATGGTAGCTTTGGTCGAGGCAGCGACGACTCTGCCGATGTTTATGCTCGCCCTACCCTCCGGAGCCCTGGCAGATATTATCGACCGCCGGCGCTTGCTGCTTTTCACACAGGGATGGATGCTTACGGCGGCGGCAGGGCTTGGCATATTGACTTTTCTTGGTATTACGACTCCATGGCTGCTCTTGTTATTCACTTTTCTTTTAGGCTTGGGTGGAGCAATGAACGCGCCTGCCTGGCAGGCGATCGTGCCTGAACTGGTAACTCACAAAGAAATTCCCGCTGCGGTAGCGCTCAACAGCGTCGGGTTCAACATTTCCCGCGCTGTCGGTCCTGCACTCGGAGGTCTTGTCGTCGCCTCTGCCGGAGCATATGCGGCTTTTCTTCTCAACGCCGTTACATTTCTCGGAGTATTGACCGTTCTTTATCGCTGGAGACGGAAGCCCACCGAGAGCAAACTGCCTACCGAGCGCTTATTGGGAGCGATGCGGGCAGGAATCCGTTACGTGCGTCAGTCTCCTGGTTTGAGAGGAGTCCTCGCTCGAAGCGGGGTATTCATATTTTTCGCAAGCGCCTTGTGGGCTCTTTTACCTTTAGTCGCCAGACAAGAACTGGGGCGAGGACCGGCAGGATATGGAACACTGCTCACTTTCCTGGGAATGGGAGCCGTTACGGGCGCAACCGTGCTGCCTATTTTGAGACGGAGAATTTCTATAGAGATGATCGCCTCGGGCGCAACGTTAGTATTTGCTCTCGTTTTGTTTGCGGTTGCTTATGTCCGGGTTTTCAGCCTGGTATGCGCAGTGGTACTTTTTGGCGGAGGTGCTTGGCTTACACTTCTCTCAACCCTAAACACTGCCGTGCAAGCCTCCGTTCCATCCTGGGTAAGGGCGCGAGCTCTATCAGTGTATCTCCTCGTCTTCTTCGGCGGGTTCTCGGCCGGGAGCACGATCTGGGGGGCAGCGGCAACCCACCTGGGAATCAGTACGACTTTCGTTATTGCTTCGGTAGGTTTGATTGTCGGATTCATTGCGACCTTGCGATTCCCCTTAATACACTTTGAAGGGCTTGACCTGAGTCCCACAAAGCGCTGGCCTGCGCCGACTGTTGTCGGGGATGTGGATTACGATGAAGGACCGGTGCTCGTGACGATTGAATACAGAATTGACATAATAAGGTCTCAAGACTTCGCGAATACTATGGGTGAAATCAGGGCATTGCGGCTTCGTGACGGCGCGATTAGCTGGAATCTCTTCAAGGATACCTCCGACCCGGGCAGATATTTAGAAACGTTCATTGTAGAATCATGGATTGAACACCTGAGACAGCACGAGCGCGTTACAGTTGCCGACCGAGACCTTTTAGACCAAGCCCTCGCCTTCCACATAGGGAACAAACCGCCCTTCGTCTCTCATTTCATTGCAGAACGATTACCGAAACACGAAAAAGAGGAAAAAGAGAATTGAGGTAAGAAGCTTATTACTTGGGTGGCTTGACAGGTCTATTCTGAGCTTTCATAATACGACCCTTCGATAGTTCGACAGGCTCACTACTCAACGCTCGCGGATGAACAGACAAACGCCCTGAAGGCGGTTTTCCATTTTCCTTATTGACGTGAGTTTAGACTTGTTATAGCATAAGGGAAAAAGAACAGTTTGCAGTATAACACCCCTAATCGGGAACTATACTGCATTTTTTGCAGCCTAATTAATTGTTATGCGGCATTGGACGCCACGTGGTATGCGTCCCACGATGGCGGGAATGGGTGAATTGCCGACTTTCGCCGCCCGCGGATGAAGGTCTCCTGTCTGGCGGAAACAACCGCCCATGCAGACACCTTTCATTTGTCGTCGCAACGCCAGCGTCGGCGGAACGCGCTTGTTAGTCTGAGCCATTCGCAGACCGAGGAAACGACATGACTTGGGACATCGAAGTGAAGGACGAGTGCGCTGTGGTGAGCATGAACACCAGCAAGGTGAATGTGCAGAACGAGCACTTCTTTGCCGATCTGCATGGCGCCTTCGACCGCCTTGAACGTGATTTCAGCGAGCTACCGGTGGTACTGACCGGCCAAGGCGACGTGTTCTCGGCCGGTATCGACTTCCAGTACAGCTTCGAAATCTTCAGCAGCGGCAGCCTCGAAACCATCCGCGAGTGGTATCGAGCCTACCGCGAGACGAACCTGCGAGTCTTCAAGTACCCGCGTCCGACGGTCGCCGTGGTCAACGGCCACGCCATCGCGGGCGGGCTGATCACCGCATTGGACTGCGACTTCCGCATCGCCGCCCGCAAGGCGGCTAAGTTCGGGCTCAACGAAGTGCCCATCGGCATCCCCATGCCGGCGGCCTACGTCGAGATCATCAAGTACGCCCTAGGCGATCAGGTCGGAGCACTGACCACGCTGCGCGGCAAGCTATACGACCTCGAAGAGGCCACCCGCTTGGGCTTTTTCCACGAAGTCGTGGAACCCGAGCATCTGCTGGCGACAGCCATTGCCTATGCACGTTGCATCACGCCCGACTGCAACACTGCCTACGCCATGTCCAAGAAGGCCCTGCAGGACGGCGTGCTGCGGCAGATTGACGAGCGCACGGTGGCGTTGGACGATCTGCTGCCGCAGGGCATGAGCGACTCCGGTAACAGGCGGGCGCAGGATCGACGTCGGCATGAGATTATGAAGAAGCGATGAGGGCACGCGCATCCTCCTTCTGACGGTGGGCGCTCTAGGTCCGAAAGCGAACAATCAGACGCGGTCTCAACAAAATGCCGCATAACATCCGCATGCACCTGACCGTCTACAGCGGACTTCGCCCGCTTCCGCCAGCAGGTGATGCGGGGCGTTATGTGGCAGGAATGAGCGATGGCTGGTGGCTGACACCCAACGGGAACGGCGGGCCGCTTATAGCCATCAACGGCCATCCAGGCCGAACGCCTTGACGGCAATGACGCCCAAGCATGCCGTTTCCGAGTTCGTATACTCTGCCCAATCGCAGCGATGACCCTTGGAGGTTAAAGAAATGCCTGACCAGTGGGAATTCAAGAGCCATACCTACGACAACTGCAATTGTTCTGTGAGCTGCGGCTGTCAATTCAACGAGCCTACGACACATGGCAATTGTCAGTTC
>Ga0187893_10002364_pt1 | contig 41689 bp, 30 predicted proteins | sample MA1701074metaG_FD_139574 | JGI IMG/M metagenome (GOLD analysis project Ga0187893, IMG submission 139574) | White microbial mat communities from a basaltic lava cave in the Kipuka Kanohina Cave System on the Island of Hawaii, USA - MA170107-4 metaG ...
GATCTGGAACAGGTCCGTCGGGGCCACCAACGTTTCGCCGGCCAACGCCCGCCGCATCACCGCGATCTGCTCCGCCGGAAAGTGGGTCACGTTGGCCAGGGTGCGGCTCTTGACCTTCTTCCCGACGCGATAGCTCTCCCGCAACAGAAACGCGGGCGGCGACGACCGATTGGGCACCTGGGCGATGTACATGCCTACACAATGCCGCCCCAAGCAACGGTATCCTCCGAGCCAGACAGGAGTTATGCTAAAAACCACGGGGGGAACTTCGGGTTAATTCACGATCCGAGACCTTTTCTCCTGTGGGGTAGTGGTTTCGATCGAGTTCGGCCCGAACCTTGAGGCCGTGGGTCGTAGTGGTATGAGCGATCAACTGAATCATCACCTCGTGGCTGACCCGTGGTTTACCACGCCAGTTCAGCGTGATCTGCGAGAACATACGGTGTTCGATCCTGTTCCACTTACTGGTGCCCGGGGGAAAGTGACAGACCGTCAGCGTCAGCCCGATCTGGTCGGCCAACTTCTGAAGGGCCACCTTCCACAAGCGCGATCGCGAACCGTTGCTCCCCCCGCTGTCGGCCGTGATCAACAAGTCCGTGGCTTTTGGATAGCGTTTCGATCCCAACTTCTTCCACCAGCGCCGCAACGCCTCTGCGGCGAACCGCGCCGTGTCGTGGTCGATCCCCACGCTCACCCAGCCCTCGTTGTGGGTCACATCGTACACGCCGTAAGAAATGACCTTGCCGAGGGTCTTGTCGATGAAGTCGTGAACACGGACCTCTTCCGGCTCTCCGCGGGGCCGCCATTCCCGTCCGGCATTCTTGAAATCCCCGATCAATTCCTTCTTTTTCGTGTCCACCGACACCACCGGCTGACGGCGGCGCTGAAAACGCTTCACCATCTCATTGATGTACCGGAACTGCGCGTCGCGGTCGGGATGCTGCTTCCCTTCGCGCGTCTTGCGATTCGCCTGAAGGCGGTACCCCGCCTCCTTGAGCATCTTGGCCACGGTGTCCGGACCGACGCGGTAGCCTTGGCGACGCAATTCCGTCGCCAATCGCCGCGTTCCCTTGCAGGTCCAACGCACGGGCGACTGGGGATCGCCGCGAGCGGTCGGTTCCACCAAGGCCTCCAGTGCCGCCGCCATCATGGGCTGCTGTTCGCCGACCGACTTGCGCCCACCCCCCGGTCGACGGACACGATCCGACGGCAGAACCGACGACGGGTCCCTGTCACCGGCCTTCAGTTCCCGAATACCCGCGTGGATCGTCTTTCGCGCCAGCCCCGTCGCTTGGCCCACAGCCGTCACCCCGCCCCATCCCAGGGACACGGCCTCCGTGGCGGCCCACAATCGGCGCGAGCGCTCATTCAACGATGGCGACAACCTCTGATACTTGTCTCGAATCCATTCAACAACGGGTGCATCCTGCATCCATCCGGTATCGGGAGGATGGGGGACAAATCGTTACCTTTATTGTGCGTCGCGCCCTTAGTTGTGGAGCCTACGGCTACCCGCTCGCCGAGGCCGCCGATGTGTCGATTCGTGCCGTGCGCCAAGAACTCGGCGAAGTGGCCTTCGAGTTGACCGTTTCCTGGGTCCTCTGGGATCCGGCCGCGTACGATGAATGGAAAAGCGTTCTCGACCGTCCAAGCTCTTGAACGACCTTGGTCACGACCCCCGGCTCAATCCCGAATCACCGGTTCCGGGCATTGTGTTCAACTCCGGGCGACGCCGCCCATCGCCGGTTCGTAATCTGGTCATTCCGCCGTCTTTTGGCAAAGGCGGAGGCGTGGTAGACTCAAACGATCGAACGTCTCTTGGCGAGAGCCAACCGAATCGTCACGAGCGAGACACGAAATGGCTCCTTTTCCGCCGAATAAAAACGCCGAGTCGCTACCCGCGACGTCCGACCCGTTGCGGAGGGCGGAACGACTTCTCGACGCCTTGACGGAGTACCTTCCCGAACGAATCGGCCCGTACCGAATCCTTGAGAAGCTGGGCGAAGGCGGCATGGGGGTGGTGTATCTCGCGGAGCAGGAAAAGCCCTTTCATCGCCGCGTCGCCCTCAAGTTCATCAAGCTGGGCATGGACACGAGGCAGGTGATCGCCCGGTTCGAGACGGAGCGCGAAGCGCTCGCGCTGATGAATCACCCGAACGTGGCCAAGGTCCACGACGCCGGCATTAGCGAAACCGGCCGGCCCTACTTCGTGATGGAACACGTGCCCGGCATCCCCATCACCGATTATTGCGACATCCATCGCCTGTCGACCGAGGAACGGATGCACCTGTTCATGGACGTGTGCCATGCCGTCCAGCACGCCCACCAAAAGGGAATCATCCACAGAGACATCAAGCCCTCGAACGTCCTCGTATTCGTCGACCCATCCGCCTCAAGCGAACCGCGTGGACCGGCGCGTCGGGACAGTCCGCGCGGCGCCCAAAAACCGGCCGCTCAGGTCAAAGTCATCGACTTCGGTGTCGCCAAGGCCACCCAACACCGACTCACCGAAAAAACGCTCTTCACCGAGCAGGGCCAACTCATCGGTACGCCCGACTACATGAGCCCCGAACAGGCTGAGATGTCCGCGCTGGACATCGACACACGAACCGACATCTATTCTCTCGGCGTGCTCCTCTATGAACTACTCGTAGGCGCCCGCCCTTTCGACGAAAAATTCCTCCGCCAAGCGGATCTCGCCGAACTCCAGCGGATCATCCGCCAAGTCGATCCGCCGAAGCCGAGCGCGAAGCTGAGCGGTCTGGCTTCCGAACCGCGGTCCCCGCGCGCCGGGAAAGCCCGCCCGGATTTCCCGGATGACGACACGGCGCGGGATCCATCCCGCGGCTCGGCGATCGACACGATCGCCCACAACCGCCGCACCGAACCCAATACGCTCATCCGCCAAGTCCGCGGCGACCTCGACTGGATCGTGATGAAGTGTCTGGAGAAAGAGCGCTCGCGCCGCTACGAGACGGCGAACGGGCTGGCGATGGAGGTGCAGCGGCACCTGAACCACGAGCCGGTGCGGGCCGGGGCGCCGTCGGTGGTGTATCGCCTGGGGAAGTTCGCGCGGAGGAACAAGAGAGCCGTCAGCGCGGTGACCACCCTTCTGATGGTGTTGGCGGGCGGGGCCGTGACGTCGACGATGTTGTATCTCAGCGCAGAAATGGCTAGGCGTGACGCGGCAACAGCCTTGGACCTCCTGGACACAATGATCGCGGCCTTTTCGGATCCCGAGAAACAGGAACATGTGCCCTTGGACCAGGTTGCTCAGGAGATCGGTGAGAAGTTCGCGAACAACCGGCTTACCGAGGCGCGGCTTCGGCGAGATCTGGGTAATTCCTATCGTCAACTTGGATACAGCGAAGCGGGGATTGAGCAATTGAGGCTTGCATCCGATCTTTACAAGCAAGAAGTAGGCATGTCGGATCAACGAACGTTTGCCGCCGACGGGGACCTTGCCCTCGCGCTGAAAGAATCGGGCCGTTATGCGGCCGGGTTGGAGTTGGTCGCCGAAACCGGGAAAGCTCAGCAAAGGGTCTTGGGCGATTCACACCCCAATCTCTTGGAAACGATGAACCGAGAAGGAAATATCCAACTTTCCTTAGGCAATTATGTCGCGGCCGAGGAGCTGCATCAAAAAGTCCTTGACGAGCGGAAGCGTACCAAAAGCAAGGAGCACAGGGCTACACTGGAATCGATGACCAACCTGGGGCTCGCCCTGGAGTATCTTGGTCGTTATGAAGAGGCTGAGCATTTGCACCGTGACGCCATGGAAATCTTTAAGAGTTCGGGCAAGACGGATCAGCAATTTTATCAGAAGATGGCCAACAATCTCGCGAACTCCATTCATTTCCAGGGGCGCTACGCGGAGGCGGAACAGCGACACCGGGAGATTTACGAAACCAGAAGCAGGACGGCGAGAAAGGGCCACAAAAGCGCATTCGGATCGTTGGCCAATCTTGCCGAAGCCCTGGCGAAGCAAGGGCGGTTGATTGATGCGGAGACGTTCCATCGTGAAAGCCTGGTAGGTCGATACCAAGAACTGGGTCCCAAAGACAGCGACACCTTTGATTCCATGAGAAAACTGGCTCTGGTTCTCGCTCAAAGGGGCAAATATGGGGAGGCCGAAGATCTGTTCCGAGGATTTCTGGATCTTTGGCGCCAGTGTCAACTGGATGAAAAGCATCCCGCGATGCTTGGAACAACCTGGGAAATGGCCGCACTTCTCTTTAAGCAGGGGAAAACCGAAAAGAGTGAAGAGTGGTACCGGAAAGCATTGGGCTTGTACAGCGCGCGTTGCAAGACGGCGGCCGTCACCGCGGTGGATCTCGATGGCCTGGCGTCGCTGCTGATGACCTGTCAGCCGACGTGGCTGCGAGACCCGCAGCGGGCGTTGGAAGCGGCGGAGCGGGCCGTGAAAATGACGAATGAAAAGAATTTTGCAATGCTCGCCACCCGTGCCAAAGCGTATCGGATGACCGGGCAGGTCGAACGGGCGATCCAAAGTCAACGCTTGGCGCTCGAACGGCTTCCCGCGGAAGGGTCGCCGGATCGTGCGGAGATCGAATCGATGCTTGGCGAATGCCTTGCGTCGAGCAAGAAGTTCGCCGAAGGGGAACCGCGGCTTCTGGGCGGATACCAGTGGATGAAAGAGCATTGGGAAGGCGATCCGTCGCACGTCGCGGAGTTCGCCTCTCGGTTGGTTACGTTCTACCAAGCGTGGGAGGCGGCGGAGCCGGGCAATGGTCACGCCGAAAAGGCCGCGGAATGGCGGGGAAAGCTGGAGGAAACATCGACAAGTCAAAACACCGAAACGTCGAATGGTCCAAACGTCGAGACGTCGAGTCCGTGATTCACTCCGCATTCCGCGGCCCCGCCTGGACGATCCGGTCGGTTTTGCATCCGGCTGACTTGTTTGCTCGCCGCGGCTACAATCTTCGGTGCCGACGATTCCTTTCGGCGCTCGGAGCTTTCGATGTTTCGCAGAATCTTCATCGCGATCTTTCTGGTCGCCTCACTCGGCGTGCTGGGGTTCGGCCTGGCCAGCCGCAATCGACACGAAGTCAAGGTTGAGATCTTTTGCATCAAGCAGCACTGGGCGACGCTTTCCGCCTTCAACGGCCGGGTCTACTTCGTACACAATTGGCTCATCGGGCCCAATCACCAGCGCGTCGCCAAGGAGTTCTGGTTCGGGCAGGTTCGATTCATGTCGTCGGTTCAGCCGCCGCTTCGCGTCACGCTCGTGGCCGGTCCGTTCTGGTTCCCATCGCTTCTCTTCACCATCGTCGCGGGCACTCCTCTGTTTTTCATTTGGCGGCGCAAGCTGAAAAGAAAGCTCACCGGCTTATGCGTCGAGTGCGGCTACAACCTTACCGGCACGGCCGAGCCGCGCTGCCCGGAATGCGGGCGCCGCGTTTCCGAATCCAAGGGCACACGGCTGGAACGGTTCATCATCGCCCGATCCGTGCCCGCTGTTCTCCTGCTTGTTCTGATCGGCAGCGCCGCGTGGCCGATCTACGACTCGTATTTCAGTTCCTCGGCCGTCGCGGCCGCCAATAAGAAGGCGCTGGCTAATGCCCAGTCCAGATTTCGACTTTCTCCGACGGGGCCAAACGCGAATCAATGGCAGGTCTTGACCGACTCCGGTACATTGCCGTTGGATTCGCCGAAGATTCCCCCGGAACTGCGGGCGTACTACAAACGCATCCTGGATCAGGAAGACCCGGTCGGTCCGCCTCGCGAGGAAGACCTGCTTTACGACAATCCGTGAACAAGAGTTTGACGACATTCCTTTTCCCATCTCCGGATGCTCCGCGATGATCGACGTTGGCCATGATCAAGTTTCTTACCGTAAGCACCGGTCTGGGTGTTGGCGATGACGAAAGCGCTTGGATAGGATGAAAGGAATAGCGGCAGGCATGGGAACCGGGTAGCGATTATCGTGCAATCGGAGTGCGAAATAAAGGTTCAGGTCACGTTGACGAATGGGGGCCCTTGTGCTCGGTGACGAGTCGGTGATCGGGCAGATCGTGCTTGAGAAGCTTGATCGTAAGGCCGACTGCCAGGCCCGCCGCGTTGTCCCCAATCCCGCCCATCCCGATCAGCCGGTTACCAAGGTGAAATGAAACGTACTCGGGACAAGGCGTCGGCTTCGAAGCCTGGGGTCAAGCGGTTTCAATCAGGGGCCGAGCAGTTGGCGGATTTCTTCCACCGCAACGGCTATGTTCGCCGGCTGAGCAAAGCCCGCCGTGCCGCGGAAGGCCAGAGTTACAAAAAGGGCGATGAGGTTCGGCTGGTCGCTCGCTCGATGGTCGAGTTACGGCGGATTCGCCGGCTGCTGCGGCAGGCAGGGTTTCTTCCCGGCCGTCCATTCCGCAAAGGCAAGCAATGGCGCCAGCCGGTTTATGGGCGCACGGAGACGGCCCGATTCCTCGCCCTCATGAGAGAGGTCAAACGCGGTTGCTCGACGCCGCAAGCTCCGTGAGGATCGGCCCTGGGAATGACCACGCTTCTTGCCATCACCGCGCTGCTCGTTGTTCCACCGCGGACCGCGGCGGAGCACACTTCGACACCTCTTTCTGTTGATATTCGTCTACGTACCGGCGGGGCTCTTTCCGGCAAGCTCGTGGACAGCACCGACCACGGACTGGTGATCGCCGTCGGCGATGCGCCCTTTGTGTTTTCCTGGCGCGAACTCGAGCCGCGATCCGCCTATCAGACCCGGTTGCAAATCATCGATTCGCAGCGCGGCGGGCGAAACCATCACCATGCGGAGGATGCTTTCGCACTGGGCATGCTCGCTCTCGGACTGGATCGACCCGACCTGGCCGCGGGGCATTTCCAAACCGCCGTGAAGTTGAATCCCGAGGATCGAGTTCGGGTGGATCGTGCGCTGGAATCTTTTCGCAAACGCCGGGCCCATGCGAAGCCGCCCAAGGACCCATTCCCCGCCGCCCCGGCGGAAGTCGCGCCGACTCCTTCGGACGTTGACGCGGGCCTCGACGTCATAGTGAGAAGAGAGTGTTCCCCGGACGACCGATCCGCCGTCGGCGGCGACACGCCGCCCGAAATCACCGCCAAGGTGATGGACGTTTACCGCACCTTCGGCGACACCGTCCGCCGGGTGATCGGCAAGAGCATGGCCTTGGTGGAGACCGAACACTTCCTGATCTGGACCGACTGGGACCGACGGCACCACCATCGATTGTCCGCCTGGTGCGAGTCGATGTACGCGGCCATGGCTGCGCAGTTCGGCGTGAATCCAGCGCGGCCGGTGTTCGCCGCCAAATGCCCGATGTTTTGTTTTCGGGCGAAGTCGCGTTTTCATGAGTTCGCCCGACTCTTCGACGGGTTCGACGCGAGGAACACGTTGGGGTATACGCGCTCGATCGAGTCCGCCGGCCACGTCCACGTCGTGCTGCTGCGCCCGGGCGACACCGAAGCCGACTTCGATCAATTCGCCGTCACGCTGGTCCACGAAGGCACGCACGCGTTTGTCCATCGTTGGTATTCGACCCGGCTGATTCCGCACTGGGTCAACGAAGGGCTGGCCGACATGATGGCCGAGCGCGTCCTCGGCGACGCGTGCGACACATGGGAAAACGCGCAGTTGCTCGCCCGGCAGGTTGTTCGATACGAATGGCCCCTGAGCACGTTGTTGAGCCGGGACGGTCCGATCGAAGTCCATCAATACCCGCTCGCGCACAGCATCGTCGCCTACTTGCACGAACGGAATCCGCGATCGTTTCAAGAGTTCATCCGTGCTCTGAAATCGGGTCGCACGATAACCGACGCACTTTCCGTGTCCTGCGACGGGCTGACGCTGGAGGGTCTTGAATCCGAGTGGCGGGACTCGGTGAGGAAGTCGAGCCCGCCGTAAATGACGTTGACGAGAATGCCACCCCTCGTCACCCTCGAAAAACTCCGGAAAACACGGGCCGGACAGTGCATTTCGCGTTGAACCAGGCATTGGGCAGAGCCGGAGTTGAACCGGCGACACACGGATTTTCAGTCCGTTGCTCTACCAACTGAGCTACCTGCCCTGTCGCTGGAAGGGAGAATAGGCAGGGCCGAATCTCGGGTCAAGCCGTCACTTTTCCAATCCAGTGATCGCAGCGGGGGTTTCTCGATCCATGGGAAGTTTCGGCGTGCTCCGTGCGCCGCGGCTGCCTTCGCTACGGTCAAGTCGGTGACGAATGAATCCCCAAGTCTTGCGAGGTGAACAGCGACAAGAATGGATATCCGGCGCGCTCGATGTTCTCGCGAGCACCTTCCTGCCGGTCGATGACCGCGACGATGCGTTCGATCTTCGCGCCGCATCGGGTCACCACCGCGGCCGCTTCGAGGACCTGCCCGCCGGATGTGGCGATGTCTTCCACCAACAGTAGCCGGTCGGAATCGGAGAGTTTTCCCTCGTAGGGCTTGGCCGTGCCGTACTCTTTTTTCGCATTGCGGAGGATAACATAGGGTTTGCCGCACGCCAGCGACGTGGCTGCCGCGAGGGGGACGCCTCCCAGTTCCGCGCCGCCGATCAACGTGGTGGTCGGGGCGACATGGGCGGCCATCAATCGGCCCAGTTCGCGGAGAATGTCCGGTTGCGTTTCGAAAAGATACTTGTCGAGATAGTACTTGCTCTTGCGGCCCGAACGCAGGGTGAAATCGCCCTCGAGGTATGCCGCGTTGCGAATCCGCTTTGCCAGTTCTTGTCGATCCATCGTCAATCTCCCACGCATTAGGAACCTTGCCAAAAAAAACCGACTCGATCGCAGGCACCATCGTATTGCCGTACCGCACGGCCCTACACCTCAAGCCGCACGGACCACGGAATTCGGCCGGTGTAACGGCGCCGCACCGGTTCCACAAACTCCCGGAGGAAGCCGGTGACCTGCTCGGGAGCCAGCCCGACGAACGCCGCCGGGTCGAGCACCTTGGCGACGTCTACTTTCGCAAACGCGGGATCAGCGACAAGCCTCTCGATCAGATCGTTGCCCTGCCCGTCTTGTTTCACGCGCGCCGCGGCGGCCTGGGCGTGTCGGCGAATCCGTTCGTGGGAGTCTTGGCGATCCGCTCCCGTCGAAACGGCGGCCACAAGGATTTCCTCCGCGGCCATGAAGGGAAGCTCCGCACGAAGATGGGCGTCGATCACTTTCGGATACACGACCAGTCCGCGACTGACGTGGGTGACGATACGCAGCACGGCCTCGGTGGCGAGAAGCGACTCGGGAACGGTCAAACGCTTGTTTGCGGAATCGTCGAGCGTCCGTTCGAACCATTGTTCGGCCGCGGTCTGAAGGGCGGAGGGAACCAGTGAAATCACGAACCGCGCCAATCCCGTGGCCCGTTCGCAAAGCATCGGGTTCCGCTTGTAGGGCATGGCGCTGGAACCAATCTGGGATTCCTCAAACGGCTCCTCGATTTCCTTCAGATGCGACAGCAAACGAATGTCGTTGGCGAACTTGTGCGCGCCGGCGGCAATGGTTCCCAAGGTTGCAAGGATTCGCGCGTCAACGTTGCGTGAATACGTCTGCCCCGTCACCGGCTCGACCTGGTCGAAGGCGAATTCGGCGGCGACTTCCTTTTCCAGCGCAGCCACGCGTGCGGAGTTGCCGCCGAGAAGCGAAAGGAAGCTCGCCTGGGTACCCGTGGCTCCTTTGATCCCACGGAATCTCAGCGTCGCGATCCTCGATTCGATCTCCGAAAGATCACGGATAAATTCGTAGCACCAAAGCGACCCCCGTTTTCCCACGGTGGTGACCTGGGCGGGTTGAAAATGAGTGTAACCGAGCGTGGGAAGATGTTTGTGCGTGTCCGCGAAGGTCGCAAGGGCGTCGATCGCGTTGGCCAGCCAGCCGGCGATCCTTTGCATGGCGTCGCGCAAAAGAATCAAGTCTGCGTTGTCGACCACGTCGGCGCTGGTGGCTCCCAGATGGAGGATTCCCCGGGCGGAGGGCGCGGCATCACCCCAGGCGTGCACGTGGGCCATGACGTCGTGTCGGGTTTTTGCTTCGTGACGCGCGGCGTTCTCAAAATCGATGGCCTCGAGCGTCCGTTCAAGCTCGGCAATCTGCCCCTCGGAAATCGCAACCCCCGCGCGGCGCTGCGCCTTGGCCAGGGCCAGCCAAATTCGCCGCCACGTCAGAATTCGGTTGCGTTCACCGAACAATTCGCTCATCTCCCGCGAGGCGTATCGAGAGACGAGCGGAGAGCGGTACAAATCGAAATCCGTCATGATCCCAAAGGCACTCGAGGCGGCTCCTACCTAATTCGACCCGGTCCGTCCCTGCCCCCGCGCTTTCACCGCCACGGGAAACAGCTATTGTAGCCCACTCCAAGGCAGGAGCCACCCGCGGGGGATTTCATGAAAGAGACCATCGCGCTGGGTACTTCCGCAGCCCGGCGTTTGAAAACCGGCGTGCTCATCGGCCTCATCGCGCTGGGGACCGCCTTGCGCTTCATGGATCTGGGCGGCCGGTCGCTGTGGCTGGACGAATTTTGCACGTGGAAAGTTTCGCGAATGCCCTGGAACGAAAGCATTCGTTGGGGGCCGGAGCTGACCAAGCCGCCTCTTTACCAGCTCACGCTTCGGGTCGTGAGCCGGGAGCCGAGGCCCAGCGAGCTCGTGCTCCGCCTTCCCGCCGCGGTGTGTGGGATCCTATTGATCCCCGTCGCCTATTGGCTCGGCAGATCTCTGGCGGGTGAAACGGTCGGCGTTGCCTTGGCCGGGTTGGTCGCGGCGAGCGATTTCCAAATCGTGTTCAGTCAGGAAGCGCGTTCGTACTCGATGCTCGCCCTTGGCTCCGCCGCCTCGACCGCACTTTGGTTTCACCTGTGTCAGGACGGCGGATGGAAACGGGTCGCGGCCTACGCCTTGACTCTGGCGCTGACCTTTCATACGCACTATTTGGCCGTCCTGACAGCCGTGGGACATGGAACGTGGTGGGTGTTTCGTTCGGCAATGCAGCAAAGCAAAGTGCGGCGGGCTCCGATGGTCGGATTGCTCTCGGCCGGGTTGCTGTGCGTCCCGATGGTCGTTCACTATCTCATGCACCGCACCTCGGTACTTCAAGGTCTGGATTGGATTGCGCTGCCGACCTGGCGAAGCGCACTGGACGTGATGCAACGGATTTCGTTCGGGCCGGCCTGGATCGGGATCCTGGCGCTGTCGGTTGTCTTCCTGGTTTGGAGCGCCCGTCGAGAAAGATCGCATTCCGCGGAATCGGGACTCAACGGGCAGGGGGGTCTTGCGTTGGCGGGGGGTGTACTGTTGAGCAACTGGGTGGGACTGATCCTGATTTCTTTCCTCGGTCAACCAGCGCTCATCGACCGATACGCCATTGCCGCGTCGATCCCAGCGATGTTGATCCCCTTGGCAGCGGCTCGGCGACTCGATGCACGTCTGCCTTGGTTGGTGCTGTCGGTGATTGTTGCGGTCGGTGTGCTCGACTCCGCGAACCGGTGGAATGGTCCGGAACCTGGATTTCGGGAACTCTCGCGATTCCTGGATGAGCACGCGCGTCCCGACCGGGTTGCCGTGGTGCTGGCCACCGATGGAAGGCTGCCACGCGGATGGGAGGCGATGGAGCGCATCGCGTTCGAGTACTATCCCCTCCACGTTGCCGAATGGCACGAGATTCGCGTGCGAGTCCCATCGGATCCCCAGGATCACCCGATCTTTTACGATCCTCGCGGCTTGCTTGTTGTCCTGTTTCGGGCCGATCCGGTACCGCTCTTGCAACGCGCCGGACGTCGTATCGAAACATGGGAAATCGGCGGGCAACACCTGACACAGCTACTCTTTTCGCCATACCGCTTGCTGAAGGTGGCACCGATCGCGGGCCCGTCGGCGGGCGATTGACACGATGGGTCCCGTGCCGGCACGAGCAAGCCGGACGTTGACCGTTGCGCGATGCCTGCGATACGATGGGCGCATGGCCATTCGGTTTCGGTGCGTCGCGTGTTCACAACCCATCGAAGTCGATGACGATTGGGCCGCCAAGGTGGTGGCGTGTCCTTATTGCCGCCGCACGATGGCGGTACCCAATGAATCCACGTTCGGGGATCCTTCTGAGGTACCCATGGCCCGGCCGCTCGGCGATGCTTCGTTTCCGAGTTCGTGGCCCGCGACAGAGCCGCGTGCCGCGATGCTCCCGGCGGCGGAAACCAATCGGCCTGCCGCGGCATCCTTGATTCTCGCCGGGTCGGCGATCCTGCTATACCTTGCTTCGGGGCTGATCATGGCTCCGCACCAAGCCGAGCTGTATGAGTTTCGCAAGGCGGCGGAGCAGAAGACCTCGGTGGTGGAGGCCGCCCAACGGCTCTTGGAGGCCCACGGCGGAACGCTACCCGCGTGGCTGGTGGGAGCCGTGGCGATGCAATTGAGCGCCGTCGCGATCCTTGTGGCCTCTGTAATCTGTGGAATCCTAGGGTTGCGGCGGGCGTATCATCGCGGAATGGCGGTGACCGGACTCGTCTTGTCGGGCAGTTCGTTCCTCATCCTCTTGTGCGTGAACGTCGCGGGTCTGGTCGCGTTTGGGGCCGTGGCCGTTTCAACACCGGTCGGGTTTCGAGGGAACTCCAACGCGGTGGGAGCGTGCGCGGCAGCGGTCGTTGACACTGAACGTAGCGACGCTACATTCCGACACGGTAGGGTATGAGGCCCTTTCCGCGGGGTGAACCCGCGACAAGGTCTCAGCACGAACCGGGTTCATAGCTCAGTTGGCTAGAGCGCGTCGCTGATAACGACGAGGTCCGAGGTTCGAGTCCTCGTGGACCCAGTCTGTCGTGGGAAATTGCCGCCGCCGGGGCTCAGCTACTTTTCGGCCGCGGGGAACGGAGCTTGGCTCCGGTCAGCAAGAGCAGGGCGAGGACGACGATCCCCCAATTGGAAAGAGTAGGAATGCGCTCCTCGCAGGCGTCGTCGAGCCCGTTGCCATTGTTGTCGCCTTGGCATTCCGTCCCGTCGCCTCCGTATTGGCCCCCGATTGCCAGGCAGACTTCCTCGCTGATTTCCAAACAAATTCCGTTGGTGCGGCAACAATAGCCGGTCAATGGCGGCTCGATGCACACCCGGGCATCACACGCCGGCGAAGTGACGGCCGAGTTCATCGAACCGCCGCAAATCCCGCTCGTGTTGGAGATGCCGTTGGCGCGGCCGCTGTTCAGGTAGCACTCCTCGTTGCCGTCCGAATCGCGGACGGCGAAGAAATTCCAGACGCTTCGGGAGGCGAAGGGCACCTGACAGGTCCGTGTGACCGACGTGTTGGGGGAGAGCGCCGTCGGGTTCGTGCAGCCGTCGGTTTCCAGCTGACAGGCGGCGGTGTTGATCCCCGCGGCGATCAGATCCGCGCGCAAATCTCCGTCGCAGAATTCGACCCCGGTTTGAGTGGTCTCGCCGGTGTTGTAGACCGTGAATCGGTAGTGGAGAGTCAACGGGAAATCGGTCTGCCGATTGAGGTGAAGACTGGGTCCCTCTTCGGTGTCGCACCCGACGGTGCCGTCCAGATTGGCGCAGACTTCCTTGCGGCAGGTCAATCGCGAAACTCGCGCGTCGAATTGGGCGGCGCCCGTTCCGGTGAAACAGGCCTCGAGCGGGGTCGGCAGCGGAACGCACGCGTTCGGATGGGCATCCACGGTCACGTTGTTGCGGCAATCGGGATCGACCCCGATGATTCCGAAGAATTCGGGCACACGCACGTCAAACGTGATGATCAAGGTTTCTCCCGCGGCAATCCACGGGGCCAGGGGCCTGCACGAGCCAAACGTATAACAATTCCGCTGCCCGCCGGACAACCCGGAAGCAAAAGCGGGCATGAAACAATTCGTTACGTTCGTGTCGCTTGTTCCGCGGAGAATGGCGCGCACCGTGTTCGGCACGAGCATGTCCGCGCAGGTCAGCGTGTCGGTGAGGCAAACCTGGGGAATGTCGGCCCCATCGGGCGAGTTAACGATTTGAATTCGGAACGTTTGCGTCGAACCCGGTACGACGTCGATGTCCGCGGCGTAGGCCGAGTCCGCCGACGTGGCGCACTTCACCTGTTTGCTCACGGTCAACAGGCAGTCTCGCGGTCCGGTCAGCGGGGTGTCGATGGCGCCGCCGCAAGAGAGCAGGGCGGAGCCGCCGCACGGCATGATACCGCCCGCCACGGTCCCTGTGACGGTGGACATATTACGAAACTGGCCGTCCGCCATACCGTCACACGCATCGAAATCGTCGAAGGCATCGACGCTGTCCACGCGAATCGTACAGACCCAATCGGCGGAAGCGGCCGGGGCGAGATTCTTGATCACGCCCAACTCGCATGGTTCACCGGGCTCAAAATCCACTCCCGTCGTGGACAACACGCAGAAGCGCAGGAGGCTGTCGTCGGCAGTGACGTTCAACGGCGTGTCGCCCGCGTTGGTGGCCCGCAAACGCACCCGCAAGACCACGGGGAAAACCGCCTGAGCAAGATCGTTGCCCATCTGGAAGTCGCCGTCGGGTTCGCAGTCGCCGTCGGTGTCCATGCGGATTTCCCAGGCCTTTCGGGCGCAGGCCAATTGAGGATTTACGATGTCCACCGAGGCGTTGTCATCATCCGAACAGGTAAACGCGGGAACGCCCGCCGGACACGACGTGGCGGCTTCCACGACGACGTTGTTTTGCGGAGCCCGGGCCGGATCGGCGTTTTCGGGAATTCGCGCGGCGAAACGCAGCACCAATTCCTCCTGAGGAGCCAACGGCAATCCGCCGCACAACGATGCGATGTCCACCGCAAACGGCATTCCGATTACGTTGAAGCCTTGCGGCGCGATACAGGTTCGGGCGCCGGCGGTCATCCGCACGTTCCCGTCGAACAGAATGTTGCCCGGCTGGTCCCCCAGTGTGTCGGTGATGCGCACAGCGCAAACCGGGCTGACCGTGCTGGTGTTGCGAATGGCCACGGTGAATTCCAGACACGCACCGCGCGCCGCCGGAAGCGGATCCGTGGCAGCGCCGGTTGGATTCCGAGTCGTGCAATTAAGGCATTGAGCGGTCTTGGTCACGGCCACTGTGCAGAATTCGTGGCAAACCGTGGCGAAGGAATCATCGGTGAGTGGGTCGGTGCCGACACAAAGCCCCGCGGTGGGCGCCGGCTGACTGCGCACCGTCGCGCAGTTTCGATGGCACAACGGATCCGGAGTTCCTTGCCCGGTCAATGCCCGACAGAGCGGGCGGGCATCATCGGCGGTCATGAAATCGCGAAGCGCCGTGGAAGATTCGAAGCGCACCCGGCACAGGCTTTGAAACGGCGGACCGCCCACGGGCGAAATTCCCGAAACCTGGCCTTGAGGATTTCCGGTGCAGATGGCGCAATCCTCGAAAACCAACGCCGCGGGATTGACCTGCAAGAGTGCGCGCAAGTCGCCGCACAATTGCGGATCCTCCACCGTGGCCTGTTCACCGATTTCACCCGAATTTTCGACCGTATACCGGTATTCGATTCGAACGGGAGCCGGCGGAACCTCCAGCCGCGTCAACTCCGTCACGAACGCGCCCAAAGGGGCCAGTCGAACTTCTTTGCGCAAGGTGATTCCGCGGCATTCGATCTCGACGCCGGCGCCGTTGTCATCCCGGCCGGCGGCCATTTCCTGCACGGTGTCCATCTGGCCCGGAAGGTCCGAAACGGTCACGGTGAACTCGTCGGCCACGTCGCCGATCCCATCGCCGGGCACGCAATTCGGAATGTTGGCGCAGCACTGAGCGGTGGCGCAATGCTGCTCTTCCGAATCTCCGTCGGGACTGTCCGGCGACGGAGCGTCCGGGGCCAGAATCGGATCGATCACGACGGTCGTCGCCGAAACGGAAACGTCGTCGCGGCAGTCAATGGCCTGGTCGCAGAACGCGGGATCGTTCCCGGCCGGACCGACCAATCGACGGTACGTGAACACGAACGTCTCACCAAGTCCTAGCACGCAGGGCGATCCGGCGCCCAGTGTGCCGATCGCCAAGGGGAAAAGAATGGGTTGACCCTGGGCCTCCTCAAATCTCGCGCAAAAATCCTGCCGAATTCCCGCGGGGCGAGTTCCGACGATCGCGCAACTTTGGTTGACGTAAGCGGCGGTTGCCGGAGACGTGCAGGTGCGCGTATCGCTCAGTTGCACGGTCAGCGGGATGTTGCCCCGGTTGGATACTATGACGCGATATTCAACTTCCGAACCGGGCGAAACACGAATACTCGAGCGAAAGGCGGTGTCGGCTTCGCCCACGCAGCGGGCCTCCTTGGTCACTTCAATATCGGGATAGGGAAAACCCACAACGAGCCGGACCACTTCCTCGCCGCCACCGCCCAGCGGCTGATCGTCGAACGAATCGGCAATGAAGGTGAACGTGCAGCACGCGGTGTCCGTGTTGCGCGGCAGCAACCCCACGTTGCGGACCACCATTTCCACGTCTTGACCCACGCCGAAATCGCGAAAATCGAGCACTCCGTCGTCGTTGGCGTCCAGAAACAGCAGGGCCAGTTCCTGCGGTGTCGCGACCAGTTTCTGGGTGTTGTCGCGGAACAAAACGTATCGCAGAACTTCTTCTCCATCGATGAACTGAGGCGTGTTGCCAGGGTCGATCGCAACGGCGCCGTCCGGAATCACGCCCACCTGTTCGCCGATGGTGATCGTCACTTCGTGGGCCCCGACGCCGTTGGTGTTGAGGCGGATCGAATAGCCTTCGCGATTGAACTTGTCCGCGGTCACCGGCGCTTCCGAAACCGTTCCGGAGGAGGCGATCTCGGTCTGCGTAAAGACGCTTCCATTGCCGTCCACGTCAAAGGCGACAGGCTGCGTGAAGGCCACTCCGTCCAGTGCGCCGGGGGCGCTGATATCGAAGGCAAGAAAGTAGGCGCCGCCGTTCACGCCCCCGTAGGCCCTGGGATTGTACGAAGCGAAAACACGCCCGATATTGAATCCGGTGGGGATGAATCGCGCCCCCGCCGCGCCGGGAATATCCAGGAAGCCGGTCTGACCGGCCGCAATGACGCCTCCCGGCTGGGGCGAATTGTCTCGGCGAACGAGGACGCCGGGAGCAATCTGCGTCCCGGCGCGAATGGCGCCGAAATCGGCCCCGGCCAGCGCGTCGGTGATGAAATACTCCTGACTGTTACCTGAAAACTGGATGAATTCGTTGATTTGGCCGTCGGGGCTAAACGTCGCCGGTCCAAAAGGGGAAAGTTGCTCCGGAAACCCATACAGGTGCGGAGTCCCGACCATGGAAAAAGTGAGTATGGCGATGGTTGCAATCCATTGAGATCGTCTGACCACGCTCAACTCCATGGAACCCCTCCGGTCGCTTTGCGGTCGCAGCAACAACCCATGGGAAAGCGGACGCAATGCAGGCACTGAAAGGACGGCACCCGAAGTTGGATTTCCAGTTTCAACAGGTGCCCGTATCCCCTTCTAAGCTGGAACCTCGCCTATGGCGTCGCCAACCAGACTCGCTCTAGTCCCCGGTGACGCCTTACACATCCCGCGATCGGCGAAAGTGGAATGAAGGCAGAATGAACCCTCCCCCGTCGATCCCCCTTCGACCACCTCAAGGTTATCTTACCAGTGTGCGATGGTAACATCAACCGGTTCGTCGAACGCGGAGTCACCCGGTGCCTGTATCAATCAAGCAAAGGCACAGCCGGGTGTCGGTCCTCGTGACCGGCACCCGGCCGCTCTCGCCCCTCAGCGATTATCGCCCCAAGAGCAGCTATGGAATCCGCAGATCCTTCACCGCCGCCCAAAGGGTCAGATCCGTGTCAATCAGAATGAATCGGCCTGGCGCGGAGGTCAAAACGGCCCCCGAGGCATAGAAATCCATTAGAAGTTGATTCGGGGGGAATGCGTACTCCACTCCATCCAGATTCATCTGACCCGGCGGATCGAGAAGCCGGTCCCCTTCAACCAAGCCCGCAACGGCCGGAAAATTCCAAGATGGGTATCCCCACGCGTAAGTCAAGGCGTAGTTCACGATCAAGGCGTCGCCCGACAAATGGTTCCAACGAATCTCCTCGTTCGATTCGTCAACCGCCCATGCCAATACATAGCCACGAAGTACGCGACCGCCGGGATTGCGTGGGTCGGTGTCAGGCCGGCCCGGCGGAAAACCGGGATCGACGATCGTGAATGGCGAAACGCCCTTCGGACTGCCGGTCGACGCCGCCCAATAGGTCGGTTCGTTTCCGGTGAGCACAATGACGTTGTCCACCGCGTTGCATCCCGGGTGAGCCCGTTCTTCCTCGCGCGGTGGGTTCCCCGTGATGATCGCCGCCGTCGGTTGATCTCCGTTGACGAAATACAACTGCACGCGCACGTCGAGCGGGTAGTCGTTCGTGAGGTCGATAAAGGTCTCTTGAATCTGTTGGAACTGCGGATTCCATTTCAGTTCCACCTTGGTGAAGACCACCAGGCTGCCCTTCACGCTCGCGTTCGAGCGCGCCCCAAAGTCCACCGGCCCCGCGGCAGCCTCACTCGATTCGCCTTCCCGAAACTTGGCCCGTGACGGTCCGGGGGGGATGGCGTATTTGATGAAACCGGATTCGGCACCGTTGCCCACAAGGCTGTTGCCGGCCAGTTCCAATTCTCGGCCGAAACTGACCACTTTTGCCGCCACGCCCAGCAAAGGTGCCGGCACGCTTTCCACTCCGCAAACGTCGGGGCTCTCGATGCCGTCGATCCGAGCACGCCCCTTTTCGGTCTGGAGCACCGGCCGCACGAAATTGTTGGGAATCCCCGCTCCGGTATACGTGCTGAGCAGTTCCTGATCCCAGGAAATTACGCAGCGCTCGGTTCCGGAAAAACGAACTTCGTTCTGATTCCAAATATCAAACTTGGCCTTCGTGACCGGACAGCCGGGGATGACGGGGATACAGACTGAAACCGGGCATTCTCCGGACCGCACCGTGCGCGGCAACGGCGCCGGCGCACAGGACAAGTCAAGGTCTCCCGAAGCCTCCATGCGGTTGAGATAGCACTCTTCGCGATTGTCGGCCGTGTCACGCCGGGCGAAGCCTTCCCACTCCGCGGGGCTGGCGATGACCAGATCGCATGGCCGTGTTTCCACTTCTCGGGGGTCGAGCGTCCCGACGTTGACGCACGAATCATCCACCCCGTCACACGGGCCGGTGCACAACGCGCAGTTTTCCACGCTGATACCCGCGGCCCGGGCGTCGGCCACCAATTCGGCATCGCAGATTTTCGCATTCAATATGGGCGTTTCCCCGGTATTTCTAGCTGTTAGCTTATATGTCAGTCGGATGGGATAAGAAGGCGCGGAAAGCGTCGCGAAAGTCGATTCCGGAAAATCGATACTCCCATCGTCGTCGTTGTCCACGGTTACGGTCTTGGAGCAGTCGATGTCCGGTACCTGGGCGTCCAGGGTCGCCGCGTCGGAGCCGCGGCATTGACGATCGGGATCCCGAGAGGTGTCGTCTGAGGCGTTTTTGTAGCCCCCGACCACCACCGTGTTTCGACAATCCGGTTCGATTCCGGCGGCCACGTCGGTCGGGGCCGAGACGTTAAATACAAGCCGAAGCGTCTGACCCGGTTCGATACCCCGCGGGCGGCCGGCAATCGTAAGACACTGACGCATTCCATTGGGCACAAACGCGGGGGAGGGCACCACGGCCGTACCGTTAATATCGAACGCCACGTTGATAACCTGCCACGAACAAGTCAGACCGTCGTCGATACAAATCAAGGGAATATCGACCGGCCCCCGGTTCTCGATTCTAACCTCGAATTGAGCACATCCTCCCGGCACGATGGTGAGAGAATCCGCTGCATTGCCCGGAACCGTGCCGTCCGGGCACGAGTCCAGGCAGTGCACCGTCTTGGCGACGCCGAGGATGCACTCATCAATGAAACAGATCGTGGCGAACGAATCGCCCTGAAATCCCGAGTCGCACGGCGAAGGCGGAATAGAGAGGTCCGCGCAGTTGCGATAGCAAAGCGGATCGGCCGCGGGAGGCGTGCCGGTTTCCGCGCGGCACGCCGGGCGAAGATCATCGCGGCTCATGAACGCCCTTGCGTTGTTGGCGTCTTGAAATCGTACCGTGCAGGTGGTCGAAAACGTGCCCGGCGTCGTGCCGATCAGTCGTTCGGCGCTGCCCGAAATCGAACCCGGTGTCGCATCCGCGGCACAGAGTTCACAGTTGACGAAATCCACCCCAGGCGCTGCGATCACGTCCGCGCAGAAGTCGGAATCGCTGATCGTGACCGTTTCCGCGTTCTCTCCGCGGTTGGTTACCCTGAAACGGTATTCAAGGACGATTCCGCTGGCACCATATGCCAAAGGATCGGCCGGCAGATTCACCGGAGTCGTCCCCGAGACGAACGCGGGAGAACCAAAGCGGCGAACTTCCTTGATGAGCTCGAGGTCGCGGCAATCGAGCTCGATATCCACGAAGTTGTCATCCGCGGGTGGCACGGCGGCCAACTCTCGCAAAGTGTCGATCGCGCGGGCGTCATCGAAGACCGTGAAATTGAACTCGTCGTCCACGTCGCCGACGCCGTCATTGGCACAAGCCGGGTTCGCGGGTGGACAGCAGCCCGCCGCGATCAGGCAGTCCTCTTCCTCCGCGTTTCCATTGGGACTGTCGGTTGACGGCGGATCAGGAGCGAGAATCGGATCGACTTCCTGCACCATGGTCGCAAGTACGGAAACGGCATTGGCGCAATCGACCGCCTGGTCGCAGACATCGCCGAGTGCTTCGGTATTTGCACGATACGTAAACACCAATTGCTCACCTAGCCCTATAGCGCACTGACCGGCGGCGTTGAGCCGGCCAAGGGTCATCGGGAAGCCATTGGTTTGTCCCATCGCGATTTCAAAAAGTTGGCAGAAGTTCGCCGGTACCCCTGCGGGACGCGATCCCACGATGGCGCAGCTTCCGGGCACCAGCAAGACGCGGGCGTCGGCCGACAGGCAGCCCAGAGCGTCGGTTAGTTGCACGTTCAGATCGCGATTGCCGCGATTCTGTACCGTCACGCGGAACTCGATCGGATCGCCCGGTGTGGCACTGATCCGTCGGGAGAACGGGGCGGTCGGGTTGGATGCGCATCGACCCTCCTTGGTCGCCTCGATATCCGGCACGGGGAACCCCGATTCGATCTCGACACAGTCTTCGCCGCCTCCGAACGGGCCCGCGTCGTCAAACGAATCCGCACAGTACACGAACGAAACGCAGCTCGGATTCGCATTCCGCGGAAGCAGCGCTACGTTTCGCACCACAAGTTCTACGTCCGAATCAACTCCGATGTCACGATAATCGAGTACGCCGTCGTTGTTCGCGTCCAGGAAAGGCCGCGGGTTGATGACTCGACCTTCCGGTGTGTTGATCCCCGGAAGGGTCCCCGTCGTATCGATCATCAATACATAGCGCTCGACACAGAAGCCATCAATCACTTGGGCCGAAGCCGGGCAATCGGCCGGCCGTGGACTCCCGTCGCTGCAACAGGGAGGATTGATGGTCACCGCACCCGCGGAAAGGGGCGCCCCCAGCGAACCCGTCACTTGTTCCGCCACGATGATCGTGATCTCGTGCAGACCCACATTGTCCGTGTTGATACGGACAAGGTAGCCTTCTCGAAAGCCCTCGGTGGAACCGAGCGGGGCTTCCGTATCTTCAATGGAAACCGGTCTCGATTGCACCAGGCGGCTTCCGTCGCCGTCGATATCGAACGCCGCCGGTAAATTGGGCTGCAAGGGATTGAACACAAACACGCGCGGCGCGCTGATGTCCATAGCGAGAAAATACGCTCCGCCATCGTTACCTCCGTAAGCGTTCGGGTTGTAGGATGCGAACACTCGACCGATATTGAACCCGGTGGGAATGTTCTGGACGGGCGGGTCGCGAAAACCGGCTTGTCCGGCCTGTGTGACCGTCCCGGGGATCGGCAGATTGTCGCGCCGGACGAAAACCCCCCTTGTCAAGATGGCGTTGTGGAGGATGGCGCCGAAGTTCGGATGGGTTTCCATCCCTGGCAACAGCGTATCGGTCACGAAGTAGTTCTGACTATCCGTGCCGCCGACATTGATAAACTCAAGAATCTGCCCGTCGGTGTTGAAGGTCGTACTGGTAAACGGCGAAAGCTTCTGATTGGTATCCACGGATCGTGCCGGGGCAATCAAAATCCCAAGGGCACACGCCGCGACGGAACATTTGAATCCTACTTTGCTGAATGCCACCCCGGAAACACAACTTGAACGCACTCCCTGTGCCATCGACCTTCGCATCATCGAATGTCCTCTTTCTTCCCTGCCGAATTCGAAGCTCACTACCACCCCGGTGCCACGCTGCGGCATCCTGAAAGCCAAGCAACCCCGCGAAGCACCCCTTGAGTTTGGAGAGGTCGGATAAAAACCGCCAATCTCCCGAAACCTACCTTTACACGTTCCCTGTTTCAACTGCCCCGATCATCCAAAACTCTGCCATTCCACGTAATGCTTGGAAAGCCCGCTAATTTTGCTCAGTTTATCATTTTTGGATCGCATGTCAATAACTTAGCGGTATTGGCATGGAAGAATGCGGTGTTGAGCGAAACAGAACGCGGACGTTCATTGGCTTTGGCGGAGTTGCGACCGGAAGTTGACGAAACCCCAACAGGTCGGACGCAATCTGTGATTCTCGGACGAGAATCAATTCACAGGATGGCGGCATGAAAAAATCACATGCCCTTGCAGGAATTTCAGGACCTTCAAAAACGAAGTGGTGGGCGACGCGTGAAACGCACCATTGTGCGGGCCAGATACGACCTATGAAGTCGCGCGAGGCAAAAGCATCAAGACCTATAACCCAAAGCGGTCCGTCACCTCGCCGGCCCAGTCGAACTTTTTCGTAATCCCGTTAGGGACGAAGTCTGACGGTATCGGCCACCGAGGCCATGTCGGCCAGCACGGCGACGCCGTTGCTGACACTCGCGCCAAAGACCGAACCGGGAGTCGGCAAGGAATGAGCCAGCACCGGACGCCGTGGGTCGCGAATGTCGAAAATCGCCAGGCCGGAGGCTCCCGCCGGCATCAGGATGTAGTGTTGGTAGGTGGTCACAGATTCCGCCAGTCCGGCCACTTCGCTCATGAGTTCCGGTTGCGCTGGGTTGGTGACATCGAGAATGGCAAGATGCGGCTCACCCCCCACGACGACAACGATTGCGTAGGAATTCTGTCCGGATTGATGCAGGGTGACGCCCCCGGCAGGGCCTCGGGTTTCGAACGTTGTCACCGGCCGCGGCGGCGCCGTCCTGGCGTCAAAAACGTGCAGTCCCGCCCCGTAATCGGCCACAAACAGATGGGTCCCAGAGGAATTGATCCCCACGTCGCTGGCAATTCCTGGGGTCTCCACGGTGGTGGTGATGGACATGCCGGCGACAGCAGCGGAGTTCACCACATGCAGTCCGGCCGATCCGCCGGCCAGATACGCTTTTCCTCCATCCGCCGTCAGCGCTAGCCCGCGCGCGAAGGTCGGCAGTGTGCCAAGAAGACTCGGCGCGTTCGGCTGACCCACGTCGAAGACCTGCAAACCGCCGGTCCCTGCGGCGATGTACGCCCGCGTGCCGCGCATCACAACATCGTTGGCCGCAACGGCGATTTCAGCGGCAAGCCTGGGCGAATCAGGCTGCGAGATGTCCACCACACTTGTCCGAGCGAAACTCCCGCCGACCACGGCGACGGTTCCATTGGTCGCGCAGGCCGTCCGCGTCGCCAGGGACGGTGATTCGACCCAAACCAGGTCCGGTTGCATGGGACTCGAAACGTCAATGGCCATGGCACCCTGCGTGTTGCCCGCCGCAAACACGAAACTTCCGCGCGAATCCGAAACGCCGTCCAGATCGACAAAAAGCCCCGGCATCATGGCGGCAGGTTGAGGGTTCGGCGGTGAACCGGACAGATCAAACAATTGGAGTTCCGGCGCGGTTCCGAGCATGGCGACGGCCAGGACGGTGCCCGCCCGCGTGATTCGATCGGCCGGCCCGCTGGTCGGGATAGAACGAACGTGGATCGGTTGATTCCGGGCACGGATGTCCACCACTCGAACGCCCCCGCCGTAATCCGCCATATACGCAAATTCGCCGCTCGCGCTCAGCACGATGTCACCCGATATGCCGCTTCCCGAAGGCGGAAGCGATCCGATCAAGGAAACCCCGCCGCCGGATACGTCGAACACCTTGAGTCCGCCGTTGGAACCGCCGCCCGCGGCCACGAATGCGTAGCGCCCGTCAGATGAAAGTTTGACGCCGCGGCCGAATACCTGGAAATACGAGGCGGTGACTTGCGGTCCGCCCGCTGCGGTAAGGTTCACGGCCTTGAACCCGCTCGTCCCCGCCGCGAAATAGGCTCTTGTTCCGTAGAGGTCCATGCCCTGGGCCACAAAATTGAGCGGGGTCCAATCCTCGGCGGCCGTGCCCAACGTCGCCAATCTCGCCACGCTCGCGGAAGTGGTGGGCCCACCCACCATGACAAAGTTGTCATTGGCCGATATTCCCTGAGCGTTCTGAAACACCGAGGAAGTTCGTGAATAAACCGGTTGCGCGGGATCGGACGCATCAAACTCCACGACTCCGAATTCACGCGAGGCCACAAATAGTCGCTGGCCGTTGGCGGATACTTTCACGCCCTGCACCGTTCCGACGCTGCCCGTGACCCACCCGATCACTTCGGGATCCAGTGGCACGAAAGAGGTCGGCGTGATCAACGCCAACGTGGACGCCGTGCGCGCCGCGCCGCAGTTGTCCGTTACCGTCATGGTTACGGCGTACGTTCCGGGGGAGGTGAATGTGTGGCTCACGGTGATCCCGCTGCCGGATGTGCCGTCGCCGAAATTCCAGACATATTTCTGAAGCCACCCATCCGAATCAAACGACGCCGCGGCGGTAAATTCGACGGGTTCATCTTCTTCCCCCGACCCCACCGGCCCGGCGTTCGCCACGGGGGGGACGTTGGTCGTACACGCTCCACCGCGCACGGTCATCAGGATTTCATCCGGCGGTGAAGACAAACCGCAATTGTCCTTGACCCAAAGCTTGGCCATATAGGACGCCGGTAGGGCGTAGGCATGTCGGGCGACCGGCGAGGATTGCCATCCTGTTGAGTAGCCGTCGCCGAAGTTCCACCAATATTGGACGACGCTTCCATCGTTGTCACGTGATGCTGAGCCGTCAAACGTGACCTCAACATCAATCTCCACGGTTCGATCCGGCCCACCGGAGGCTCTGGGAGTTTCGTTGCCCGACGTGCAATTGGGAACGACCACGGCCACCGTAACCCGCTCTGAATCCGCGGCCCCGCAATTGTCCGTGACCGTAAGCGTGACCGAATATACTCCCGTGTTCGCGTATCGATGCTCAACCAAGTCGCCGTCGCCGCTTAGGCCGTCTCCAAAGCTCCACGAATAGGTCTCGATCCCGCCGTCCGGATCGGAAGACGAGCTTCCATCAAACGATATGGGTTGCCCCACGAGTACGGTCGCAACGTTTGAAATCGCGGCAACCGGGCTCTGGTTGCCCGCGCAGGGGTCGCCTCCGACTAGAACCCTCACCGTGTCGGGGGGCGATACCGCTCCGCAATTATCCTTGACCCACAGCGTTGCCACAAAAACCCCGCCACGGGAATAGGTGTAGGCGGCCTCGGAGGATTCCCGCCAGCCCGAAGCAAAGCCATCGCCAAAATTCCACCAGTACTCGGCGACGGACCCATCGGCGTCTCTTGATCCCGCGCCACTGAAAACGACTTCGACGTTTGCCTGAACGGATCGATCCTGCCCTGCGTTCGCGGTCGGAATCAGGTTGTCCGAACCGCATTCGGCTTTCGTGACCGTCACCTGGACGGAATCCGTGGCCACCGCGTTGCAACTGTCCAGGACTGCAAGCGTGACCAGGTAGAGTCCGGCATTGGCATATTGGTGGGCGCCTTCCGGAGAATCCGAGCGAGTTCCATCACCGAAATCCCATTCGTATTTGACGATCCGGCCGTCGGGATCGGTGGACTGCCGGCCGTCGAAGGGGAAGCTTGCCGCCGTGGTGCCGGCGCGATCGTCTCCCGCACGAGCGACGGGAAGCTGGTTTTCCAAGCACGGCGGGCAGGAATCAGCACACGCATAGATTTCGGAGTAGGCGTCTACAACGGCATTGAGATCGTTGATATCAACGATTCCATCTCCTCCGCACGGGGCGACATCCACAAATGCATACGGGCAACGCTCAAATACGCCACTGAACCCGTCTAGAGCGCAGAGTATGTCGTTTAAGTCGTACCTGCCGTCATCGGTCACGTCACCGTACTTTTGAAGCCGCGAGCAGGAAAAGGAGGAGGTGGAGGTCGTTGGGCCTGTCGAAGTGGAACTGCTCGCCGGCCGGGATTGTGCGGTGTGAATGGCGTTATTGTTTCCGGGGCGCGGGGGTCGTACCGGTCGACCCGCCTGAAGCGGAAGGCAACTAAAAAGGGTGACCGCAAGGATGACCGCGAAAAAAAAGTGCCTTCCCCGTAGCGACGGAGCGGTCCACCGGATCATTCCATAATCTCGATGTCTAAATCGCACCGCCGCGCAGTTCGAATTCCTCAGCCCCATGACTTCCCCCTCCAAACCTCGACGTGTCCTATATCCTCGGCTTCTTCCCGGTTGCGTCGGCGATCCAACCAATTGGCAGCGTCACATATAACCATCCCAGCCGTCAAACCGGGGTAAATTCACAAAATAGGTAGATAACCCCTGTCTGACTAGCAAAAGCTCCAATCGAAGTACATTACTACCCTCCTGACATTTTCCGCCTCTGACATAAACTTCCTCATCCCCCGTTACGGTCGTAGCTGGGTCGGCATTATATAGGGCTTGGTGATCACGAACAATGAAAAGATTGCCGAGCGCCAAGTGATTTCAAGACCGATATACTGGGCGACTTGGGGTTTTTAGAGAGATTTAGGTTCAGTGGAAACGTCAAGACTATCCAATAACTGCTCATGATTGCTGAGATGCCTTCAAATCAAGTCTGGTTGATCACAGGCGGCGCCGGTTTCCTTGGTTTTCACCTGTCGAATGCATTTGCTTCCCGCGTCGGCAAGATCCTGGCTTTGGATATTGCTCCGTTTGATCCGAGGGAATTCCCAAAGGGCACATCATTCCTGCCCATCGACACCCGCGACAAATCCGGAATCGAAAGAATATTCAAGGAAAACCCGGTGGACGTAGTGATTCACGCGGCCGCGGCGTTACCGCTCGCAAAAAAGCAGGTCATCCACGCAGTTAATGTGGGGGGCACCCGTAATATCCTGGAGGCGGCACGAGCCGGGGGTACAAGACGCGTCGTGTTTATCGGCTCAACGGCCGTCTACGGCGTTCCCGACAAGCACCCATTGTTCGAGGATGACCCGCTCATCGGGGTCGGTTCATACGGTAAAACCAAGATCGAGGGCGAGCGCCTTTGCGGGGAGTATCGGGAACGCGGGCTTTGTGTCCCGGTCCTGCGCCCCAAAACGTTCGTCGGGACCGGGCGGCTCGGTGTTTTTCAGATCCTTTACGACTGGGTCGAAAGCGGGTGTCGAATCCCCATGATCGGATCAGGGAGGAATCGCTACCAACTCCTCGAGGTAGACGATTTGGTCGAGGCCATCTACCTGTGCGGCACGGCCGAGGAACGGTTGGTCAACGATACGTTTAATGTCGGGGCTCGTGAATTCAAAACTGTCCAGGAGGATCTCGAGGCACTCTGCACCATGGCCCAGAGCGGAGCTAGGCCAATGGCGACAGCGGCGTGGATGGTGAAACCCGCATTGGCCTTGTTTGAAGGCCTGGGACTCTCACCTCTTTACAAATGGGTCTACGGAACTGCGGACAAAGACAGTTTCGTGAGCACGGAAAAAATCGTGCAAAAGCTGGGTTGGAAGCCCCAATACAGCAATGCGCAGGCCTTGATCCGGTCCTACCAATCGTATTTAGAGAACAAAGCCGAATCGGACTCGGCCACAGGCTTAACCCACCGCGTGGCCTGGAGCCAGGGCATTCTCAAATTCTTCAAATGGGCACTGAAATAAGATCGGTGCCTTCGCGGTTCATCGTATTTGAATGATTCAAGGCCCTCGGCCGGGACCTCGCCGTCCGCCACCCGGGCCGCCCCAGGGCATTTTCATCCCACGTTCCGACATGCGCTTTTGAACAGCCATGAAGTAAGTCATGGTCTTGGCCATTTGGTCGGGGTTGCGCGCCTCGGATTGTTCCTTACGCTCCTGTTTGGATTCCGATCCGCCGAATAGCTTGCGCATGGATTCTTCTCGATCTTCACCGCGTTTTTCGGATTCCGCGCGCTCCTTTTCCCAGGCATCCATGTGCTTCTGCCATTCATCGATCTGGCGGTCCATGATCGCTTGCTTGTCATCTTCCGAGGCCGAAAAGTACTCGTCCATCCTTTCGCGCATGGTTTGCTGCCACACGTCGCGCATGTTGCGGCGAAGCTTCTGAAGTTGTTCATCGGTGAGGTCGCCTCGCTCCGCGGCGGCGCGCATCGTTTCCATCATTTTTCCGGGTGTTTCGAGGTCTGATTTCAATGAGGCAACGGAATACTCATCCGGCAAGGCGTTGGGGTCCTTGGCATGAACGCTGCCTCCCCACAACGCCCACGTGCTCGCACCCAATACGAGGGCCCCCGCGATACACGACATCCAAACCCATGTGCTTGACGTTGTTTTCACATTCGCGGATCTTGGCATGAACTTGACTCCCGTCGGGTTCGTCGTTCAAAACGAACAGCGGTCACGAACTCGTTGAACCGCCGTTTATGCAACAACCTTGGTTCAGTTTTCGTAATCCCCCACCCGCCCGTCGATGTAGAGGTATCGCCGTGCGCCGGATTTTTCCTTCGCGCCGTGAAAATTATCGTAATCACGCATGGTCCAGATCATGTTGTCCGCCACGGTGCGCTCGGCATAACGCTGGAACAAGTTCGCGACCTCGGTGATCGTCGTCCCCGCGAGGCGATAGCGGTATTCAAAGCTGGTTTTCTCCGAATCAAAATAACTTCGTCCCTGATTCGGTTCGGGGCGTGAAGCGCCCGTGTCGTCGTTCGGACAGCGAAAGACCTCGGTCGAATCGGCGATAAACTTCTTGAGAACTTCAGCGATATAGATCGGCTTTTGTCTATTCTGAAGCGGCGCCGGTCCCATCGACGGCATAAACGAGGCGTAGGGAAAGCGGTCGCGGTGCTCGTTAAGGTATCCGCGCAAGGCCACGCCCACCTGCCGCAAATGAGCCCCGCACGCCGCCCGCCGCGCTCCGGCACGAACGCGGCTTACGGCGGGCATAAGAATCCCGATGAGCGCCCCAATGATCGCGATCACAACCAGCAACTCAATGAGGGTAAACGCTGCGCGTCGTCGGTGGCTGACCACGTTGCTCATACCGCTCTTCCCAAACGGCAATCTCGCCGACATCTCCGCCCGCGACCCGGCAGGCAAACCGTAAATACCTAGCCGTGGGCGTGCCCGGCATTGTACCAATTATCGGCTCAGTCGCCACGCAAGAAGTTGTCGGTTTGCACGGGGTGCGAGACCGAAACCAGGGACTGTATCGGTGACAAAACTTGTGTCTTCGGAGGATAGCCGCGAAAGGGCGGCCGGAAGCCTCGGACTCGCAAAGGCGTTTCACACCCCTCGCCAACTTTTTGAAGGCCGATCCACTTGACGGGGCCGACCGCAAACGTTAGCTTCCCACCGCGGAGTATGGATTCTCCGCGCAGGTGGGCGGTTCAGCGCAGCGCCCGTTGAGGGATCGAGCTTTCTCAGGCAAGGATGCTACGCACATCGCCATTCAGAGTTTCAAGGTCGCAACGTTTTCGCAAAGGGGGTCGTGTTATGCGCAAGGAAGTTAAGCTCGGAATCATTGTTTCGGCGTTGGTGGTGACGGTGGCCGGTGGGTACTACTGGTTCAGCGGAAAGGCGGAAAAACCCGTGCCGCTAGCAACACAATCCGAAAAAGCCAAGTCGGAGGCTGGAGCCGCGGCGACGACTTCCCCGGCGGCGGCCCATGCAACGGATTCCAAGAACACATCGAAGGGCCGATCCAATGCTCCCGCGAACCATCCCAACCCGGCGACCGCTTCCACCGCCGCCCCCACCGATCGGACCGCCGGTCGTGAGCGTGCAAGCAATGCCAACGCGAACCGTCCCGCAACATCCGCCGCCGCAACGGCTGATGCCGGCGGGTCGCGAACTGGTTCCAACCCGGTTCCCGGGACCACGAATCCCGCGGCCGCGACGACCTCAAACGCCGGCACCGGTTCTACGCCCGCTCAATCTCCGAATGCCGTCGCTGCCAATCCTGCGGCTTCCCGTCCGAGCAATCCGCCCCCTTCCGGACCACCGACCACCGCACCTGCCGTCTTGCCGCAAACCACCGGGACTGCACAAAACCCGGCCGTTGTGGCTTCGAACAATCCGCCCCAGCCAAACACGGCACAGGGAACCGCGCCACCTGCTTCCCTCGATCCCGCGGCGGTGAGACCCGGGTCCGGCTCTGCACAGCCGATGAATCCCGCAACGTCCCCCGGCAATGTGCAGCTCGCCTCCAATGACGCAGGGAATCGCACGGCTTCGAATGTGGCTGCCCAGGCCGGGCCGTTCGCATCAACCCCTACGCAACCGACGGTCAACCCAAACACTTCCAACCCTGGTTCATCGAACCCCGCGAATTCCTCGCCCGCAGCTCCGGGCGCGGCGACCCCGGTTGCGGGAGTGACTTCGCCGCGGCCCGTCCCTTCGACCAACACAAACGTGCCTCCTGCCGCCCTCGTGAAATCCAACCCATCTTCTTCGGATGTTAGCAAACCGCTGCCTTCCACCGTGACTCGGCCATCGGGTGCAGCGCCGGTCCCGCCGGTGACCTCGAATCAAAATACAAGAACCGTCATGGGCGCGGAATCTCATCGGGTGCAACCGGGAGATTCCTTGGCTTCCCTTTCGCAGTCCTATTACGGGAATTCAAAACATGCGAAGTTCCTTCAGGAGAGCAACCCGGACATCAAAGACCCGGGCAGACTTACGGTTGGGACCGTCGTCAAGATCCCGCCCATTCCCGACGAAACATCGGCAACGGCGTCGAAACCAGGCGGCGCGGCAAACCCCGAACGCGCATCGGGCGGGCGCACGTACAAAGTGCAGGCCGGTGATTCATTCTATTCGATCGCCAAGGCCGTCCTGGGAAATGCAAACCGCTGGAAGGAACTCTACGCCATCAACAAGGAATCCGTGAACGGCGACGCGACGAATCTCCAGATCGGTCAGGTGCTGCGGCTGCCGGAGCCGTGACGATTTGATCCCCCGGCGGCATGAGCCTGATCGGATTCGCGTGAATCGCTAACGAGATGCGGACGGTGAGGAGCCTTGTTCCTCGGACCCTGGACGGGCGCTGGGCGGATTGCCGAAGGCCGAGCGCTCCGGACGAACGGACCACAACAGCCCGCAGATAATGCACCGAAAGTCATTGTACCGTGCGTCGGTCCGCGGCTGGCGGGTATGGGGAGAGCCGCAGCGGGGGCATCTTGGCATCCCATTCGATGACATCCATCACTCCTTCTGTACCGTGGTTCCATCCGAAGGGAGATCGCGGCCCTTCGAATTGGGATCACGGCCTCGTGATATCGACCACATCCAAGGATCAACTGTCGGAGGCCCCCAGCCGGCTGATCCTCGAATCGGGAACCCTCGAACCTTCACGATTCGAAGCCACCAAAGTATATAAGCGTAGAATCCCGGAAGAAGTTAACACCTCTCGCGAGATTTGTTGCGAATTCTTACGGAATGACGATTGGATGACTTAATCCTAGAATACCCGCTGAAATGCAATCGCCCGCTAATCTCCGCAGAGTGACTTGGCGCGCCCTGGGTTTTGCACTTTGGTTGTTGGCGGTCTTTGCTACTTTTTCCTCATTCCGAACGGTCCAAGCCCGAATATCCAGGCTGGCACAAACGCTTCGGATGGAGGTTCCGTTCACAACACTGCTTACTTCAGGCGACGCTGTATTTTTGCAAAGCGACGAAGGGTTGATCCGAATTGGGGAAGTGACTTCGGTCCAGACTCTCGGCAGCGATGTTCAGTTTGTCGGGCTCTCGTTATCGCCCGAGGGCTTCGGACGACTGAATGGATCGGCCAGGGCGAAGTACTGGCAGACTCCGCTTTCCGCACAAAGCGCGTTGGCATCGCTGATGCCGGCGGAGATCGTCTTTCGCGCCGCCGAGCGGATTCGAAGCGATTGGAAATCCGCGGAGGAGAGAGTCCTTACATTGTGGGCCCCGGTTGCCGAAGAAATGGGCTCGGCGTATCTGGGCATCGTCGCCGCGGAAATCAAAGATGCGTCGCGAAAACGACAGGATGATATCCTGGCCTTGGCCCAGGAGCACGGCGCCCGGCTCGCCGAGCGTTGGCCTCGGATTCAACAACGGTTGACGCCCATCCTGGAAGCCAACGTCACCCCGGTCATGAGCCGACTGCTGACCGGGGCCCTTTCCGAAGCGCCGAAGCTGGACCTGGCGATGCTCGTCGCCAAGGGGGATTTTGGAGGCGCATTTCAGCGAATGTTGGACGCGGTCGCACAGCATCTCGCCAATCTGTCTGCCTCGGAACGCAAGGAGATCGAAGACTCCCTTGGAGTCGCGTGGGAAAGCGCGCGGAGTGATCCGCTGATTGCCGCCGAGTTTTCCGATTGGTCTCGGCAACTGGTCAACGACGAACGCCTGCGAACCCTGGTCGCGGAGATTTATCAGGATGCCGTCGGCAAAAACCCCCGGATCAAGGAGTTTCTGCGGCGGGAAATCCTGGAATCGCCTCGTGTCCGCGATCGGTTTTTCGAGTTCGTGGAGATCTTCGGCCCGACCGCACGGGAAGTGCTGGCCATTTTTGTATTTGACGAGCATGGCCGGACACGGCCCGAAGTCGTCCATCTGCTTCGGTCCGTGTCGCTGGGTAGGCGATTGGTTTGGGTCACCATTGAAAACCGCGAGCGGATGGCGGGCCCTCTGAAACCCGGGGCGCTGATCCCGGCGGAGCCGGGGGACCCCCGCGAATGACGGACCCCGCGTCGCCCGGATCGTGTTTGCGGATCGAGCAACTGACCGTCGCGCTGGCGGATGGTAGCGAACTTCTCCGCCAGGCATCGCTCCAGGTTAACGAAGGGGAATTCGTCCTGATCGTCGGTCGAAGCGGGTCGGGAAAATCCACGCTGTTGCGTCTCATTGCGGGGTTGGATGATCCCGATTCCGAAGACGTCCGCTTCACAGGCCGTGTTTCCGTTCTGGGTCACGAATGGCCTCGCCTGTCACCTGGATCGGTGGGGCTCGTTTTTCAAACTCATGCGCTTTTTGACGAACTTTCCGCCGTTGAGAACGTACGATTTGCACAAGATCACCGAATGTCCAGAGAATCCGGCGGTCGGGTAGAGCCCCAGGCCTTGTTGGAGCGGCTCGGAGTTCCACACCGAGAGAGCCTCTCGGCGCTCAGCGGCGGAGAGCGGCAGCGGGTGGCCGTGGCCAGGACCCTCGCGATGGACGCTCCATTACTTCTGTTCGACGAGCCGACGGCGGGTCTCGATCCCGCGCGGGCCCGTGACGTGGCCGCGCTGATCCACGACACCTATCGCCAATTCGGAAAAACCGTGATCGTCGTCACCCACGACATGGCCCCGTTTCTATCCTTTCAGCCCCGTTTGATCCTGCTCGACGACCTCAATGGAACCCTTGTGGATATGGACGAATCCGATGTAGCCCACCACTATCGGCAGGTAGGGCCGGTGTCTCGTGGTAACGCTACACCCGGTGCGGCGCCCAAGCGGTGGACCCGCCGAGTCGTCGATTGGTTGGAGTGGCCCGGACGGGCCCTGTGGACGTTCGGTCACGCGTTTGCCGCCCCGTTGGGCGGTTGGCATCATCCTCGTTGGAAGCTGCGCTACTTGGCGCATTACCTGCGGATGACCGCGATTGGCACCCCGACCATTTACGTGGCGATCGCCGGAGCCATGCTCGGTTTCGTTTTTATCACGTTTAGTTTTTCGAACATTCCTTATTCAAACGTGACGGTCCCAATCTTGACGGAAGAGTTTCTCGCGGCCACCGGCTACAGCATGTTTCGAGTGGTCGTGCCGTTGATGATCAGCGTGCTCATGGCCGGCAAGTGCGGGGCGGCCGCCGCGGCCGATCTGGGAGCCCGGCGACTCACTCAGCAGTTCGAGGCCATGCGCAATTTGGGTGCCGCCCCGTCTCACTACCTCTTCGGAAACCTCGCCTTGGCCCTGGTCATCGGCGGTCCGCTCCTGACGTTGGTTGGTTTTCTAGTGAGCTGTTACGCGTCGCTCGTGGCGTTCCTGATGAGTTCTCCTCAGACCACGGTCGCGGTGTTTCGGCGCAATTTCTTCGCCACGATGTGGCCGGCGGACTTTCTCCTGCCCAAGGGCACGGGGTGGGTCATCCTGAAAGCCACGACGACCGGCGTATTGATCGCGGCCCTGGCCTACCTGATCGGTTCGCGTCCCAAGGCGTCTTCGGTCGACGTCAGCCGCGACGTCAGTCTAACCATTTTCTGGGCGTCGCTCGGCGTCCTCATGCTCCATGCGCTCTATTCGTTCGTCGAGTTCTGATCCTGCTCCATCGCGAACAACGTGGCTCCCCGCACGATTCGTGGAAATACGGACGGTTCCGCCCCGAAAACCGATTCGCGTCTCGTAACCGGAATGCCGGATCGCAACCGCGCGGCGGTGGGTTTCTTCGGGCCGTCCGGTTCGCGGTCCTGCCGATAACCCCATGGCCCCATCGCGAGTGAACTCGGCGTCAGGGCGTGACGATAGCCTTGCGTCATGGATTCGCGACAACAGGTTGGTCCCGATACTCACGTCGAGCAAGACGAGATGCCCGCCATCGGCGTGTTGCTCGAGGCGGTCGAGGCCAAGGACCCCGGCGCGCGAGCCCACTCGATCTCCGTGGCAAACCTAAGCGCTGCTTTTGGGCAACGAATGGCGCTTTCGTCGTCGGCGATTCGTAATCTGCGAGTCGCGGCGCTGCTTCACGACATCGGCAAGATCGGAATTCCCGACGCCATTCTCACCAAGCGAGGCCCCCTCACGCTGAAGGAGTTCGAAATCATCAAAACGCACCCGGCCATCGGCGTCCGCATTCTTCGCCAGGGGGGAGCTTTTCGGGAATTGAGCCCCATCATTCTTCACCACCACGAGCGGTTCGACGGCCTGGGGTATCCCGGTCGATTGAAGCAACAACAAATTCCCATGGGATCGCGAATACTTTGCGTCGCCGACGCAATCGAGACCATGTCCGCGGCGCGAACGTACAAGCAGCCCTTCGGTACGGATCGGATTCGATCGGAGTTGATCGCCGGCGCGGGGCATCAATTCGACCCGGAGGTGGTCGACGTCGCTCTGGAGTGGCTCGACGAGACTCGACCGCCGAGGAGTCCAACCGACGATCGAGCCCCGTTGCGCGCTGCGTCATAGCACAAACGGCAGGAGCAAAGACACCGCGATCAGCACGATGATGATCCACTCGAGCAATTCCATTCGCCGGGTCGAGACGCGGTCGGTCATCTTCTGATAGATGCTCTCGAGGGTTTGCAACTTTCGCTGGATGGCCGCGTCCCAGTCGTGAAGATGAAAGCGTTGCGACGCCCGGTGATAGACCCGGGCGAGGTATTGGTCTCCGATAAGCTTCAGCGCGTTGCTGATCCGCTCGAACAGGACGGCGCTATCCACCTGGTGGCGGGCGATTTGCCGCAGATCGCCGGCGACTCGACGGGAAAGTCGCCAGCGTTGCCGCTCTCGCTGAAGCAGCAAGATTTCGTACGAGCGCTCCAAGGCATCGTCCAATTGCGTGTCCAGGTAGCGCATCTCGAGCAATTCGCTGTTGACCAGCTCCAGAACGGTTCGCACGTCGTCCGCCTCGCGATCGAGCAGGAACGCGGCGTTCCAATCAATCACCGCGAGATCGTCGGCGAATGACATGGTGCACGTCAGCGCATCTTCCACTTCGGATTCGGACAGCCCAGCGACTTCGGCCCGCAGGAGTTGGGCGAGAACTTGGCGGTGCCGGGCTATGAATTCACCAGCAGACAATACCGGTTCGATGGACCGGACTTCGTAAATCACGTAGTCCTCGACCTCGTTGGCGAGGCCGAGCTTGGTCACGGCCGGCCGGATGGCATCAATCAGTTGTCCGACTTGATGCCGCGAGGCTCGTCGAAGTTCTTCGTGCTCGTAGAGCTGTTGCCCCAGCGCCAGCAGGTCCATCAGCGGCCCCTTGATTTCGATGCTGAAACTGACAGTGACGGCGCCGAAATCGTGGATGATCAAGTCCAGCACGCCGAGGGTCGAGCGGGCTCCGACCGGAACCGGTTCGCACTCCTGGGTGATGCGCAAGGGCGGGGAATCGTGCCCTTGAAAGGCCATGGGCGCCCGCTTCTTGTGCTTGACCATCTCCCGCTGCTTCAGCGCGGTGACCCGCCGCTCGCACTCTTTCAAATCGATGCTCAGGCCCACGTCGAAGGTGTAGAGGACGTGGCAAACGCCGTCGGTGATGCGCACGGATTCCGAGGGAGGCGGTTGCATGGCCTGGGCATGGTACGGGCAAGACCGGAAGCCGCCCAATCCGCGATTTGTCTGCCTCCGCGCATGAGCAATAGGGGGTCGCTTCCGTGTTCCTGCTCGCGGTGTTCAAACCTCTGGACGAAAGCTCTTCACGGGCAAATGGCGCCATGTGAAGGCCCAGACATCTCAAGTGGCCAGTTTCCTCAGCACCGCCGGGAGTATTCCGCCGTTTCGGTAGTACTCGACCTCCACGGCTGAATCGATCCGGGAGACGACGGTCACGGTTCGCGAGGAGCCGGATTTCGGGTCGGTAAGCCGCAGCGTCATCTCCTGCCGCGGCCGGAGTTTTTCGTTGAGGTCCATGACATCGAAGCATTCGTGCCCCGCGATGCCGAGCGATTCGCGTGATTCACCTTGCCCGTACTGCAACGGCAGCACGCCCATGCCGACCAGGTTGCTTCGATGGATGCGCTCGTAGCTTTCGGCGAGAACCGCCCGCACACCCAGCAAGACCGTCCCCTTCGCCGCCCAATCTCGGGAGGACCCCGTGCCGTATTCTTTCCCGGCCAGCACCATCAGCGGCGTTTTCTCGTCGCGATATCGTAACGCGGCGTTGTAAATCGGCATTACCTCGGCGCTCGGCAGATGCGTCGTCACTCCGCCCTCGGTGCCCGGGGCCAGCAAGTTTCTCAACCGCGTGTTCGCGAACGTGCCCCGCGTCATCACCCGATCGTTACCGCGACGCGAACCGTAGCTGTTGAAGTCCGCGGGACCCACCCCCAGCGACACGAGGTATTTCCCCGCGGGCGAATCGGGCTTGATCGAACCGGCCGGTGAAATATGGTCCGTCGTGATCGAGTCTCCGACCATCACCAACACCCGCGCCCCCTGGATCGGCGCGATCGCCGGCACGGTCAACGAGATTCCTTCAAGAAACGGCGGATTCTGAATGTACGTGCTCTTGGAATCCCACGCATACGTGTCGCCGCTGCGGCCTTGGATCTGATTCCATTGCTCATTCCCCTCGAACACGCGGCGATACTGTTCTTCAAAGCATTTCGACGTGAGCGAGCGCCGAATCACCTCGTTGACTTCCGCCGGCGTCGGCCATAAATCGCGAAGGAACACTTTGGAACCATCGGCCGCGGTTCCCAGCGGTTCCGTGGTGAGGTCCACATCCGTGGATCCGGCCAGCGCATAGGCAACCACCAGCGGCGGAGATGCCAGATAATTGGCCTTGACCTGACTGTGTACGCGCCCTTCGAAGTTTCGGTTTCCGCTCAACACGGCGGAAACCACGAGTTGCCCATCCTGCACGGCCTGAGCCACCGCATCGGGCAGCGGCCCGCTGTTGCCGATGCACGTCGTGCAGCCGTAGCCCACCACGTGGAATCCAAGTTTTTCCAGAAAGGTCATCAGCCCGGCCGTTTGCAGATAATCCGTCACCACCCGCGAACCGGGAGCGAGACTCGTTTTCACGTAGGGTTTGACGCGCAGCCCCTTCTCCACCGCCCGTCGCGCGACGAGACCGGCCGCCACCATCACCGATGGATTTGACGTATTCGTGCAGCTCGTGATCGCGGCGATGACCACCGAACCGTGGGTCAGCCGCTCGGAATGTCCGTTGAAGCGAACGTCGACGTGCCGATTCACGCTTTGCTCGTCCAAACCAAAACCGCGATTGGCAATCGGAGCGCGAAGCGACGCCTCGAAGGATCGCTTGACGTGGGTGAGCGGCACGCGGTCCTGCGGACGCTTGGGACCGGCGACGCTCGGCTCGACGCACCCCAGGTCCAATTCAAGGGTTTCATGGAAAACTGGATCCGGTGTTTGATCGGTGCGGAACAATCCTTGCTCTTTGGTGTATCGCTCCACAAGATCGACCTGTGCCGCCGGCCGCGCCGTCTGCCGCAGATAGTTCAAGGTTTCCGCGTCCACGGGAAAAAAGCCCGTCGTCGCTCCGTACTCCGGCGCCATGTTGGCCACAGTCGCACGGTCGGCAACGGACAATTCGGCCAGCCCCGACCCAAAAAACTCAACGAACTTTCCTACAACTCCCTTCTTGCGGAGCCGTTCGGTGACGGTCAACACGAGGTCCGTCGCCGTCGCACCCGCATGAAGTCGGCCGGTCAGTTTGCAACCCACGACCTCCGGCATCACCATCGAGTACGGCTGCCCGAGCATGACCGCCTCGGCCTCGATGCCCCCCACGCCCCAGCCGAGCACTCCCAGTCCGTTAATCATCGTGGTATGGCTATCGGTGCCGACGACGCTGTCAGGGAGAGCCCAAGTTGCCCCGTTCCATCGCCGCAAATTCACCACGCCGGCGAGGTATTCAAGATTGACCTGATGCACGATACCGGTGGCCGGCGGCACCACCCGAAAATCGCGAAGCGCGGACTGCCCCCAGCGTAGGAATTCGTAGCGCTCGCGATTCCGCTCGAATTCTTTTTCAGCGTTGATCCCCAAAGACATGGCCGAACCGAACGCATCGACCTGCACGGAGTGATCAATCACCAGATCCACGGGAATCAGCGGATTGATCTTGCGCGGATCGCTGCCCAGTTTCCGCATGGCGTCGCGCATCGCGGCCAGGTCCACGAGCGCTGGAACGCCGGTGAAATCTTGCAGGAGGACGCGTGCGGGCATGAACGGAATCTCGACTTCGGAAACCTTCCGCGGGTTCCAGCCCAGCAACGTTCGGACATCCGCCTCCGTGACCACCCGGCCGTCGACACTTCGCAAGACACTCTCCAGGAGGATCTTGATCGAAAAGGGAAACCCATTCAGATCGGGAAACCCGCTATGGGCGAGGGCCGGTAGAGAATGAACTCGAACCTCCCCCTCTTGGGTCGAAAGCGACCGGAGAACCCCAAACGGATCGACGATATCGTTCATGGACCTGAACCCTTCGCCACCTAATGGTCTCTCTGTTCTTGCGCGGCCTGCGACACCCATTGCCCGCTCGTGTCGCTTTTTTCGCAAGCTGCGCCCCCATTCGACCCCTTGGCGGCAATTGAAAACTGCCGATAGCGTATCGGGCCGCGCCGCAAGGGTCAAAAACCCGGGCTTGTGGACGGCACATACCCTGTTATATACTTTCCGGGCCGCACGACACGCTGCGGATTTGGAGATCGGAAATGCCCGTGGTGGACGCAGAGTTGCTCCGCATTCTGGTGTGCCCCCTGAGCCATGCACCTCTCAAAGAGGTGGGCGGATGGCTTTATTCCACGGACGCGGCCACTCGGCGGCGGTACCCGATCCGCGATGGGATTCCGATTATGCTGATCGATGAATCGGAAACCGTGGACGAGGCGGAGTTTCGCCGAGTGATGGCCGAAACCGGACCGCGGGGCCTGAACGAAAAACCTGGGCCGACCGCGTGACGCGTGTTGATTTTCCGGAACGAAAGACGAGGTAGGTTAAGTACGCAATGGCATTCAGAGAAGAAACACAGACGGATCGCACGCAAAAGCGATTTCCAGACCGGGGCGGGGCGAATTGGGTCGGCCCCCTTGTGGATTACAAAGAAGTCGAGCTTCTGCGGAAGTTCCTGACCACCAGCGCCAAGCTGATGTCCCGTCGGCGTGCGGGAACCGACGCCCAGGAGCAAGTGGCCCTGAAGAAGGCGATCAAGCATTCCCGCTTCATGGCCTTGCTGCCCTACATGGGCACGTGATGACCGTGCGTGATTCGGCGACCCGGACCGCGTGCCCCGGCGGACTGGCGAGCATGGCGGCCTTGTCGGCGCTGTCCACGTCGCCGTCGCCGTCGTAGTCGCCCCAACTCGTATTCTGATGGACGGTCACTTCACCATACGGCGTGTAGACATAGCGTTCGACGACGCTGCCGCCCATGTCCGTCAGGGCCAAGACGTTCCAATTGGACCCTCCGCTCGTTCGCGCCGTGCTCACTCGTTGCGGGCAGGTCGTCGCCCTGACGCGAGCATCCTTGCTCGATTTACCGATGGCGGGCGACTCCCCTTCGCTGCGCTCAGCCTTCCTGCGCATCATGACCAGTTCGTCGATGTACTGGGTGCCGTGGATGAACTGCTGAACCACGTTGGCCGATCCGTCTCGTCCTTGACGCGAGGTGTCGCCAGATTTGACTTGTGTCAATCAGTCGTCCGGATTTCCCGGAACAGGCGTGTCAATCTCCTCGACGGTTACACGAAACGTGTCGCCCAATACTTCTGCACCTGATCCCAGGACCCCCTGAAGGATTTCAGAGGAATCCCCAATCATCACACGAATCAGATACGAGATGTCGGAGACGCGGTCCTGCGCCACGGCCTCGTCGCAGTTGCTGCCGAGGGGAAATGTGCCAAAGCAAACGGCGATGTTCCGAGCGGTGACTGTTGCACGTCCCTGCGCGTCCGTTGTGCCACTGCGCTCGGCGAACGTATCGAGGTATTCATCGGGTCCATCGAACTCAAGGGCTCCGGCCGCGTTCGCGATTGTCACGGTCGCGCCGGACACCGGCAGCCCAGAGTCAGCATCGGTAACCACCAGTTCCACGTCCTGCAAGACGGGGATCTCTAGAGAGCCGGGGCAGCCCGTAAGAAGCACTAGTGGACCATTCCGGGCGTCTTTGCGGGTTGGAATGCCCGACTCTCTCACGATTGCGGTTCGGTTTGCGGGCTTTTCGACCCGCAAGTTTTGTTGGAATGATCCACTAGCGTTCCTGCAGCAACGCTGCATCGTGACTGATTGCTCATTCGTTAACTCCGAGGTAACGTCAGACTATTGCGCTACAATCGCGCGCCCGCCGCAAATGCCGCCTTGGCCGGTCAGAGCAATCACGTACCAATTGGCCCCTCCGCTCGTTCGCGTCGTGCTCACTCGTTGCGGGCAGACTCGGATTTCTGACGCTCGTTTCGTGCTCGCTTTACCGGTGGCGGGGGGGGCAAAAGGGGTCGGGAGTCTTTTTTGGGGTTCGCGGGCGTGATCGAGGACGGAGGGAAGGACATGAACTCGTCAAAAGACTCCCGACCCCTTTTCCCCCCCTCGCGGAAGGTTCCAGTATTTTGTTAAGCACCGATACCACTCAAGAGCCGTACAACTTCACGGTCGTGGGAACATATGAAATGGTCGAAGGCGCGTTTTTCGGACAGGTCTCGAACATGAAA
>Ga0187893_10002367_pt1 | contig 41679 bp, 34 predicted proteins | sample MA1701074metaG_FD_139574 | JGI IMG/M metagenome (GOLD analysis project Ga0187893, IMG submission 139574) | White microbial mat communities from a basaltic lava cave in the Kipuka Kanohina Cave System on the Island of Hawaii, USA - MA170107-4 metaG ...
AGCAGTGGCGGCAAGACTACAACCGGGCGCGGCCCCACAGCTCGCTTGGAAACCTCAGCCCGGAACAGTTCGCAGCCTCGGCCGGTCTCTCGTTATGATTGGCCCAGCTCGGGGGGCAGGTCATTCTGCCGGTCGTATTGGGGCGTAATAACCGAAATCTGAACCGACTAGAGAAAAAGCTTGATCTCGCCAACTGGCTGAGGAAGAATGACCCAGAGCTTCACACTGAACTGTACCGAGGTAGTGATGTTGCTGCACTAGCTCAACTGCGCGAAGCATCGAAGACGTTTGACGTCCCGGAGCTTCAGCGACACGCGGAACGCATATCTAATTCTGTGAATAGCGACGCTAGCGCTGCAATTGGGTCAGGGAAAGAGCTACTCGAAACAGTCTTCCGCACGATTCTGAACGAACACGGTGCTCAGCCGGCTGGTGATCTCCCTGAACTATTTGGCAGAACTCGCGCGAAACTCGGTCTGGACCCCCGCCAGATCGACAAGTCAATCCCTGGAGCAGAATCCGTTCTCCGAGTAATCGGAAGTCTTGGCCAACTTGTCAATGGTGTCGCGGAAGTTCGCAACATATTCGGGACAGGACACGGCCGAAGCCGGGCGCCAGCACTTCAGGCGGCTCAGGCCCGCCTTGTGGTCAGTTCAGCGGTTGCCGTAGGAACGTTCTTACTCGAAGTCTGGGAGGCACAGGGGCGACCTTAGGTCCTATGGTTGTACCTTCTACCCATCACGCGGAGGGGCGACATCGTATTCGGGCAGGCAAATGGAAATATGGGGCTTGGTTAGGAGCAGCAACATGAAAGTCATAGTCACGGGCGGCTCGGGCCGTGCCGGCGAGTACATCATCGCGGAGCTGGTCGCGCACGGGCACGAGGTCGTGCGCGCGGACCGACATCAGCCGAGGCCGCTCGCCTCATCTGTGCGACAGGGCCGCGATAGTCGCCGCGGGCCCCGCCTAACATAGTCCCCTCTCCCTAGCAGGCTCGGACGTTCACAATTTGACAAACACCTTTACGGTGAGAATTCCAGGGGCCTAGCTACTGTCCCCAACCTGTTTGTCGAGGATGCACGCAGGGCGGGATCGTCACCTACCTGCACTGAAGCCGGACTGGCTCTAGATCAGGCCTTCGTTCCTCACAGCTCGGAGTGCGGTGCCGAACCTCTCGACGGCCGTGTCAACGTCTTTCTCAGTGTGCGTCGACGATAGCAACAGCCAGGTCGGCCACGCCCACAGGCCCTCGTTGATCATCGCAAGGTGCAGTAGGTCCAGCACCGCTTGCCCTGCCTGCTCCTTGCCTGCCGTTTCCTGCGGTGTCGCGTACGGGTCCGAAGAATCCACGTCCAGGCCGATGCTCATCTGAACTATCGACGATAGACCGTAAGCGCCGCCTGGTATCTCCAGGTTCCCAAGCTGCCGGTTGATCCCCTCTTTCAGCCGTTTTGCCGCGAGCTCCGCTTTCTCTCCAACAGGCTCTTTCTCAATTATCTCCAGTGCGGTCGAACCTGCGGCTGCGGACAGGGGGTTTGCGTTGAACGTCCCCGGGTGGTCCACACCGTGCCCGCCAATCATGTCCAGCACATCTGCCCTCCCGGACACCGCTCCGCCGGGCAGGCCGCCCGCGAGGATTTTGCCGAAGGTCGAAACATCGGGCTTCACGCCAAACATGCCCTGGGCGCCCGACCTCGACCACCGGAACCCGCTCACCACCTCGTCCATCATGAACAGCACGCCGTGCTTCCGGCATAGCTGCTCCACGCCCTTGACGTACTCAGGCCGGTGCACCTCGTCGCCCTGGAGGATAACGGCGGCGATGTCCCTGCTCGATGCCAAGGCCCGGTCCAACGCCCCAAGGTCGTGCGGCTCGACCAGCGCCATTGACTCGCTCGTCCCGCGCGGAATCCCATATCGCCGGTCCGTCTCCGGGCCGGTCACGAACTCATCGTCAGACCAGCCGTGGAACGCCCCTTTGAACTTGACGATCTTTTCTTTGCCTGTGAAGCGGCGGGCGATGCGGAAGGCCATCATGTTGGCCTCGGTCCCAGAGGAGACGAAGCGCATCTTCTCGACCGTCGCCACTAGGCGCTTCACCGCGCTGGCCCACCTGATCTCGTGCTCGGTCCCCGAGCTCAGGTGCGTGCCCTTTGCCACTTGGTCCCGCACAGCCTTCACGATGGCTGGGTGCGCCTGGCCCAGGATCATCGACCCGTGCCCAGTACGGAAGTCGATGTACTCGTTGCCATCGACGTCCCACTTGCGCGGGCCCTGGCCGTGGTCCATATAGACCGGGAACGGCCCGTACTTCCGCGCAGCGTGCGTTACACCCTCCGGGAACAGGTTCAGGGCTTGGGTAGCGAGCAGCTTCGACTTCGGGTGGAGCCTCTCGTACCGCTGTAGGATTGCACTCGAGCTCGAAGGTCCCTGCGTGGCCATCACCCACCCCCGGGCAGACAGACGACCTCAGCGCGGGCCGCGGATCGACGCTTGCTGTTCATGCCGACGAATGCCGCCTGCAAAACTCCGGCAGTTCTACACCCAGGAGTGTGTCCGTCGGCATGCGACGGATCCTTGACGTGGGTGACCAAGGTTAGCACTTTGTGAAATGAAGTACTTGGCGATACAGAATAACGTGCTGCCGGGTCGATCTACAGTAGCAGGTCAATTGCGCTGGGAGGCAGGCAATGGAGAAATGGCTGATTCGCATTGGCCGTGGAGTCGGCATGGGTCTGGGCTGGGGCGCGGCATGGGTGCCGGTTTCTTTGCTGGTAGGCCTGCTCATCATCGATCCGGACAACTCTATGGATGAACCCTGGGTGCTAGCCGGGATGTACGCGGGCTTCCTTTGCGGCGCGGTCTTCTCCGCGGTGGCGCGCACTGCAGACGGCCGTCGCAGACTCGACGAGTTGTCGCTTTCGCGGGCCGAGATGGAAGTTGAATACAGGGCCGAGCAAGCAGCCTACGAGGCTGAGATGGAGGCCTAATACAGAGCAGAAAACGAAAGTGGCTATCAGTAACAGCGAAGCGGCACGGAGCGCCTAAACTAGCGGCCTACTGCCCTTCCTTCACTCCCTCTCTCCTTGAGGGAGAGGGTTGGGGTGAGGGGTAGTGGCCAACTCTTGTTCGATGCTAATGAGCACCCCCTCCAGGTTCTCCCGTACTTCGTTGTTCCAGAAACAGACGACTCGGTAGCCTGCCGACGTCAGGAAGCGGGTGCGTTCATCGTCACGTGACGCCTCTTCGTCTTCGTTGTGGTGACCGCCGTCCAGCTCAACGATCAGCTTCCCTTCCGGACAGAAGAAGTCAACGGTGTATGGGCCAATGGGCTGTTGGCGGCGGAACTTGAACATTTGCACTCGCCGTCCGCGGAGGTGATGCCAGAGGAGACGCTCGGCCGCAGTCTCAGTGCGTCTCAGTGTCGCGGCGCGGTCGTAGTTGAGTTTGGGGCGCATGTGAATTGATACCCCTCACCCCAACCCTCTCCCTCAAGGGGAGAGGGGGTGAAACCGGCCGCCGGGCCAGCGGTAGCATAGCGCGTCCTACATCGCACCCACATGTCGCTGAGTTATTGGGAGATAGCACCATGCGCGTCGTCGTCACAGGCGGGTCGGGCCGGGCGGGTGAATACATCATCGCGGAGCTAGTCGCGCACGGACACCACGTGGTCAACGCCGACTCTGTGCCGCCCAGGCCGCACGCTCAGCCCGCCACAGACGATTCTGCCGTACGTCTTTCGACAGGCTCAGGACGAACGAGCGGACGCGGGTCTCCGGCCCGCGTGCCAGGCTCAGACCGGACGGCACGGGGCCCCTCGACAGGCTCGGGGAGACAGAGCGCAGGGGCCATGGCGGACTGGCAGTCGCCGGCGCTGTTCTGGCAGGTGGACGTCACCGACTACGGCGACGTCGTCAACGCCCTCACTGGCGCAGACGCGGTTATCCACATGGCCGCCATCGCCGCGCCCAACCACATGCCCGAGCACCAGCTCTTCCGCATCAACATGCTCTCGAACTGGAACGTGCTCGAAGCCTGCGAGGTCCACGGCATCAAGCGCGTCGTCATGGCGTCCTCGATCAACGCCCTCGGCGCAGGCTGGGGCGAACACAAGTACCCGCCGCTCTACTTCCCGGTGGACGAAACGCACCCGACCCGCGTCGAAGACGCCTACTCACAGTCAAAGTGGCTGGGCGAGCAAATGGCGGAAGCCTTTGTGCGAAGGCGGGGTCCCTCGGCAGGCTCGGGACGACACCTGCAAATCGCCAACATGCGCTTCCACGCGCTCTGGGACCCGGCGTCGGCCGAACGGCACGTCAAACAGGGCGGCACGAAGGTGACCGGGGGCCGCACCGCGATGGGCATGTGGAGCTGGACGGGCCGCCACGACGCCGCACGCGCCTGCCGCTTCGCCATCGAGCGGGACTACGAGGGCGCGGAGGCGTTTTTCATCAACGGCTCGGACACATCGCTCGACATCCCGACTGAAGAGGTCATCAGGCGCGAGTACCCCGGCGTGCCCATCCGCAGTCCGCTGCCAGGCTTCGCCAGCGCGCTCGACATCTCGAAGGCGAAGCGCATCCTGGGTTGGGAGCCGCAGGAGTCGTGGCGCGACGGCGCTCTGAAGATGCCGGAGCCTACGTCCGGCGCCCGCTCGCCGGATTACCAGACGCCGTGGACGAGGTAGCACCGTCATCCTGAGCGAAGCGAAGGACCTGGGGTGGTGTCAGTTTGCCATTGCGTCCTGCGCCGCTTGTCGCCCTTCGTCTCGTCGCCCTTCGTCTCGTTGTCACGCCGCCTGCGCGCGATTAGAATCCGGCGCACGTCAAGCAGTGCATGCTGACCCTGGCGTTTCCCTGAGAGGCTGCACATGACCACTACCGTCAAACCTGGCGCCGGCGCCTCCTCCCGCACAGACATCGCGCTTGTCGCCCACCTCATGCGCCGCGCCGCCTTCGGCGCGCCGGCGTGGAAGCTCGAAGAGCTGGCTAAGCGGCCCTACGAAGAGCTTGTCGAGGACCTCATCAACATCGAGCGCCACCCGCGTCTCCAAGAGGACGTCCTCGAACGTTTCCACCAGGAGAACGCCGACGAAGAGTCGTACCGCTGGCCTGCCAAACGCTGGCTGTACCGGATGATCAACTCGCCGCGGCCGCTCGAAGAGAAAATGTCGCTCTTCTGGCACAACCGCCTGGCCACTGCGGCGTCAAAGGTCACCAATGCCCGCATGATGGGCGCCCACCTGGAGCTGCTGCGCGACTTCGGCATGGGCAACTACCGCACGCTGCTTCAGCAGCTCTCTCGCAACCCGGCCATGATCTGGTGGCTGGACCAGCAGACTAACCACGATCAGGACACGAACGAAAATTATGGCCGGGAGCTCCTGGAGCTCTTCAGCATGGGGCGCGGCAACTACACCGAGGAAGACGTCCGCTCATCGGCCCGCGCCTTCTCCGGCTGGACGATAGACCAGACGATTCCCCGCTATCCCAACGGCTGGTACGACACCAACTTTGTCTACCGCGAAGACGACCACGACCACGGCGTGAAGAAGTTCCTGGGCAAAAAGGGCGATTTCAACGGCGACGACATCATAGACATCGTCGTCCGCCAGCCTGCGACGGCGCAGTTCGTTGCATCGAACCTCGCCCGTTACTTCATCTCCGACACCCCGGACGGGCACACGACAGAGATGCTCGCGCAGGTGTACTTCGACTCTGGCTACGAGATCAAGCCCGTCCTGCGCGCGCTGTTCAACTCAGACGCCTTCAAGAGCGCCCGCTTCAAGCGCGTGCGCTGGCCTGTTGAATACGCAGTAGGGACCATCATGGTCACCGGGCAGAACACTGAGCCCACCGACCCCGGCCTGGACAAACTACACGAAGCCGCCATGTCCATGGGCCAGGAGGCGCTCAACCCGCCGACTGTCGAGGGCTGGCACACCGGCAGGGAGTGGATCGACTCCGGGTTCCTCATCGAGCGCGTCAACTTCGCCAGCCAACGGCTGGGCAACACACAGGCGCCTGGGGTCCAGAAGATAGTCAAGCGAGTCGCAGCAGGCCGCCAGTCCATCACACCAGACAAGCTGCTCGACGCCTGCGCCTACGAGCTCGGGTGCTTTGAGGTGGTCGCGAAGACGAGGAAGGCCGTCGTGGATAACCTGGGAAGCAGCCCCATTGCCGTGGACGGCGGTTTCGCAGACAAGGTGGTGTACGTCCTGCAGCTCATCGGCTCATCACGTGAGTACCAGCTTGGGTAGGGGACCGACCCCTCACCCCAGCCCTCTCCCGCAAGGAGAGAGGGAGTGAAATGTGAGCCCTCTCCCGTAAGGCGGGGGGGACGAACAATGAGAGACCTTATCTTCATCCCCTTTCCCCTTGCGGGAGAGGGTCAGAGCCTGCCCCGAGCGGAAGCCGGGGGTGAGGGGTAACACATGACCACCAACGGCGTCCACAAGAGCAAAGACCCTGTCCTCGTCGTCCTGCAAATGTCAGGCGGCAATGACTTCATGAACACGGTCATCCCGTACGGGAACCCCCTCTACTACGACTACCGCAAGACTGTGGGCGTGGCGGAGAAAGATGTCCTCAAGATAAACGGCACGTACGGGTTCCACCCGACGATGTCGCCGATCAAGAAACTCTACGACGCGGGCAAAGTCGCCATCGTCGCTGGCGTCGGCTACCCGGTGCCGGATAGGTCCCACTTCCGCTCGATGGACATCTGGCACACCGCACAGCCAGAAAAGGTAGCCGAAGAGGGCTGGCTCGGGCGGATGATCAGGGAGCTTGACCCCAAGAAGCAGAACGTCTGCACAGGCGTCAGCTTTGGCATGGGCCTGCCACGCGCCATGTCCCTCAAGGGGACCCCGGCCGTCTCGGTCTCGCAGCTTGAGCGTTTCGGCCTGCTGACCTCGCTCCCCGGCGAGCGGCAGCGCCGCGCCCTTACCGCGTTCACCTGCATGTACATGCCTGAAGAGGTGGGCGAGGCCGACATGACGCTTGACCACATCGGCCAGACGGGCATGGATGCCCTCTCCGCCGTCGACACGCTCACCAAGGCGCCGAAGGCCTACACATCTACTGTGGAGTATGCGAGCGACCAGCTCTCGCAGTCCCTCAAGGCCATCGCGCAGGTGCACACCGCAGGCATCGGCACGCGCATCTTCTACGCCCAGCTTGGCGGCTTCGACACTCATGGCGCCCAGATCGGCACCCACTCCAGCCTCTGGACCATCATCGGCCGCGCAGTAACTGACTTCTTCGACGACCTGCGCCAGCACAACGCCGCCGAAGAGGTTGTGATGCTCGTGTTCACCGAGTTCGGGCGCAGGGTCCGCGACAACGGCAACGGCACGGACCACGGCTCAGGCGGCGGCGCATTTATGATCGGCGACCGCATAAAAGGCGGCATGTACGCCGAGTACCCGTCCCTCGCGGCCGACAAGCTCCTGAGCGGCGACCTCCAGTTCAATAACGACTTCCGGTCGGTCTACTCGACGATCATCGAAGACTGGTTCGGCGTCCAGCCGGAGCCCATCGTCAACGGCCGTTTCGAAAAGTTCCCCGGCATGTTCAAGCCACTCACAACGCGGTAGCGTCCAGCGCCTGTCCTGCGCCTGTCGAGGGATGCGTGCCCGCCAATTTCGTCCAAGAGGAACGCACATCATGACCTCCACACTCGAACGGCCATCATCGTCACCTGGCGTGACATCGCCGCGGCCCACCAGGATGGACATGGCCGCAGCCAGCCACGCGCTCGCCACCAGGCCGCACGACAAGTACCCCGTGCTCATGCGCATGGGCCACTCGTTCGAGGCAGTCGTTGGCCAGCGCCTGATCGTGGACGGCTTCTATGGCGCGGTGGACTTCGCCTTCGGCGGTGACGGCTGGTATTACGTTCTGAACCGGTTCGACGCCGGCGTGCTCTACCCTCGGGTGCGCTACGCCGTCTGCAACATCAAGGACGAGTTCCCCCGCTTCTTCGTGCCCATAGTGGAGGGCAAAGCCGACACTCCCGGAGAGGAAAAGTTCCGCTCTCCCGTCTGCTGCGACTCTGACCGCAAAGACACGCTCTATTTCACCGATGAGCACGCCGACAAGGTCGTCGTCCAGACCACCGCAGGCGAGACCACAGGTTGGTGGGGCGAGTCAGGCGAGGGGCCGGGCCAGCTCCGCTCGCCGTCGGGCATGGTCTACGCGCCAGACGGCACGCTGTGGATCGTGAACACGCTGAACAACCGCGTGCAGAACTTCACGACGGCCGGCAGGCTCATCCGCGGCTTCGCGCCCAAACGCGGTTTTGGCCCGGGCGAGTTGGATCACCCGTGGGGCATCACCGTGGACCCCATAGACGGGTCGCTGCTTCTCGCCGACTGGCGCAACGACCGCATCCAGCGCTTCTCGACTTCGGGGGAGTCCATGCAGGTCATAGACTCCCTGGGCCGCGACCTGAAGCCGATGAACCGCCCCAGCGGCGTCACCGTGGACGCGCACGGCGATATCTATGTGGCCGACCGCGGCAACGACCGCGTGCTCCAGTTCAACCCGCGCGGCCTTTTCATAGAGTCGTTCCTGGGCGACGCATACATGACCGACCGCGGCGCCGACAAGCTGATGGCGAACCCCGACATGTGCCGCTGGCGGGACCACATAGTCGACCTGGACCGCGAGAAGCGGTTCTGGAAGCCTTCGATGGTCAAGGTGGACGACCAGTTCCGCGTCTTCGTCCTCGACGCCGGCCGCTACCGCTTCCAGATCTACAAAAAGCGCTTCCGCGTCCTCCAGCCCGGCCAGCTTGAGGCGCCAGAGACGTACACGTCGCCCAAGTTGAATTAGAGGCGGGCGCCTTCCTTTCATCCCCTCTCCCCTTGAGGGAGAGGGTCAGGGTGAGGGGTGCAATATTTGCGCCAGACTGACGCGACCGTTGAAACGTACCTTGACCATTTCTGACTTTTATCTGGACATCGCCCGGCAGGAATTGAAGCTGCTTGAGCAAATCCCCCGGCCTGCCTCTCTGGGCAGCAGTAATCCTTCGGAGCACTTCCGCCACGCTCTCGTGGCCAGTATCTTTTCTGCACTCGCGGTGGAGCGCGCAGCGAGTGAATGCATCCTTGTCAAGGAACTGCTCATGGGAACTCTGCAGGAGTCAATCACACCGGAAACGTTGCTAGGCCCAGGCCACACGTACTATGCGACCAAAGCCAAGTTGAAGTATCTCAGAGATAAAAACCTGATTACTGAAGCGCTGGCAGAAGATGTGGGAACGCTATTCGATCGTCGTGACCGTCTTGTCCACCTCAAGAGCGGCGAGGTCTCTCATAGCACCCACACTATAGGATTTGAAGAGGCACAACGTCTCATCGAGCACGGCAAGGGAGCCGAAATAGACTCAGCAATTGAGAGCGCCCTCTACAACGACAATTCTGAACCTCTTAAAGAACTGGCGAAAAAGGCGGGGAAGCCAGCCAATCAGGTGACACTTCCCTTCTTGAATTCAGATCTCATAGACGAAGCACGTGAGAACTTCAAGACCGCCGAGCGAACGCTGAAGGCCCTTCGCAAAGACTTGAGTTAGGATCCCAGACCAGCTCACGGTCACGGCACGTCGCCTCCCTACATCGTCTCCACCGTCCGGTCCCTGATCCCCTGCCAGTCAACCTCGCGGCCCAGGCCGGGCCGCTGCGTGACGTAGAACCAGCCGCCTTCGAGGCAGTGCGTGTCTTTGAACAGGGGCGCGACGGCCTTGCGCAGCGAACGGTCGGGCGGCGTGGGAGGCCAGGCGGGAACCTCCCACCAATCGTCGTTGCGTATGGCGGCCACAACGTGCGGGTTGCCGCCGTGGCAGTTCATGCCGAACACCTCACACAGGTTCGCCAGCTTCACCTGTCCCGTGATGCCAAGACCCGTCTGCCGCACGATGTCCAGCGCGCCCGCGGTCAGGTACGGCACCGCCAGGTACGGGTTGCCGGGGATGGACTCCAGCGCCATGACGTGCATGTCGAGCGCGTCCGACACGCGCTTCAGGCCCGCGATGTCCCACTCTTGCAGCGGCTCCTCGATCCACAAGTAGCCCAGGTCCTGCAGCTTGCGGCCCACCTGGATGGCCTCGTCAACCGTGTACTGCTGCACCGGGTCGTGCATCAGCGCGAAGCCGTCGCCGCAAAGCTTGCGCAGTTCCTTCGCGAGAGCGACGTTCTGCTCGACTCCGAGTATCGAGTGGTCCTTAAAGCCCTTGAACCCCTCGCGTTTCGCTCGCTCGGCGGACTTCAAACACTCGTCGAAAGGAACGCCCGTCTCGGTCAGGTATGCCGGGATGCGGTCGCGGAACCCGCCGAGCAGCTTGTGGACGGGCAGGCCCGCCTTCAGCCCGGCCAGGTCCCACAGCAGCTCGTCTATCAGCGCGAGGGGCGCAAGCGACGGCATATGGAAGTAGCGGCGGGCCATCCACATCTTGTGCCAGACGAACTCGCGGTCGAGCGCGTCGAGACCCATAAGTTCCGGCGACCACTGCGCTTTGAACGTGCGGGCCTCCCACTCCAGGTGCTCGCGCCCGAAGCTGACCGACAGCACGCCGCAGGTCTCGATGTTGTCGTCAGTCTGGATGCGCAGGACCGACGCATAACCCGGCTGCTGCTTCAGCCGCAGGCCCTTACCCTCGAAAGGCCTGTGGGTGAACTTGTGATGGTGCGAGCCTGGGTAACGCTGCATCGTGCGCAGCGGCCGCCACTCGGGGGTGACGGGGCCGAGGTCGAGGATGAGGATGTCGAGGGATTCGATTTTCATTGCACCGCAGCCTCCGTTCACACCATCGCTCTCAACTGCGCCTCTCGCCTGAACAACTGTGACATGACATACTCGCAGGGTTGCGCCGCGGGCCACGAGCTTAGCACCGTGAGCAAAGTGCCCCGCGCACAGCAATCGTCGCCCCGAGCGCAGCCGAGGGGCCCCGTTCGCGGGCAAGCAGCACTTCTCCCTCACCCTCGCCCTCTCCCGCTGGGAGAGGGGTTTCGGGTCAGTCACACACTCATAACAGGACGCCCACATGGACCTCGAAATCAGAGTGCCCCTTGAAGACGAAATGCCTGCCTTCCGTACCGCGCTGGCCAGGGGCTTCACGCGCCACCCGCGCGACGAACCGCAGGAGCTCGACCTTTTCAACCGCCGCTTCGAGCGCGACCGCGCTCTCGCAGTCTTCGACAACGGCAACATCGTCGGTACGACCGATATTTTTTCCTTCAATGTGACCATCCCCGGCGGGGCGTCTGTGCCTGCCGCGGGCGTGACCATGGTCACTGTGGCCGCTACGCACCGCAGGCAGGGCATCCTGCGCAAAATTATGTCGAAGCAGTTGGCGGACGTCCGAGACCGCGGCGAGCCCTTCGCCTTCCTCTGGGCCTCAGAGAGCGCCATCTATGGCCGCTTCGGCTACGGCATGGCCATCCAGCACGACAGGTGGAGCATCGAGCGCAAGCACGCGGTCATCGCATACTCGCCATCAGTGAGTGGCAAGGTGCGGTGGGTGTCTGAGCCGGAAGCGCGCAAGCTATTTCCGCCCGTCTGGGAGCGCGCACGCGCCGCCAGGCCCGGCATGCCAGCGCGGGAGCAAATGGGCTGGGACAACTTCTTCTACGACCCTGAGCACCGCCGTTTTGGCGGGACCGCAAACTTCTTCGCAGTCTATGAGGAGTCCGGCCGAACCGACGGCTACGTCGCATACCGTATCAAGCACAACTGGGTCGACGGAACGGACGCGCACTCGGTCATGGCAGGCGAATTGATAACCGCCTCCGACGCCGCCTACGCCGCTCTGTGGAAGTTCTGCTTGAATATTGACCTGACCGCGACGCTTGAGACCTGGGGCAGGCCTGTTGATGACCCCCTACTGTGGATGCTCGAGGACCCCCGCCGCCTGCGCCGCACGCCCTATGACGCGATCTGGGTGCGCATCGTAGACGTCCCGGCTGCGCTTTCGAAGCGCCTTTACCCCGTCTCTGGCCGCATCATCCTCGAAGTGCGCGATGACTTCTGCCCCTGGGTCTCAGGCCGTTACACCCTCGACGGCGGCCCCGAGGGAGCAGAGTGCAAGGCGACGAGGTCGAAGCCGGACATCGTGCTCGGCGCCGCAGAGCTGGGCGCTATTTACATGGGCGGACACAAGCTATCGCCTCTTGCCCGCGCCGGGCGCGCAGAAGAGAAGACGCCCGGCGCGCTCGCCCGCGCCAACACCATGTTCGCCTGGGACCCCGCTCCGTGGTGCCCACAGGGGTTCTAAGCGCGCTGTCCAGCCCCTCGGCGGTTTCGCCTCGGGGCGGTCGTTGCAAGCCGTTTACAGGCTGACCGCGTGGTCACCCTGCGCGATGATCTCCGCCAGGGCCTTCGGGTTAGTGAAAGAACTGCCGAAGGTCTTGAGGTCAACGCAGACGGCGTAGCGGGGCGGCCAGGTGCCCGCCCCGCTTGCTTTTCGCCTGCCGACCTGCAAATGCGACCGGGCCTACGCCGGCCGTGGCCCGATCAGCGCCTCGAAGAGGCGGTTGTAGTCAGCCTTCGCCGTCTCGACATAGACGCCACGCGTCCCGCCGATGCACGCGCTGTACTTCCCGCCCGAGTAGGCCCAGCCGTGTGCAGGCGTCCACTCGTCGCCGCTCAGCTTCGTATAGGCGCCGGCGAGGGTGCCGAACAACTGCGTCACCGTGGCGCAAAACTGCGCAGTCATCGCCGATTGCTCAGCAGGGACCGCTTTCCGAGAGCGGTGCGCGACGAGCTTACCGTCGGGGGTGAACTCAAACGCCGTGACGACACCGTCAATGCGCAGCAGATCATCCAGGTTCATCTTTGTTGCCGTAGCCATGTCAGTTGACTCCTGCCCCGGCGCGATGTCCGCGCCGGCTTGCGTGTGTGAAGTTCAAACCTCTGTCAGAAGGTCACTGTCCGGTCGGCCCGGGCTATCATGTCTGCCACGGCCTTCGGGTTGGTGAACGCGGCGCCGAGCGTCTTCAGGTCTGCCTCTGCCACCCCACGGGCGGCGGAGCAGGCGCCTCAGACGTACACTCTTGCGCCGTTCTTCAGGGCCGTCGCGTAGAGGTCTTTGAGCGGCGGCCAGCCCACCGGAGACACCGAGTTCCGCACCGTGTCCTTGGCCAGGACGACCGCGTCGCCCATCAGGACGATGTCCGCACTGTGGCCCGCCTCGAACGCGCCGTTTGCAATTACGAGCGGTAGCGCGGACTCGGTGGGGTCCTCGGACCCGCGTGATCCTATGACAACGAACTTAGCCATGCTGGTCCTCCTGTGTCCGGGCGCCTGAAGGCCCGGCCGGCTTGCGGGCGAAAATCGTCACGCCCCTGGTGTCGAAGTCCTTGGCGTCAGACTCGTGCTTGGAGCCTGCGAAAACATCCACCTCCTTGCCCCAGCGGACCTCTGTGAACCCGGTGTGCCGAAGCACGGACCTCCACTCTGCCTCCAGCAGAGCGCCGGCAATTCAGCCCGACCAGAGGGCGATGTCGTCCTTGGCGTCCTGCGGGACTTCCTTGTGGACGACGATGTCGCCGACCTGAAGCCGCCCGCCCGGACGCAGCACCCGGTACATCTCCTTCAGCGTCGCTTCTTTGTCCGGCGTGAGGTTCACCACGCCGTTGGAGATGACCACGTCCACGGACGCGTCGGCGGCTGGCAGGGACTCAGCGAAGCCGAGGCGGACCTCGACGTTACGCAGCCCCATGGCGCGGGCGCCCGCCTCTGCCTTCGCGAGCATGGCCGGCGTCATGTCCACCGCCAGGACTGACCCCTCGGGGCCGACCTGCAGCGCGGCCTGCAGGGTGTCGAACCCGGCCCCACAGCCGACATCGAGGACTCTCTCGCCCGGGCGAAGGCGTCCCATGACGAAGGGATTGCCCGTCCCGGCGAATGAGTCCACGGTCGCACCCGGCAACTGCGACAGGTCTGCTTCGCGGTAGCCCAGCATCGCCGCGAGCGGGCGCCCGGTGTGGAAGTGCGCGCCGTCCTCGGGACGCACCGCGACATTCGTATACAGGGCGGCGACGGCGGACCGCAGGCCATCCCGGTCTACTTTCGCCGGGGCGACCGCGACCGCGCGTCCGCCACCGTTTCCGTCATCCATTGGCTTACCTCCTTTCGCCACTGGCAACGCGCCAGCGCCGGCATTGTGCCACCCAGTGTTACAGTTGTCAAGTTATCAATTATTCACTTGATTAGTGAATCTATTGTGCAATGCAAGTCGTTCCCTTATCATCCCCTCATGGGTGAGCTTTCCTTCCGCCAGGCCGTCTTTGCACAGTTCGCACGCATCGGTTCGGCGCTGTCCAGCGAAAAGCGGCTGGAGATTATTGACCTGCTGGCGCAAGCACCCAGGCATGTCGAGGCCCTCGCAGAGGCCACCGGGCTCTCTGTGGCAAATGTTTCCCAACACCTCCAGGCCCTACGCAGCGCGGGGCTGGTCGAGTCCGAGCGTAACGGCAACCGCGTCGTTTACCGCCTGGCAGACCCTTCCGTGATCAAGCTCTGGCGCGCCCTTCAGGCCGCAGGTCAGACGCGGCTAGCGGAAGTAGACCGTATCGTCCGCGACTTTGCGGTCTCCGGCGCAGGCTCAGAACGAACAGTGCGCGACGTGGTCCTCAAGCAGATCAAGACCGGGAGAGTGCTGGTCCTGGACGTCCGCCCAGAGGTCGAATACCGGAACGGGCACCTGCCGGGCGCAGTCTCTCTGCCGGTCAGCGATGTCCGAAAGCGCCTGGACACTTTGCCCCGAGACCGCCGCATCGTGGCGTACTGTCGCGGCACGTACTGTCTCTCTGCTGACGAGGCAGTCGCCCTCCTGAAGGAGCACGGCTTCGACGCTGTGCGCCTCGACGGCGGCTGGTTGGAGTGGGCGGAGGAAGGACGGCCACGTGAACAGGAGGCGGCCCGGGGTTAGGGGCCGTCCCTCTGCACATACTGCGCGCTGAATAACGTCTGCACCCTCGTTCCGAGCGGAGTGCACCGGAGGTGCGCGCAGTAGAGGAACCTGACATTAGCCTGATTTGGCGTCTGGAGAAGCCGGCGAAGGTAAGATCCCTCCGCTCCGGCCCCCTCAAGCCTCCGGTGGGAATGAGGGTATTCGTAGAGGCCCCCTCTGCCTCGGGCGGACCCTACAATTTCCGCCACCTGGGCAGCGGCGGCCCCACCTTCTTCGCCTGGCCTGCGCCTGCCGCGGCCCTGAGCTCCTCGGGATTGAACTGGTCCGACGCCGCCTGCGGCTTCCAGCCGATGATTTTCTCGGCGTGCGAAATGTCCCGCCAGCGCGTCGAGTTGTCCGAGATGGCGTCGAAGATGTCGAACTTCAGCGACTCCGGCGCGTCTATGCACGCTTCAACCATCCTCACCGCGTCCATCTGGTCCAGCCAGCCGGGCAGGTGGCGGATGAGCTTGGGCTTGTTCGTGTCCAGCACAGCGCCCAACCGGATGCACAGCACAGACATCCCGTACTTGTCCGAGAACCAGCGGCCTGCCGCCTCGCCAAAGACCTTCGCCGCGCCATATGGCGAGTCGGGCCGAGGCGGGTCACGGTGCGAAAGGAGCTGCCAGGGGCGGTTATCGCCCGCGGGCGTCGTCCCGGCTGCGTTCGGCGCCATCGCCATCGCCCGGTCGTATTCGCCCCGCGCCAGCGCGCCGTAAGGCGAGCCCTCGTACCACTCGTACCCGCACATCGTGCTGCCGGTGGACATGAACACGACGCGCTTCACGCCGGCCTCCTGGGCGGCGCGCAACACGTTCACCGTGCCTACTGCGGTCACGCGAATCTGCTCGTCCCAGTCGTCAATGAACCCGTGCGTCGCAGCCGAGAGGTGGAGCACGGTGTGGACACCCTTGAACGCCGGGCGGATGGCCTTCAGGTCAGCCACGTCCGCCTGCACGCAAGGGATGCCCTTCACCGGCCTGCGGTTGAGCGCCGAGAGGTCGTACTTCTGGCCGAGGTGCTTTATCACCAGCCCCCCTATGAGCCCGCTCGCGCCCGTGACCAGGACCTTCTTCTTAGGTGGCATGTTGAGCCCTCCCGCGTCTAGGTGAGGCCGACATTGTGCCACCAGCGGGGGCGGCCCTGTGGTCCTCTGCGCTGTCCTCTGGCTCGTACCCGAGCACTTTGCGCGCATGCTCGGTGTCCCTCACGCCCCACCTGTTGTCCGAGCCGGAATAGAAGGTGTCGAACTTGAGCGACGGCGGCGCGTCCAGACACAGTCGCACGAGTTGCGCGGCGTCGCGCTGGCTCGTCCAGATCGAAAAGCTGCGTCCCACAGGCGCGTCCACGTCGCCGGGGTTGATGTTCGCTGTCGGGTGCAGGGGCGTATCCGGCCTGTTCACTGCGCTGAAGCGGATGCACAGCACGGAGATGCCGTGCACGTCCGAGTAGTAACGGCCCAGCGCCTCGCCCCAGACCTTGGAGGCAGCGTACAGGCCTGAGGGCCGAACTGGCCAGGTGTGTTCAATCTTGCGATATCCGCCGGGCTGGCCGGGGTACTTACCCTCGATGACCTGCGCCAATGGCGGCTCCTGCTCGTAGTTCCAGGTGACCTGGCCCGTCGAGGCGAAGATGACGCGCTTCACGCCCGCCTGCCGCGCCGCCTCGAACACGTTGTATGTGCCGATGATGTTGCTGTTCAGGATGCGCTGCCACTGTGCCTGCTCCGGCGTCGCCGACGGGTCCACCGGCCCGCCGTTCGCGCCCAGGTGCACGACCGCGTCCTGGCCCTCGACCGCGCCCCGCACCGCCTCGAAGTCGTCCACGTTGCCGGTGATTACATTCCCTCTCCCTGCCAGGGCGAGGGCCCGGGTGTGGGTCGCGGCCAACCCTCTCCCAGCGGGAGAGGGCGAGGGTGAGGGAGAAGTCTTGCCATGAGCCGGACCAGCCGCACCCTCAGGCGCCCTCAGGTCAAACCCGGTCAACGCATACCTGTCCGGCCAGTCCGACAGGTTGCGCCACACCGCGCTGCCAATGAGGCCGGACGCGCCGGTGACGAGGACCTTCGTTGTCATCGAAGATACATCCAGATGACCGCCTTGGCCACGTCTGTACGCGCTGCATGGTAGCTTTGGATGGAATACATGACTGCCCTAACGTACTTCCACGGATAACAGCCAATGACTGCCTTGCTTCCGCTGTTCGACCACACGCGGCGCGTCTATCTCGGGCCGAAAGAATACTCCGAGCCAGACTTCTCGTATCTAGATCGTTCGGTCCGGCCTCCCTTCGCAAGAATTAGGTCAACTCTTGAAAGCTGGTTCGCGAAGTATCCGGCGGACGCGGCAGTGGACCTACGGGAACGATTTCGTAGTGACCGTAACGAACAACACCAAGGGGCATTTTTTGAGCTGGTCTGCCACCAAATGCTGAAGCGACTCGGCTGCCGCGTTGCTGTTTCAGTGAATGCAGGAGCCACCGAACGGATCCCCGACTTCCTGGTAACGTCACCGGCCGGATTCAAGTTTTACTTTGAGGCAACGATCGCCGCCGAGCCTTATGAGATGCGCCCATCAAAGCTGGTCGATCAGATTGTGGACGCCATCAACACGCGGGTAAAAAGCGCGGACTACTTCCTGCTGTTGGATGATGACGGTGAACTCGACCAATTGCCGCCTGTTGGAAATCTGTGTACGCGTATTCAGGGATGGCTCGCACAGCTCGAATATGACAAGGTCTACGCCTCCCGTGATAACTACGGGCACCTGCCGAAGTTCCGATTCCGGCACCAATCGTGGACACTTTTTGTCAACGCTCTTCCGTGCAGTCCAGAGTCAAGAGGTGCGCCTCTGGATAGGATCGTGGGCTCGCCGCCTTCCACCGGTGGGTTCACGAGTTTCAGTGCACCGATTAGGACGTCTGTGCACAAAAAGGGGACCCACTACGGTGAACTGGAGTTCCCGTTCGTAGTCGCCATCAACGAGATGCAAGCCGGGACACCTCACCGCGACATAATCGAGGCTCTCTTCGGCAAGCTTGAATATCGCTGGGCCCAGGATTCAAGCGGGCACGTCGTGCAATTACCACCGCGAAGACAACGCAACGGAGCCTTTTTGGGGCCTGAAGGGCCTCGGCTTACCAGTGTCTCCTCCCTCCTCGTCTTCGGCCACCTAGTGCCGTGGAACCTGTCCACTGCGAAGCTCCGCTTGTACAAGAACCTGTTCGCCCAATCTCCGTCTCCGTTCATCATGGATCAGTTTCCACGCGCAGACGTAGGAGATGGCAATTACATTCTCAGGCGCGGCAGAGGGCTGGCGTCCGTCCTTGGTCTGCCCAAGGACTGGCCGGGCTTCAGTGACGACGAAGAGTGACTCGTTCGAAGTCTGGGCCTGATCCTCGATGAATCACGCACAGATTGCGTAGAATCCACATCCATGAAAACCACCCACTTCCGCACGCTCGTCCTGGGCACGCCGTGGCGCAACCTGACGTACTGCATCATCGAGACCGATGAGGGCATCACTGGCATCGGCGAGGCGCGGGTGCTGGGCAAGACGCACACGGTCACCGAGTACCTGCGGGACGCGCAACGCCACTTCATCGGCCACGACCCCTTCAACATCGAGGCGCTCTACCGGCGCATGACGCTGCTCGACTTCGGCAAGCCGGGCGAGGTCGTCTACACCGGCCTCGCGCTCGTCGAGCTGGCCTTCTGGGACATCATCGGCAAGGTCACGAAACAGCCCGTTTACCGGCTCCTCGGCGGTCAGGTCAAGGACCGCATCCCCGCCTACGCCAACGGCTGGTACACCGTCGAGCGCTCGCCCGAGCAGTTCGCCGCCGCGGCAAAGCGCGTCATAGAGCGCGGCTACCGCGGCATGAAGTTCGACCCCTTCGGAAACGGGGACATGGAGCTGGAGCGGCAGGAGTTCTACAGGTCGCTGGACCTGATCGAGGCCGTGGCGTCGGTCGCCGGGACGCGGGCACAGATGATGATCGAGATGCATGGCCGCTTCGCCCCGCACCAGGCCCGGGAGATCGCACGCCACATCGAAAAGTACAACGTGGCGTGGATCGAGGAGCCCACTCGCCCCGGCGATGTGCCCGCGCTGGCGCGGGTGCGCTCGCACACATCGCTGCCCATCGCCACGGGCGAGCGCCTCTACGGCGCGCCGGAGTTTCGGGAGATATGGGCGGGCGGCAACGTGGACATCATCCAGCCTGACATTACGCAGTGCGGCGGCATGCTGGAGACGAAGAAGATCGCCTCGACCGCCGAGACGCGCTCCATTATGGTGGCGCCGCACAACGTGGGCGGCATCATTTCGACGATGGCGGCGCTGCACCTTTCGCTGACGCTGCGCAACGCCAAAGTGCTGGAGCACTTCAACGACTTCGCCGACCCGCAAGTGAAGAAGGCGGGCGCGGGCTATCCGGAGGTGGTTGACGGCTGGTTCCCTGTGCCCACGAAGCCCGGCTGGGGCGTGGAGTTGGACGAGGCCTTCATCAAGGCCAACCCCCCGCGCCGCTCAGAGTCCGGCGCCATCGCCGACCCCGGCCTCAACATGTTCACCAACCCCGACTGGGCGAAGCGCGGGCAGGAGAGGTAAGCAGTCCTCCCTCCATGCGAGGGAGGGAGCTAGAGGGTGGGTTGTTGGAGGGCGCGTGTGTCCGACTACAGGCGCATCATTGTCACAGGCGGCTCAGGCAAGGCGGGCCGGTGGGTCGTCAGGGGACTCGCCGGGGCCGGCTACGAGGTCAGGAACGTTGACCTCGTGCCTTCTGTTGCTCAAATTTCCGAGCCACCGGCGAGGCGGCATGAGTCGAGCCGGGCGAGACTTCTCCCTCACCCCAACCCTCTCCCGCCGGGAGAGGGGGTGCGCGGGAGCCCTCGACCGCCGGGAGAGGGGGCACGCGTGCCATTCCTGCGCGCAGACCTCACCGACTACGGCCAGGCTGTGGACGCACTGAAGGGCGCAGACGCCGTCGTGCACCTTGCCGCCATTCCTGCGCCGGGGCTTGCCACAGACGAGGTTACGTTCCGCACCAACGTTACGAGCACGTACAACGTGTTCCAGGCCGCAGCAACGCTCGGCCTGAAGCGCGTCGTCTGGGCGTCGAGTGAAACTGTGCTGGGCCTGCCGTTCGACAAGGTGCGGCCCGATTATGCACCGATTGACGAGGCCTGCACGCGCTACCCGCAGACGGCCTACGCGCTGTCGAAGCTCGTGGGCGAAGAGCTTGCGAAGCAGTACGCCCGCTGGTCGGCCCATTCCAGCACTCCCCTGCCACCATCCCCTCTCCCCTTGAGGGAGAGGGCCAGGGTGAGGGGTCGGCGAGGTTCTCCCTCACCCCGGATCAAGTCCGGGGCAGGCTCCCAGTCCTCTCCCGCTGGGAGAGGAGGCACAGCAGGCATCCCCTTCATCGGCCTGCGGTTCTCAAACGTCATCGAGCCTGGCGACTACGCCCGGTTCGCAGGCTGGCAGGACGATGCGAAGGCGCGTGCCTGGAATTTCTGGGGATACGTTGACGCCCGCGACTGCGCGCAGGCATGCCAGCGGGCGCTCGAGGCCGGTACCGCTGGGTGGGCCGATGCCGGGCCACAAGACTCCGGAAGCAACGGGCTGGCGCAGGTGTTCATCATTGCCGCGACGGATACCGCAATGAGGCGCCCCAACTCCGCCCTCCTGCGCGACGTCTATCCCGCGGTCCTCATCCGTGGCAGGCTTACGCGCAACGGCACGCTGCTGTCTATCGAAAAGGCCCGCCGGATGCTCGGGTACGAGCCAGAACATTCGTGGCGCACGGAGCCCACCCGTTCGTCCTGAGCCTGCCTGCCCTGAGCGCAGCCGAAGGGCCGAAGGACGCCACCAGTCCGTTTGTCCCGAGCTTGTCGAAGGACGCCGTACAGGCGCGACATGTGTCGGTCTGGGCGGGGCTTCCCCCTCACCCCGGATCAAGTCTGGGGCAGGCTCCCAACCCCCTCCCGCCGGGAGAGGGGGTGCGAGAGAGAGTTCTAACCAGAATGATCTACTTCACGCAGGGCGGTGTCTTGTCCCCTCTCCCAGCGGGAGAGGGTCAAGGGTGAGGGAGAAGTCCTGACCTCGCGTTTGCTCAAACGCACCCCTCACCCCAGCCCTCTCCCTCAAGGGGAGAGGGAGTGAAAGGCGAACACTGCGTCAAACAGATCATTCCTGATCTAACGCCGGAAGATGGAGATCGCGTGGGACCGTCCCCTGAACCCGCTCGCCGTTCACACCGTCGCCGGAATGTGATACAACTTGGCCCCGTCACGGCGCGGGCTGGCTATGGCCCTGAATTGAGCAACGGGTCCCGCCCTTCAAGGGCGGTAGAACAGCGGGAGGGACAACATGAAGCTGCCCCCATGGATGATGATCGGCGACAAGAGCCCGTGCGAGTCCCTCGGCGTCTGGGGCTTATTAGGCCTCTCCGGAGTGGGTGTCGCTTTGGCCATCTTCGGCTCGTTCGTCGGTCAACCGCAGGGCTTCGACGTAAGGTTCTGGTTCTAAATGCAACACGGCCGAACTTTCCAACTGGCCCACCAGGCCAGCGATCACAGTGAGCCTTCAGGTTAGGAATCGCCTTGCCTGCACTAAACACTCTGAAAGACAAACTGTGTCAGCCTTTGCCAGCCTTCATCAAGGAAGACCCGTGCGTTGTGCTGGCAGGTACAGTGTCCTTGGGTTTGGGAATACTGGCCATCGTCTCCAGCATTGTGGGCAATACATTTGGTTACGAATCATCCAACCTTGACCGCTAAGTAACTATCCCAAAACCCCTCTCCCAGCGGGAGAGGGTCAGGGTGAGGGAGAAGTCTGAACTCGACTGTGACCCGTCGAAGTCACCAGCGGGCCGTTTTGGGATAGTTACTAAGACCCTGACGAGCCGCTTTGGATAGGCCCAACCGGATTGGACGCAGGGCTGTTGCTCAAACGGGGGGAACCGTGACGACTCCAGAAGACATTGCAAAGGCCATCGAGGCGGCTCAAAAGGCGGCCGAGGAGGCCCAAAGGGCATCCGAAAGGGCGCTCGAGGCTGAGGAAGCGAAAAAGCCCAAAAGCCTTTGCGATCTCGTGTTCTTGATCGGGGCCGCGCTGCTTACCGTGCTCGCCTTCGGGGCCAGCTTTGGCAGCGGGGATATTGAGTCCACTTTCTGACCTGACCACGATGGGCCTCTCAGGCAACCCAGTATTCATAGCGAGGTCACTTTATGCCCGAAGCAAAGCCCACAACGAAGCCCGAATGGCGTGCGAAGTCTGAAGCCCTCATCACCAGCTCAGGTAAGCTCCTTCAGATGGCGGTATATGGCATCGCCGGCGCCGGGTTGCTCTACACTTTGCTCGACTTCTGGGGCGTCCGTGCGGGAGGCTTCATTTCGATAACCAACAAGCTGGCAGGCGACCTTTTCATGGTCGCCTTCGGAGTCAGCATGGCCATGGGGTTTAGGGCCATCCTTGACCGACTCACCCCGGACTTCAAGCCCAAAGCTGCAGCGGCTGGCAAAGAAAAGTCCAGCATGGTGACCGGCATGATGTCGGACCCAGCCGAATTCCTGCGTTACGGCCTGTACACCACCGCCTGGCTGGGCATGCTGGCAGTCGTGCTCAGCACGTTCGCCGCCCGGGGCAGAGGAACGTTCTCGGTCTGGCAGGGCTTCACCCAGGTCATGGCGCTTACTGCCTTTGCTTCCCTCATCCTGCTGGCCCTGCGCCTGGCTGTCCGTCAAATGGAAGGCCGCGCTCCGTCAGGCGCAGCAGACGATGCCGCAAAAAAGACGGAAAAGCCGACCGGTATCAAGGACATGACGGCCATCCTCTCCGACGACCGCAAAGTGCTCCGTTATGGGATGTGGGCAGTGGCCCTCCTTGCCTATGTCTACGCGGCCATCACGGTCTGGACATCGAGGGGCGCGGGGTTTGCGGCAGTGTGGAAGTGGTTGTTCAACGACTTGTTCCTCTTGATCGGAGCGGTGACGATGATTGCACTCGCCATCCACGGAGTGGAACTGTTGCGGCGTGTGTCCAAAGGTGGCGATGCCATGCCAGTCAACATTGCCCGCGGCAGGGCCGGGAAAGTCCTTAACGATCCCTACCTGCTGACCGGCGCGGGCGCGGCTGCATTGTTGGGCGGTGGCGCTCTGTGGCTGCTCTTCTTCCTTTCGAGTGTCGGCGGTGCTTCGTTCTCAGGGTTCCTGGTGGTCCTTGGCTTGATCGTGATGCTTGCGTCCTCGTTCGGCGGGTTCTTAGCTTCTGTTTATGCCGCCATACTCCGCCACCGCGCGGGCGACAAAGACGCCGCGGCGAAAGGGCTATTGGCCGACCCAGTTGCCATGTCGCGCATATGGGTCTATGCGACGGCGTATGGGGGCCTGGTCCTATTAGTGTTCTTGTTTTGGAGTTTCCGCGGCATTGGCCTGTTCATGTGGACGAACGCCTCGTTGATGCTGCTAACACTGCTCATCGTCATCAGTCCCCTGCTCATGTTCCGGGCAGCGTACCCATTGATTGAGACGAAGCTTCCGAAGAAGTAACCGTCCGAGCCCTCTCCCTGGAAGGGAGAGGGTCTGGGTGCGGGTCGCTGACCCGCAGATCGCGCGCAAAATGGCGAGGCCGCTCCGTAACCGGAGCGGCCTCATCGCGACTGAGCAAGGCGGACTGTAAGCCGAGTTCTGTCTGGCGGCGGCGTCAGAGTTTACGGCCGAAGCCTTCATCCTCCCCGTCAAGGGGACCCACAAAGTTCTACGAACTTTGCGGGAACCCCATTCGCCGCCGCGACGGCCATCCATCTAGGGCTCCCGTCGCCGGGAGCCTCAAGCAGCCAACCCGGAGGCTCGCCGGGCCGGCGATTGCCTCCCTATTTGGCCTTGCACCGGGCGGGGTTTGCCCGCCACCGGCGTTGCCGCCGGAGCGGTGCGCTCTTACCGCGCCATTTCACCCTTACCGCTCACGGGCCGAGGGTTACCCCTCACCCTTGACCCTCTCCCGCAAGGGGAGAGGGAACAAACAGAGCGGCGGTATGTTTCTGTTGCACTTTCCGTCGGGTTGCCCCGCCCTGCCGTTAGCAGGCGCCCTGGCCCGATGGTGCTCGGACTTTCCTCTCCCGCCGGGCCGGTCTGTGGTGGTCACGCCAAACATCATGCTGAACTTGTTTCAGCATCTGTGGCGACGTCGGCAGGACGCATCTCCTGGATGACTTTTTGTCAAAGGACTACCACGGACCGGCCCGGCGGCAGCGGCCGCCCGTCCTCCTTGCCCAATCCCAATCCTAACAGTGAGCGCAAACTGATCTCGCCGCGCCCGGTTCACCGTCGCCCTGAGCGCAACCGAGGGGCTCCGTCTCGCTGGCACTGAGCTTGCCTGACCTGCGAAAGCGGGGGCGAAGGGTGAACGGGATTGCGCTTCGCAGGTTCAGGCCCTCTTGCGTCTCCCAATTTCGACCCTGTCCGAGTACACGACTAACTTCACCGCGAGGCTGTCGAGCCGTTGCCGCACGGTCACCGCCCCATCGTCCGCGGTACCCTCGCCCATGGCCGGGCCAGCCTGCGCAGGTGTGGGGCCAGGCCCCGCAGGCGCACCTGCCTGAGATCGCGCCGCCGCAAGCAGTTCCAGCGCCCCTTGCAGCGATTCAAGCCGGCCGCGTCCGGCGGCGACCGACCGCAGTGATTCCATAAACTGCCGCTCCGCGGCCGCAACTCTCCTACGCCGTGCCACTTCTACGCCTTCGCCCCCGGCCGCTACCACCACAGGGGGAGGTGACTGCCCAAGCACTTCGCTTACTGCGACCTCGAGCTTGTCTGCGGGCCATGACGGGTGGTCGCCCGACTCCTGCCTGACTTTGCGCGGCGGCCTGTTTGAGCACTCGTAGTACCGGTACACAGCCGATTGCCTTGCGCCATCTCTGTTCGCCCAGGACCTCCGGCGCGTCAGGCCGAACAAGCCTCGTCCGCACACCCCGCAGGTCAGCGCCCCGCCGAGGGCGAACGGCTCGCCTGCGCTCTTCCGCCTGCGTGGCTTCCGGGCTGTCAGTGTGGCTTGGGCCATGTTGAATACCGCGCGGTCTACAAGCGGCTCGTGGGCCCGGCCTATCCAGTTGTTGTACCTGGAATACATGCCCAGGTACGACGGGTTGCGCAGGATATTCGCGACTGCCACGGGTGTCCAGGGCAGACGCTGCCTCGTCCTGATGCCCTGCTCGTTGAGCCGCTGGGCGATCAGCCGCAACCCTATACCGGCCACTTGTCCGGCAGGTTGCGAAGGCGCCGGGATTGACGAGATCGCTGGGGGCCTAGGTTGCTGGCCCGAGTACCACATGAAGATGTTCCGGACGACTTCTGCTTCGCCAGGCGCCGGCTTGAGCACGCCGTCGATCCCTGCCGCGTAACCAAACGGCGTCCGGCCTAGCACTTCGCCCCTTGCCGCCTTGGCCAACACTGAACGGCGTATCCGCCGTTCTCGCGCTGCCAAACGTCCCCGCAAGCTCAGGTGTTCAATCGCATTAAGGACCAGGTCCGGTAAATCAACGTCGGCGCAGCGGGCATCTGTGCCCAGTTTGCGCAACTCCAGCAGCCTTGCCACTGTCGTCTCAAGGTCCGGTGCGAAGTGGGCCGAGCCGGGGACGACTACCAGAGCTGGCCGCCCAGCCGGGCCTTTGAAGCTGGCCACCATGCGGTCGAAGGCGCTCGAGGCAGGCTCCGATGCTGTGGCAGTGAAGAACGCGACAAGCTGGTGCCCGTTTTGCGCACAGTAATGCCTTATTGCCTGCTCGGGGTCCCCGCCAGACGCGTCACCAGGTGCGCCCGAAAGTTCAGGGGGAAGATAGAGTCCGACGGCCCGCATACGCAGTGCCCCGCTTCTGAGTTGACAACCCGGTGGGTCTCAACTCGAAAGCCTACCGTCCCCCAGACAGCAGGGCATCGGCGGGGGCAGACAAAGTTCTGCGGAAAGGGGCTATTCAGTTAGAAGGATGCGGCCGCAGCTAGAGCAGGACACAAGCCCATTGGCGACGCGCATGCCAGCCAGCTCTTTGACAGGCAGTTTGACTCTGCAGCCCTGGCAGACTCCGCGTTCCACCCGTACCACAGCGACACCTGCCTTGCGGGAGAGGAGCGACTCATAAGAGGCGAGCGACTTTGGCGGTATGCCTGCCGCGGCCAAGGCGCGCTTCTTACTGACGCCAGCCACATCGTTGGACATCTGGTCGCGCTTCGCTTTCAGCTCTGCCTCGGCCGCCTTCCATGCCGCGTCAGCCTGTTCTAGTTGGGCTTTCAAGGCTTCGTGCCGCCCTTTGGCCTCTGTGGCCATGGCCAGTGCGGGACCGAGGCCCTGCTCAACCGTCACGTACTGTTTGCGGGCCATAGAGTGCTCAGACTCTATCGCCTGGAGTTCTTTGACGTTTGTGATAGCGCCGGAGTAGAGTCGTTCCTCCAGCTGGTTCACTCTATCCTTCAGCCCTGCAAGCTCCGCTTCCATCTTGGCGTGCTCTACTCGCGCCTGAAGCTCCTTCACGCGCGCCTTTTCAGTCCGGTCGCGGAGCTCAGGCAAGCCGCCCTGTGCCTCGAGCTTGCTCACAACATCCCTTTGCGCTCTCCTGCGAGCGGCCAGTTCCTGGTCGGTGGCCTGAAGCGTCAGGAGCATTCGGGCAGTGTTCAAATCCTCACCATACCTTGCAAACTATCCGGAGAGCCCCACTGGGCGGGTAACACGTTCCCGCCAGCGGCGGACGCGGTGTGCCTCTGGCCCGACTTGCCAGTTTCAACCATCCCTCATTTGCATTTGAGACGCCTACTCAAAAGAATGGAGCGGACGCTCCAGAAGGCCTGCGTACAGACGAAGCGGCGACGCCAGGCCACAATCAGGGGTTTTGTATCAAGTCTAGGAACGGCTCAGGTGAAGTGTCAACAAAGCACCGGACCGCGCACCCGCGTAAAGGGCCGTCCGGGGACGGGCTGGTGTACATTGGTCTCAAAGGCGGACCCCATCTCAACCCGGGACCGTCTGGAGCATTCATTTTGGCTGCGGCTGTCATCGCCAGAATGACCTGCCGCCCCGACACCATGGAGATGCTCCCATTGTCTGCAAGATATGAAGTACCCGAATTCGCAAAACAGCGGCCCAGGACACGCATCGTCTGCACGATCGGGCCAGCCACTGCCACTGTGGCAAAGATCGCCGAACTGGTCCAGGCCGGCATGTCGGTCGCGAGGCTCAACCTGGCCCATGGGACCGCTGAGGTCCAGGCCGGCTACCTCCGCGCCGTTCGAGAAGCCGCCCACGAGCTGAACGTGACTGTAGGCGTCCTTGCCGACCTCCCCGGGCCCAAGTACCGCACCGGGCGTGTGACCCGTCCGGGGACCATGCTCAAGCAGGGCGCGCAGTTCGTGCTCACTGCGTCGCAAGTCGAAGGCGATTCCTCGCACGTTAGTGTGGCGCCGCCGGGGCTTCACAGGGACGTCAAGCAGGGAGCGCGGATACTCATTGACGATGGCGCGATAGAGATGCATGTCGACCGCGTACAGGGCGAAGACGTTTACTGTACGGTCACCGGCGAAGGCGAGCTCAAGCAGCGCAAGGGAGTTGCAGCGCCCGGGCACACCTCCACCCTCGACTATTTCACCGACGAGACGAAGCAAGCCCTGGACTTCGTCGCCATAAGAGACGTGGACTTCGTTGGCCTGTCCTACATACGCACCGCCGAGGACCTTCGTCGCGTGCGGACATACCTGGGCACAAACGGCAGGGTCCCCCAGCTGATTTCCAAGATCGAGTTGGGACAGGCAGTCGAAAACCTTCAAGACATCATCGGGGAATCAGACGGCGTGATGGTGGCGCGCGGCGACCTGGGTGTTGAGATGCCCCTCGAAATCGTGCCACAGGTCCAAAAACAGATCATCCGCGCTGCCAACGACGCCGGAAAAGTGGTCATTACGGCCACCCAGATGCTGGAGTCAATGGTCCACGCTCCCAACCCTACTCGCGCAGAGGCGAGCGATGTCCACAACGCCGTCTTGGACGGCACAGACGCCATTATGCTTTCCGCAGAAACGTCAGTCGGCCAGTACACCACGCGCGCCGTCGAGTACATGGCCCGCATCGCCAAGCAGGCCGAGCAGGAGCTTGACCACGAAAGCCTGCGGCAGCGCCACTATAGCGCCACGCTTATAGGCGGCCAGGTGACAGTGGACGATGTCATTGCCCATAGCGCCTGCCGTGCGGCGACTGCGCTGGGCGCCAAAGTCATCCTGGCGTTCACTGAGTCAGGCAGCACCGCCGCCCGCGTGGCAGTGTACCGGCCTTCCGCGCCCATCGTGGCGCTGACCCAGCAGCCCGCTGCAGGCACGCGCCTGTCCCTGCGCTGGGGCGTCCTGCCCGTCAACACCTCCAGGTTTGCCACTGTCCAGCAGATGTTCCACGAAGGGTCAGTCGCTGCCGTCCAGATGGGCTACGCCAAGCACGGCGACCTCATTGTGGCGGTGGTCGGCATGCCGATAGGTGTGCCAGGCAACACCAACCTGCTGAGGGTCATTAGAGTCCCGGAGCCGCCTGCGCCTTAGAGGCGAGGCGTCCGTGCCCATGGCCGCGCAGACCTAGCCGTGCTCTTCACTGAGCAACCCGGCCCGGAGTTCATTTACCGTGGCCGGGTCCGTCCCTTCCCGTCCATAGCAGGCCGCGTTGAACCTCTCCGTCACCCTTGTCACCGGCGCGCCTGGAAGCACCGCTGACAGTGCGGGCGCACGTTCCATCGGAGTCACGGAAGGGTCAAAGCGCATGCCGCGCCGCATACCCTCGGACAGGTAGTCGAAGTAGAGCAGGAACACCTCAGCTGTACCCAGTTCGCCTTCCGGATAGCGCCACAGGGGTCGCAAGTCCCCCTTGCGCCGGAGCCACCCAGGCAGCAGCGACTTCAGGAGCGCCGCCAGGTCGGCAGAAGCATCAACCTCCCCCTCCATCTTCTCCCGGTCTTCATCCGCAGGTTCCGTCGTCCGCCGCAACATCCTCTTGAACACGAGCGACAGCAACAGGAAGATGACTACCAACAAGATCACGAGGAGCGGGTATTGCAGGATGTTTATGACCTGCTCGGCGATCGACCTCCCTTGCTCAGCAGTTGATTGGTCAAACGGGGGCGGCTGAGGGACTGTGATGGGGTCCAGCCGAGTCCTCTCTCCCGACGGGTTCAGCAGGTCCCTGATCCAGCCCCAAAAAGCAAGCATCCCGTTCACCAGCAGCTGGAGAGGAAAGCGTAGCAGCCAGAGGACTCCGTCCACGAGCAGGCCCCAGCCGCGGTAGAGCAGGTGTACGCCGCTCGCGCCGTAAACACCCCCGGCCAGCCCAAGCAGGAGGCCGAGGCCGATGACCCCTAGCACGGAGACTGCGATTGTCCTGGCCCACACCCTGGCCTTTGCCCCTGCGCCCTGCTCCGGCAGCCGCGCCACCGCCATGCCGGCGAGGCTCGCTCCGAAAAAAGGCACGAGCAGCGTCCTTGCGCCCAGTGCGCGGTCGCTAATCTGTTCGGCCAGCACGGCGATGGCCATGACAGCCATGCCGAACTTGAAACTACGCTGGAGCCGTTCCTCGATGTACCTATCTGCAGCCAGGTCCACTGCCCGCCTCCAGAGCAGGACGGCGGCAACAAGTGACACCAGCGCGCCCGCCCATTGGCGTGCGGTCATATCGAATCCCGTGAGCTGGGCAGGCCAGGCAAGGTCATACCCTGAGCTAGCCCTCCAGTCACCTGCAGCGACGACAAGATAGACGCAGGCCAGGCCAACGGCGCCGAGCACGATGGCGAGCGACGCCGGTTTGCCGCGCATCCCCATCGTCAGCCAGCCCGCGTACATACCCACCGTCAACACAGCGAGGACGGCCAGCCAAGGCAGCGGCGGGCCGCCCTGGCCGAACAAGAGGCCAACGACGCCAATCGCCGCGTACAGCCAGCAACTGTCCGTCAGCACCTGGCACGTATAGATGACTTTGCTGCGCGTTTCAGGCATGCGCCACCTTCCCCGGCTGCGGCTCGCCTGCCCTGGCCGCTGGCCGCCTGAACACGTCTTGTGGCTCGCTTACACCGAACACCCGCCGGGCGTCGAGGACTTGCATCCCCGCGGCCGCGGGCGCATCGCCATGTCCCACCCAGACCAACATGACCGGGTGCCCACGTGACGACATGCGGTGAAGCGCATCCATGGTAGGCGGCCTGAACGAGCCGCTCACGTATACAACGGTCGCGCCAAAAGGCGCTGCCGCTGCGGCCTCCCGCTCTAGCATCTCCTCAATAGTTTTTACTGTGAGCGGCCTGATCATCGCCAGGGCCTCAAGGATGCTCGGCAGCTGATCATGCCCAGCGGACGGCGGTATGACCATCCTTGCGTCCTCGCTTGGCGGCACACCGTTCGCCACAAGGCCCACCCTGTAGCCAAGCTCCGAGGCACGCATGGCGATTGACGCCGCCCCCGTTATTGCGGCTTCCAGGACATCTGGCATGTAGCCGTCCCACGGGTGCTCGGCGGTAGTTGCGTCCAAAAGCACAACGACATACTGCGACACGCTGGGGTCATAGGTCCGGACGTAGAGCTCTTGCAGGTGAGCGGAAGCCTTCCAATCCAGGGCCCGCACAGGGTCGCCCGGCCGGTACTCGCGGATGCCGTTTGGCCTGTTTGGGTCAGCCCAGAGCCATACAGGCGTCCGGGCGTCGCCTACAGGCCGCGCGGAAGGCAGGTAAAACTCTGGCAGCGGTACGGTCCGCGGGTACACCACCAGTGACGCGTCCGAGCCCGGGACCTCCATTCGTGACTGGTACAGGCCGAAAAGGTCTCCGCTTTCAAGCCGCGCAGGGCCAAGGCGGTAGTACCCCCGATGGGGCGCAAGGACGCGGTGGCGGGTGCGCACGCGCTCGTACTTGCCTACGCTCGTCACGGTCACCATTTCGGACCCGCCGATCGCCTGCCGGTAGGTTGCGTCTGCGTCGGGGGCGTCAAGCCCATCGGGGATGAAGTCCTTCACGCGTATCCAGGGCACGGGCAAGGGCTTGGAGTTCTCAAGCGTCAAGGTGAGCTGGACCTCATCGCCTGCAAACACGTGGCTGCTGGAAAGCTCGCGGCGGTAGTTGACCCTTTCGAGCGAGAGCCGGGACCAGAGTCGCGCTACAACTGTGACCACGAGCGCCAGCGCGCCCAGAGCTGCCACCAGAGGCTCCCTCGTCGCTGCGCCGACGATAACCACCGTCACCAGCAGCGCAACGAAGAGGTCAGAGAGGACGTGCGCGGCGCCCGGCTCCCTCCTGGGCGCCCTGAGCACGCTCGGAAAGACCATCATCTAAAGTCATCCAGTAAATCGAAGTCCGTCGCCCCGGAGATCGCCTGCCTTAGAGAAAGCCGGGGTCGCGTGGCTTCACTGCTTCATCCCCTCTCCCTGGTAGGGAGGGGGTCAGGGTATGGGTGGATGCTCCGTTCATCGTTCAATAGGAACCGGCACCGCGGCCACGACCTCGGCGATAACGCTGTCACGGCTCCTGCCCCGCAGCCTGGCGGACGACTCAATCATAATCCGGTGCGCCAACACGGGCACCGCCAGCGCCTTCACATCGTCCGGCAGCACATACGCGCGCCCTTGCATCGCGGCACGCGCCTGCGTGGCATGTTGTAACGCCAGCGACGCGCGAGGGCTTGCGCCAAGCCGCAGCCCCTTGTGCTGGCGTGTGCCCTCGACAATGTTTAGCATGTAGTTGCGGACAGTCGGGTCCACCCGCACCTCGCGCACCGCCGCCTGAGCCACGGCGATATCTTCTGGCCCCGCAACAGGCGTGAGCGCCTCGCTCCCAGTCACGCTCTGGAACCGCATCAGCATTGACGACTCCTCGTCCCTGGTTGGGTAGCCCAGGCTGACCCGAAGCAAGAAACGGTCTAGCTGCGCCTCCGGTAGCGGGAACGTGCCCTCCATCTCGATGGGGTTGAGCGTCGCAATGACGAGGAACGGTTCGGGCAGCAGCATCGTCACGCCGTCAATGGACACCTGGCGCTCCTGCATGGCCTCAAGTAGCGCCGACTGTGTGCGCGGCGTGGCCCGGTTTATTTCGTCGGCCAGCACCAACTGAGAGAAGATCGGGCCCGCCCTGAACTCAAATTCAGACGTCCGCATATTGAACAGGTTCACGCCCAGCACGTCGGCAGGCACCATGTCCGGGGTGAACTGGATGCGGCGGAACTCACAGCGCAGAGACGCGGCTAGAGCCTTGGACATAGTCGTCTTGCCCGTGCCGGGGACGTCCTCGACGAGCACGTGCCCGCGGCACAGGACCGCGGTCAGCGCGAGGTCTATCGCGTCGGCCTTGCCAACGATGACGCGCTGCACATTTTCTCGGACCGCTCTGGCTAGCCGCTGCGCCGGGTTAGGGGTGCCTGCCTGCGAAGCGTGCGGCGGGACGGTGACAGTTGCCAATTATTGTCTCCGGCGGCGTCTGAGCTCGCCCTCACACAACTACGACTGTGTTTACGAGCGTGCCTATCCCTTCGATCTCCACCCGCGTCACGTCGCCGCTCTTCAGCGTGAAACTCGACGGCGGGACGATGCTAGTCCCTGTGAGCACTGCCGTCCCGTCTGGCACCGGGTTGTGCCTCTGCAGCCAGTCGGCTATGTCCGTGCACGTCCGCTTCATTTTGGACGTGTTCGACTCGCCCCTGAACGCCTGCTTGCCTCCACGCTCGATCGTCAGCTGCACACGCAGCGACTGGGGGTTGGCCACAGACTCGGCGGACACGAAACACGGGCCAATCGAGCAGGAGCGGTCGTACAGTTTGGCCTGCGGTAGGTACAGTGCGTTCTCCCCCTCTATGGAGCGGCTGCTCATATCGTTCCCGCACGTGTAACCGGCGATCTTGCCATTGAAGAGCACAAACGTCAGTTCCGGTTCCGGTACATCCCAGGTAGAGTCCGAACGGATGCCAACCGGTCCAAATGGGCCCACGAGCCGGGCCGCGGTGGCTTTGAAGAACACCTCCGGCCGGTCTGCCGCATACACCTTGGCGTAGAGATCTGGCGTGCCGCTTTCGGCCTGCCGCTCCCGCATAGAGTCCTGATACGTCACTCCGGCGGCCCAGACCTCCGGCGCTATCACCGGCGGCAGCAGCTTCATCCGGCCTGCTCCGGCGCCAGCGCCCTTTGCCTCTGCGATGGAGGCATCCACCAGCGCAGCGACGGACATCGTCGCACCAGGATGTTGCTGCACAAGCCACTGCGCCATCTGGTCTATGGTCCGCCCCCATGACGCTGCCGCCTTCAGCATGGTCAGCACCGAACTCGATTCGGGCGAAACCGCCGTCAGGTCAACAAGCGCCCCGCCCGAAGTCTCGACACCCACGTGCGCCGCGCCGTCCCTTGTGAACTGGTAGTAACGCATCCCGTCCCTTCCTGATTGCAACAGCCGCCTACGACTATGTCATTCTGAGGGCCGTAGGCCCGAAGAATCTCTTTGCGTCACGGCCCGCTAACAATGCGACCCAGAAAAGATTCTTCACTGCGTCCTCTCGGGACTCCGTTCAGAATGACAGAGACAGGCCGGATGCTACGTTGGCGTCGCGCCTAAGTCAAAACTGCGGTCAGACTCGGCTCCTGCGCGTGCTTTTCCACTCCATCCTTCCTCAACACACCGTATACATAATTAGAGTGGCGCCACTCACCACCATGACCATGCCGCCGCCCACTCACTCACTTGCGGACTCTCTTACTCACAATCGCCATACTTGCCGCCGCGCTCACGGTGCTCGTCGCGCCGGGTAGCGACGCGCTCGCGCAGACGCCAAGCCCTGCACATGTGCCCGCGAGGGCGTCTAGCGTCCGCGTCATCGAGCAACGCCACCAAATCACGTTTGGTGATGAGATCAGGGTCACGCTGGAGGCCGATGCCGGCACAGGCGAAATAGTCGCGGTCAAAGGCTGGTTCAGGCCACGCGGCCCAGGCCGCATATCCTCGTACACCTACCCAGACTTTGTCCCAGGACAGCGCATCAGCGCCTCGTTCAGCATCAAGACAGGCGACACCACATATTTCCCGCCCGGCACTGAGTTCGACTATCGGTTTGAGCTCACCGATTCTTCTGGCAATACGACTCAGACGGCCACTCAGACCGTCGAGTACCTTGACCCGCGCGTCTCTTGGAAGCGGCAGTCCCGCGGGCCTCTAGCGGCCGTCCACTACAACCTCCCTGATGACCGCGTCGCCCAGCTCCTCGACGCCGCTGCGGCCAGGCTGCCAGAGCTCGCCCGCCTCACAGGCGCAGACGCGGAGCGCCCCTACAAAGCCGTCCTCTACCGCTCGGTGTCCGACGCCACGCCAGCCTTCCCAAGAGTGAGCGAAGCTGCAACAGACAGGCAGTTCTTCGCTGGATTCGCACAGCCTGAGTTCGGTCTGTTCGTGCTTGGCGCGCCCGAAGTGAGCACCTTCGTACATGAGCTCACGCACTTGTTCGTGGACCAGGCCCTGCCGTCACCGCTCGCCGCGCCTATGCCCTCCTGGCTGAACGAGGGCCTCGCCGTCTGGGCCGAGGGCGACGGCCTGCAGTCCCTCAACTCCCGGATCGCCTCTGCCGCACGGTCAAACCGCCTGCTCAAACTGCGCGCGATGGGGTCCATCCCCGGCCGCGCGAGCGACATCTCCCTGTTCTATCCCCAGGCCGGCGCCTTCGTCGGCTACCTCAACACGCGCTTTGGCCCGAATGGGTTGGCCAGCTTGCTGCGTCACATGAATGAGGGCCGCAAGGTGTACGACGCCGCACAGGAGGCCTGGGGCGTCTCGTTGGACGATGTCGAGAACGAATGGCGCGCATCGTTAGGCGCGCGGCCCCTGCCCACGCCAAGCCCCACGACCGCGCCGTCTTCGTCCCCAGCCTCGACACCTGGCAATTCGTCCACCGCAACGCCGCCAACTACCGCGGCCCCTACGCCTGCGCCTGCCAGCACGGCTATCCCCGCCACGCAAACGCCGTCATCGTCTGGCACGTCGCTGCCCACCTGGGCCCTTGCCGCCATTGCAGGCGGAGCATGCCTCGTAGTGGCGCTTGCTTTCGCCCTCGCCCGCAGACGCCGCCGGCAAGGTACCGTGTAGGCCGTGACTGTGCAGAGGCCTCACAAGGATCACGGCGCCCCTGGCGGCGGCGCGGCCCGCCCTGCTGTCCTCGTCTACTCAGACGCTCAGGCCAGCCTCGACCTCGGCCCGACGCACCCGCTCAAACCAGTCCGCTACCGCTACACGCACGACCTGATGAAGGCGAGCGGCCTGCTCAGTGCGCCCGGCGTCAGCGAGGTCGCACCACGGCATGCCACTCAGCAGGAGATCGAGCGTTACCACACGCGCGACTACGTTGAAGCGGTGCGCGCCGTCAGCGATGGCCTTTGGTCGGCTGACTCGGCTCGATTCGGCTTTGGCGTCGCGGACAACCCTCCCGCGCCCGGCATATACGAAGCAGCTTCACTTGCCGCAGGAGGCAGCATCACCGCCTGCGACCTGGTCACGACTGGCAAGGCCAGGGTGGCCTTCGCTATGGCCGGAGGCGTCCACCACCACGCCATGGCCGGCAAAGCCTCCGGCTTCGGCGTCTTCAACGACGCCGTCATCACCATCAAAGGCCTGGTCGAGCAGGGCCTGCGCGTCGCCTACGTGGACATTGACTGCCACCACGGAGACGGCGTCCAGGCTGGCTTTTATGATGACCCGCGCGTCCTCACCATCTCACTCCACGAGTCGGGTCAGTTCCTCTTCCCGGGCACAGGCTTCGTCAACGAAGCCGGTTCAGGCGACGGCGAAGGTTACTCCGTCAACGTGCCCCTCGCCCCATACACATCGGACAGCCTGTGGCTCCAGACTTTCGACGCCGTCGTCCCGCCCATCGTACGCGCCTTCAAGCCAGACTTCCTCTTTACCCAGCTTGGCATTGACACCCACTACAAGGACCCCATCACCCACATGCGCCTGACGACGCAGGGGTTCGCGGACGCGGTGCGGCGACTCAAAGCCCTTGGCGAGGCCTGCCCGCGCGGCTGGGCAGCCGTCGGCGGCGGAGGCTACGACATGGGCGCCGTGGCGCGCGCCTGGACCATGGCCTTCGCCGTTATGGCCGGCTACGACCTACCCGACCGCGTCCCCCAAAACTTCACTGCCCTGCCCGGCCTCACCACCTTCGCCGACGACCCCCCACCCCAACTTCCCGAAGACATCGAACAACAGGTCCGCGCCTACGCGGAGCGCGTGGTCACTGCCATCAAGGACCTCATCTTCCCGAGGTTTGGGGTGTAGAAACCACGCGTCGCCGCGGGGCGGAAGGAGCGGATACTCGTCGCCTCGAGCGCAGTCGAGGGGTTCCGTCCCCATCCCCTCTCCCTGGGAGGGAGAGGGGATGGGTCTGGGTCGAACCGCGAAAGCATCGGACTGTGGACACTCAATCGTATCGTTCCCGCTATGCTTGTCTAACTTCGTGGCGCCACGCCCATGCGTCGGATCATGGACTCGGATGGCCTAATCAAGCTGCATCGCGCAGGTGTCCCTCCGCAAATAGTGGCTTCCATTGAATGCATCATTGCCGCGGCCGTCTACCGCGAAACTGTGTTAGGCCGCTGAGGTTGAACCGCCCGAATGAAAAATCAGGCTCAAGAGTACATCTCTGGCCGGAAGACTCGAGCCGACTGGCAAGCCGCAAAGGCCAGTCTCGTCGACGGCGAGCCTGCCAAATGGCGAGGAGTCTTCCAGGACTTCTTTCGAACCCGTCTCGCCCTTCGGTATCTCACCCCGATCAAAATCCTTCAGGACAATGGGACTTTCAGTGGCGAAGGGTTTTCGATCGCCGCAATTCAGTGCTCTCTGATCGAATTCCTCGAGTCAGCGGTCCAAGGAATCAACTATCGGTGCGTCCGTGATCCCGCGACATTGGGTCAATACGAATATTCGTCCAGCTCGAAGGTGTTCCAGACGTTTCTAACGTCCCGTGAACCGTTCTGCAGGGAGTTCACCCCCGTGATCGCCGAAGACTTCTACTCGGGCGTCAGGTGTGGGCTACTACATGAGGCTCGCACGAACGGCGGGTGGCGGATTCACGCGAAGGGTCCGATGGACCGAATCATTGATCCGTCGGAAAAGGTGCTGTTTCGTGATGGATTTCAGAAAGGGCTACTGGAGTTTATCGACGCGTACGGCATTGAGCTTGAACAAAACGTAGCCTATCAGCAGGCCTTCATTCGAAAGTGCGATGATTTGTACTAGTAGGGCGGCCTAACCAGCGTTTGCAGCCGTCAGCGATCATGCGATCACTAGCCGCCGCGGCTGAAACACCGTCGACCGCGGGAAAAGCGCACTTCTACCAGGACGCAGAAGAGATTGGCCGGACCATTGAGGGCGAGTTTGAAATAGCTGCCGTGGACACGGTCCGGCCAGTCAAAGACCTCGGCAAAGATCTTGGCGCTGCGGAGTTGGCGGTCGCGGCTCAGGGCACTGTCGTCCCGAGCTTGCCGAGGGACCCCGTTCTTCATTCTCTCCAGGCGGAAGAGGGTCAGGGTGAGGGTCGAACCCCCCGCCACACCCCCTTGACAGCCCACCACTTGCTCCCCATACTAGCACATATGTTCTCCTCCGGTCGGACTCTCCTGACGGCGGTCACCTTTGCTCCAGCAGGCGGTACCACTTGAACAAACCCTACCCGACCCCCAGGCAGCCCTCTACAGGCGCCGCTTCTGGGAACCTGTCCGCTTCGTCACCCAGGACCTCGGCTGCACCCTCTGGCACAAACAGGCCGCCATACTCGCTTCGCTCCGCAACCACCGCCGCGTCGCCGTCCGCTCCTGCAACGGCTCCGGCAAGACCCACGCCGCCGCCTGCGCCGTCCTCTGGTGGCTCATGTCCTTCCCTGACGCCATCGCCATCACCACCGCCCCCACCGAACACCAGGTACGCGACCTCCTCTGGCGCGAGGTCGCCCGCATCTGGCGCCGCAACTCCACCCTGATAGGAGGAAAACTCACTTCCACTTCACTCACCATTAGCGACACCCGCTACGCGAAAGGACTCTCCACGGACGCCCCTGAGCGCTTCCAGGGCTTCCACTCAGGAAACATCCTCTTCGTCGTAGACGAAGCTTCCGGCGTCAGCGAAGACATCTTTGAAGCCATCGAAGGCTGCATGACGTCCCACCGGGCCAGGCTGCTACTGATCGGCAACCCAACAAGGAGGACCGGCTCGTTCTTCGAAGCGTTTCACAGCCGGCGTGCGTTATGGAAGACGCTTCACATCTCCGCCTTCGACACCCCCAACGTCGTGAAGAAGGCGTTAGTCTACCCCGGCCTCGTCACATCCACATGGGTCAGCGAGGCCGCAAAGAACTGGGGCGCACAGAGCCCCCAGTACCAGGTCAGGGTGCTAGGCGAGTTCCCTTCTCAGGGGACCGACACCCTGGTCGGCTTGACCGACATCGAATCGGCCGTTGGCAGCGCCTGGCCCGAAGACACCTCTGCCCCCGTCGCCATCGGGGTCGACGTCGCGCGCTTCGGCTCTGACAGCTCCGCCATCTGCGTCCGCCAGGGCCGCTCCGTAATCTCCCTCGAGTCCTTCCACGGCCTCGACACCATGGCCGTCGCCGGACGGGTCGCAGATGCCATTCGCCGCTTTGCCCCTCATGACATCTACATAGACGAAATCGGCATCGGCGCAGGCGTCCTCGACCGCCTCCGCGAACTCTTCGCCCCGGGCGCAGCCCGTCCCGTCGCCCCGGGCGCAGGCAGTCCCGTCGCCCCGAGCGCAGGCAGTCCCGTCGCCCCGAGCGCAGCCCGTCCCGTCGCCCCGAGCGCAGGCAGTCCCGTCGCCCCGAGCGCAGTCGAGGGGCCCCGTAATCTCACCCTGAACTTGCCGAAAGGCCCCCTCCCCTCCATCCACGGCATCAACGCCGCCGCACGCTCAAGCGATCCCACCCGCTTCGCCAACCTCCGCGCCGAACTCCTCGACAAACTGCGCGAGCTTTTTCACCAGCACACCATCCGCATCCCTGGCGACCAGGAACTCATCAGCCAGCTGGCCTCCATCCGCTACTCCTTCACCAGCTCCGGCCAACTGCTCATCGAGAGCAAGGAAACCCGCGCCCGACAGGGCCTCCCCAGCCCCGACAAAGCCGACGCCCTCGCACTCTCCTTCGCCCACCGGCCTCGCCTTCCCTTCAAAATCTGGACCTGACCCGATGCCCCCTCTCCCCTTGCGGGAGAGGGTCAGGGTGAGGGGTCACGCCTTCACACCCTTTCCACTTGAGGGAGAGGGTTGGGGTGAGGGGTGAAGCTCCCCAAGTCCGAGGCCCTACTCCCGTCATTCCGAGCCCCGCAGGGACGAGGAATCTGGGGACGCGCAGAGGCCCGGCGAGATGCCCCGGGCCTCTGTTTCACTCCGTCGCCCCGAGCGAAGCCGCGGGGCCCCGACTATGTCATTCTGAGGCCCCGAAGGGGCCGAAGAATCTCTTTACGTTTCGCGCGTTGTCTGCGTGACTCGACCCAAACAGATTCTTCGGGCCTTCGGCCCTCAGAATGACACGGTCGCATGGGGTCAGTTCACTTCCCGGAACTCACCCTCGACGGTGTCGTCCGGCTTCCCGCCGTCGCCGCCGGGCTGGCCGCTGGACCCGGGCGCTCCCGGTCCTGCTTCGCCTGCCGCGCTCCGGGCGGCCGCGTACACCGCCTCGCCAACCTTCTGCAGCGACTGCTGCAGCGCACTCACCGCCACCGCGATACCGGACACATCAGCATTCTGGTCTGCCAGCAGCTCGCGCACGCGCTTCACCTTGCCTTCGATCTCAGACTTCAGCGCGGCTGGTACTTTGTCTGCGTTGTCCGCGAGCAGCTTCTCAGCCTGGTGCGCGGCCGACTCCGCTGAGTTCCGCGTTTCGACCGCCTCCCGGCGCTTGCGGTCCTCGTCGGCGTGTGTCTCCGCCTCGCGCAGCAGACGGTCAACCTCGTTCTTGTTCAGGCCTGACCGGCCCGTGATCGTTATGTGCTGCTCCTTCTTCGTGGCGCGGTCGGTGGCCATCACCGTCAAGATGCCGTCCGCGTCTATGGCGAACTTCACCTCAACCTGAGGCATCCCCCGTGGCGCAGGCAGGATGCCGTCGAGTGTAAAGCGGCCGATGGACACGTTGTCAGCGGCCATCTGCCGCTCTCCCTGCAGCACGTGGATCTCGACAGTTGTCTGGCGGTCCGCAGCCGTGGTGAAGACCTCTGTTTTCTCCGTCGGGATTGTGGTGTTGCGCTTGATAAGAGGCGTCAGCACCCCGCCCAGCGTCTCGACGCCCAGGGTCAGTGGCGTCACATCCAGGAGGAGGATGTCCTTGACCTCGCCCTTGAGCACGCCGCCCTGGATGGCCGCGCCAACGGCCACGACCTCGTCCGGGTTGATGGTTCGGTTGGGTTCCTTACCGAATATCGCACGGGCCTTTTCGATGACCGCCGGCATACGGGTCATGCCGCCCACGAGGACGACTTCGTCTATCTGCTCTTTGGTGATGCCAGCGTCCTTGAGGGCCTGCAGACACGGGCGTGCTGTGCGCTCGATCAGCTCCCCGGTAAGTTGTTCCAGTTTGGCCCTGGTCAGGGTCTTCTGCAGGTGTTTCGGGCCAGATGCGTCAGCCGATATGAACGGCAGGTTGATCTCGGTCTGCGCAACGGTCGAGAGTTCGATCTTTGCGCGCTCGGCCTCGACGCGCAGCCTCTGGTGGGCCGACGGGTCCTTCCGCACGTCTATGCCAGACTCGCTCTTAAAGTCGTCGGCGATGAAGTTCACTATGCGGGCATCGAAGTCGTCTCCGCCGAGGTGCGTGTCACCGTTTGTCGACTTCACCTCGAAGACGCCTTCACCCAGTTGAAGCACGGTGACGTCAAACGTCCCGCCGCCCAGGTCGTAGATGGCGATCGTCTGGTCGGCTTTTTTCTTGTCCAAACCGTAGGCCAGCGCGGCCGCGGTCGGCTCGTTTATGACGCGCAGGACTTCCAGGCCTGCGATCTTGCCCGCCACCTTGGTCCCTTCGCGCTGGGAGTCGTTGAAGTACGCCGGGCATGTGATGACGGCCTGCGTCACCGGCTCGCCGAGCTTGGCTTCCGCGTCCTCCTTCATCTTGCGGAGGACCATCGCGGAAATCTCAGCCGGGGTGACCGACTTGCCGCCAAACATGATGCCGGCGTCGCCGTTGTCGCGGCGGGCCACCTTGAAGGCTACCCGTTTTGCGTCGTCCTGCACTGAAGGGTCATCGAACCGGCGGCCAATAAACCGCTTCGCCGAATAGATCGTGTTCTCGGGGTTCGTTATGGACTGGCGGCGCGCAAGTTCACCAACGAACCGTTCGCCCGTCTTCGTGTTGATCGCCACAACGGACGGCGTCGTCCTGCGGCCTTCCTTGTTTTCGATGACCTTCGGTTGGCCTGCCTCCATGACCGCCATGCAGGAGTTTGTTGTGCCGAGGTCTATGCCGATCACCTTTGCCATTTTTGTCCGGCTCCTTATTCTGCTGCGGGCTCCCTGTCCGCGATGAATTGGTTACTTTTTAGTCCTCCAGCTCGAGGCCCATCTCCCCCTTGAGAGGGCAATAATATAGTTGACTCAGCGACTGGTCGTTGGGAGAATGCGGCGGGGTATGTCGCAGATTCGATGTTACTCGCATTTCCCGTCTATTTGTCACCGGGACAACGATTCATGCTGACACTC
>Ga0187893_10002369_pt1 | contig 41659 bp, 31 predicted proteins | sample MA1701074metaG_FD_139574 | JGI IMG/M metagenome (GOLD analysis project Ga0187893, IMG submission 139574) | White microbial mat communities from a basaltic lava cave in the Kipuka Kanohina Cave System on the Island of Hawaii, USA - MA170107-4 metaG ...
CGGCATTGGCCAAAATCGCGATGGGTATGGACAAGAGCACGAGCACCCATCGCTTCCAAAGTTCTTTCTGAGAGAAGTACGCGTAGACGGTTCCAAGCGCCATCAGCGCCTGCAGGGACCGGATTCCGCTGCAAGCCTCCGCCACCTCCAACGTGGTGCCGGCCAGCGCGATCACGTTGCCCTCGCGCAGGACAGGAATCCCCAGGTTGAAGAGACACAAGGCGGCGGTCTTGGCCGCCAATAGTTGGAGCGGGAACGAAACGAGGTTGACGACGATCGCCGGCAACGGCACCATGAAGACCAAAAATACGAGAGGGAAGGTCAGGAGCTTGAATTGCTTTGGCCCCAGAATCAACAGGACCAGGCCGGCCAGAACCACGATGAAGGACGTACGCTGCAGATACAATTCCGCCCCCACCGACCCGACGACCAGCATCAAGCAACCGAAGCCCAGCAAGGCGATTCCACGAATATCAGGGACAATCGGCTGCGCGCGGAGTCCCTCGCGACGCTCCCACACGAAGAAGGCCGCAAGGACTGGGATCAAAAACCCATGGGAGTAATCGGGATCGTTGTACCAGTCCGCGGCCATGTGTCTCAGGACATCAACATAGAGCGCCACGAGGAGCCCAACCAGAATCATCAAGGTTAAGGCTCCTGATTTCAGGTCCCCCTGCCCTCCCGCATTGGTCTGGCCGAGGTCCGTTACAGGTTCTATCTTCTGCATGCGGCTTACTCCATTCCTTTAGGGCTAACCGCCTACGAGGCAGCCATATTCTATACAATCTGAGCGCCGTCCCCCAAGAGAATCGGCTAATCGGGGAGTATTGAAGGAAGTTGGCGATCCTGATGAGCGAGAAAAAAGCCGGGGGGGGGGCGGCTCGGAGCCGCCCCCCTTCGTGGCAAGTGCTACAAAACGCGGAGGCCGGTCGGTGGTAACAAGACCCCGGGGTTGGACGTTCCACCGCCGGAAGTAGTGCCACCCGTAGAGCCGCCGCCAGTCGTCGTGGATCCGCCGGTCGTAGTGGAACCGCCACTCGTTGTGGTCGTGCCGCCGGTCGTGGTGGACCCACTGCTCGTCGTGGTCGTGCCGCCGGCCGTCGCCTGTACGCTGAAACCGGCACGGGAAGCATCACTCAACCCAGTTGGCAGGAGCGCATGGACCCACCAGGTATAACTGCTGCCAGGCTGGACCGGTACGGTGATCGAGGGTGCCACCACTTCGGTGCACAGGTAATGAGCAGAGCAATTGTTACGCGGGTCGCGCAATGTCGAGCCCGGGTAGTCCATCCGCACAGCATAGCGGGTCGCACCGGCAACCGGAGCCCATGCGAGCGTGACCGTGGTAGTCGTCGCCGTTAAGGTCGTCCCATTCACGGGGGAAAGCCCGGTCGGGACCGGACCGCCGGTCGAAGTGGTGCCGGTGGAGGTGCCGCCGGTAGAAGTCCCTCCTGTCGTGGTGCTCCCGCCGCCCGTGGTCGTCCCCCCTGTCGTCGTCCCGCCCGCGGTGCTGCCGAGGGGGGGGGCAGTCCCCGGGCACACGTAGCCTTGGATCTCCGGGTGGGAAGTCGTGTCCAGGCATGGTGCGACCGCGCCGGCCAGCGCAATCCGGTACTTGGTCCAATTCTGCTGGTTCGTGAGGTTGGCTTCCGGTGATCCGGTATGGAATCCGGGGTCCACGAAATCTTCCTGCGGAACCACGGTCTGGGGATTCTGCGGAAGAAAGAAGACCTGAAAATTGTCTCCCGGACGTTGGTTGTAATCCTGGACGAAGACCTGGTTTGCCTCGATCAGGTCAACGACTCGATAGCTCAACTCGGCGTCGGAAAGCCAATACATCTGGATCGTCGTCAGAGGGTTATTCCCCATCGCCTCGAATCGAACGTTATTGACGCGGACCCTGCGTGAGTGCTGGTTCACGATACAGCAGCTCCACAGGTGGGTCACGACGATGTTGATCTGGTTGCGCAGGTAGCTGTTCTCGATGATGAACTCTGGGCTACCTTCGGCCACGTTTACCGGCGCCATAATCCCCCACGTCATCCCTTGAATGTCCGCGTTGCGCAAGACGAGCCGGTCTGTCAGATAGTCCTGGAGCTGGGCTCCGACGGTTATTAAGCCCGGATTGGCCGCATCGCCTCGCACGACCAACCCATCAATCAGCATATCACTCAGCTCGTAGTTGAAGAATCCAAATCGGTATGCATGCCACACACGAAGGTCCTTGATGACGCTGGTGCCGGCCGGCCTGGGAGTGAGCCAGTTGGTCCCGATCCACCATACGACCATGCCGCTTTCGAGCGCGCCATAGGCTTCATTGCCGGAAAATTCCAGGATCGGTACCGTGTATGCCTCTCTGCTCGTGTACTGACTTTCTATCATGGGATCCGCGCCACGGAAGTTCGGGACCTTGATGTTGCCCAAGTACTGGGCAAAGATTTCGAACCCATACGTGTTCGTGTTGGGACTCACATTGGCAACCACGTTATTTCGAACGTAGTTGTTGGTACCGCGGAACCAGAAGCCCGTGCCACGCGCCCCAATGAGGAGAGGATCGCCATCTGAACGACCACCCTGGCCGGAGACTCTCACGACGAAATTCTGTGTTAAGAGATTGAAGCTTTCCGACCCATCCTCGAAAGCGATGCCAGAACCTCCGGTGTTGTACACCACGTTCTGGCTCACGAGCCCGTAGTGACTGCCATGAACAGTCATGCCCCACTTGAACGGGAGGGTGGCGCTCCCGTTATCCACGGCATTCCCGATCAGGACGAACTGGTATTCGCTGTTGGATGTGTTAACCGGCCCGTGAAGATGATGCGCGTGCACGGGATAGCGCCCGATCTGATTCGTGCCGATATGCGTGGCAGTACCGTTCTGATCAAATGTGGTGCTGTTCGTAGGGGAGATCGTCGTGCGTCCCAGGTCTTTGAACAGCACATAGCGGACATCAACCTCCGCGCGATCGGTAAACAACACGTGCCCGCGAGTCCCATTCGGATTCTCAGAACGAAGCACGACGTTGCGGCTCAGGTTCCCTACGTGCGGCAGAAACCGCAGCGTCCCATCCGCGTCCCGCGCCCCTCGATGGTTGTAGCGCAGTGACGCGGCCAGGCTGACCGTCCGCCCATCCGTCGATACACCCGAGACAACCAGTTCCTCCCATTGGGGGACATAGTTGCCATAGGCTTCGTTGTCCTTGAGGAGTCGGGTGTCCGGGAGAATCAGGCGATCCCCTGCTCTCCAACCGGTTACCGGTTGCTCGAGGCTCAGGGATGTATCCCCTGACAGCGGTTCGCGACTCAAGCGGAGGAAGGTCGGGACCCTCGGGTCTCCATGCATGGTCACCCTGCCGAAGCCTATCAACCCGATGCCGAACTGCGCAGGATCCAACGACGTATTGATAGGACGATTTTTCAAAACAATCTCTGCCGTCATATTGGTCTGTACCGGCTTGGACTGGGTGCCGACTTCGAGGACTGCCCCTTCCATGACCTCAACGGTTCCTACCTTCAGGGAGGTGTTCACATCTGTCCGGAATCGCAGCCCGCCCGCATAGATTCCCAGGTCGTATACATCGGCCTGCGTGTCGAAGGTCACGTTATGCCGCACGATCACGGAATCGTTCGCGGACGGCACCCGCCCTCCCCACGTCGCAGGATCGGACCAGTTTCCATCTCTGACTGAGTTTAAGATCGGCTTTCCGGCATACTCGGGCGCCGTGAAGTTCGGAATCCAATGATCGGAGTGGATGCTGACGAACTTGCCGGGATCTGCAGCCTGCGCCGGACCGCCAAACAGGCCCAGCCACAGGGCCGAGAGAAACAGGAGCACAACCCGAAACCTCCCTTGGTACATAACGACAGTCCCCCTTTAGTGCCAGACCATGTGTCACTTTGCTCATAAGCAAGCACTGTGCCAATGGCCGGCCAGAGGACGCTGTTTTGAATGTTAACAAAGTATTCTCGTATCTGTTTGAAAATACTAATTAATTATCACGACATGGCATTCACTGTTTTCGGTCGCCGCATCGAACACATACCAGGTACAACAAGTCTAATCGAACCGGCCGTCAAATTGTTGCCCTGCGTTGACCAGGGGCGGCACCTTGATGAGGCGCATCCCTGCTTCATGCCGACACGCCGATCAGTTCTCTATATCGCTGTAGCATTCTGCATTCACTGAGCGAAGCCACGACTTTTTGCCGCGCCGCACGTCCCATCCTGCGGCGCGTGGCCTCATCTGCCAATTCGTATAGCGCTTGGCTGAAGGATTCGCTCCCCATCCGCAGGGCGAACACAAAGCCTTCGGTGCCGGTGGCAATGAAGCCGGGAATATCCCCGACTGCCGACGCGACAATCGGCAGTTCCACTGCCATCGCCTCCAGCAGGGACATAGGCATCTGCTCACGAACCGACGTGAGCAGGAACATGTCCAAAGCCCGAAGGTATGGGAGCACATCATCTTGCTTGCCGACCAGGCGGATGAAGGACGTGAGGCCCTTGTGGCGACACAGGGTCCGGATCCCCTCCTCTTCTGGTCCCTCTCCTATGATCACGAGCCGAAAGCGCTGATCCATCTTCAGACAACCCTCAAATACTTCCAGCATGAAGGAGAAATTCTTGACCGGATCGAGACGGCCGGCGAAGCCGATAACCAGATCGGACGCCAGAAGGCCGAGTTCCTTTCTGATGCGGGTTCCCACGCCCTTTTCGGGACAATACACATCGGTGTCAACACCGTTCGGAATAATCGCCACGCGCTCGGGCTTGAGATGGTATTGATCATGCATCAACCGAGCGAGCGCCTCCGAAACCACAATGACACTCGATGCCAACCGGTAGACCACGGCTCTGACGAGATTCCTTTTCCACAGCGTCGCCTGGGCTTCATCCATGTTGAATCCATGTTCGCTGTGTATGATTTTCCTCACCCCGGCAAGCGTTCCCAGCCAGATCGCGTCCGTCGCACCCCAGTTATACGTCATCAGGAGTCCCGGGGTTCGCTCCCGCAGCACGCCATACAACGCACGGAAAAACTGCAACCGGCCAGGCGGCCGTTGGAACTCATGAAAGCGCACGTGTGATCCTCGGATCCATTTCCCGGCGCCCGTGTTATTGTCCAGCGCCAAAATCTCGTGACAATACCCGTCCGATAAGTTGTCGACGATCGAGCAGATAACCTTTTCCATTCCCCCCAGCCCAAAGGAAGGAACGACGTGCAGGATTTTCATCTTGAGCAGCGAGACAAGCGCGAAAAGGGAGAAACGATACCAAATAGTGCCCCTCCTTTGTAGGGAGGGGGTGGGGAGGTAGCACTAAGCGGGGGTATTTTCGACGCAGACTAGAGGGAGTTCGGCACTACGCGTGGCCTGTCTGGAGGCATGGCGAAGCGCTTCCTCGAGTCGTTGAAGGTTGGTCTCCCAGCGGAAATTCTGCTCGACGAGCTTCCTGGCATTGCCGGCCAGGCGGCGGCGGAGGGTCTCGTCCGACAAGAGCGACACCACCGCCTCGGCAAAGGCCTCCGGAGTATCGGCGATGAGCATTTCGCTGCCATGCACCGCATTGATACCGCTGTTGGCCGCCGAGGTTGCGACGATCGGTGTCCCGGCTGCCATCGCCTCCAGCACCTTGTTCTGGATCCCGCAAGCGATCCGCAACGGCACCACGCACACCGTCGCCTGCGCCAGATACTCGGCGGTGTTCGGCACATAGCCCGTCACGACCGTGTCTGGACTTTGCAGCCGTTTGATCTTGGCAGAGGGCTGCATCCCCACGATGAGAAACTTCACGTCGGGCGCCTTCCGCCTGATAAGCGGAAAGACCTCCTTATGGAAGTGGAGGATCCCATCAATGTTGGCAAAGTAGTTCATGGCCCCGGCGAACACCAGTGTCCGTCCATCGCCCGAGTTGTTGGCGGGTTGCCGCTCAAGGTCAACCCCGTTCGGAACCACGACGGTGCGCTCGGGATGCAAGAGCAACGCCCTTTCGCGTTCCGACACGACCAGAGAAGCGTCGAAGGTTCTCGCCAACTCCCCCTCCAGCCGCTGTAAGCGCCTCGCCTCCAGTCCATACACCCAGGATTTTGGATAGGCGGACCATCGGGAAAACAAGCGCCACTTATCCGAATCCACATCGACAAAATCGAGGACCTTGGGTTTCTCCAGGCCCTGGACGTAGGGGCTCATCGACGAACAATCCACGAGAATGACGTCGCAGTCGCGATGCCGGATCAAACGTGCGAGCCGGCGAGAATAGAAGTAAACCTCCGTGAACGATCGGTTCGTAAGGAGACTCACACAGCACCTCGCCGCGGAAAGCAAGGGCGAGAGTCTCACAGTGCCGACCGATCGGCAATAGCCGGCAAGTTGCGCCTGATACGCGACGTCCTGAGCCGAGAAACTCGGGTAGACCAGGTCCACCTCGTGCCGCGAGGAGAGATACTTCAGAATGTTGAAGCTCCGAATCCGGTCGCCTTTGTTGGGAGGAAATGGGCAACTATGGGCGAGGTACAGAATCCTCATTTGCTGATCGTGAGGCGGTTTTTACCCTTGCCGATAATGACCTTTTCCAGTGTGACGAGCCCCCATCGGTCAGCCACGACTTCGCCGGACTGCGAGGTTTTCCCCAACAACCCCCCCGTACTGTTTGTCCAGCGAAACTTTTCACCGGACTTCGGACTGAACTTCTGACAGCGGCGAGGCGTGACATCAACAGTCGCGGTATCGGTCGGCGCCGGGTCACCGACGCCGACCGTCATGGCCCACCGTTGCGGTTCGTCCACTATGTCCTTGGTCTCCCAGTAGAGAAAGAAATTGACAGTTCCCGCAGGGTCCCCATCGGCAGGGTCGCCGTTTCCGGGATTGTTATCAAGACTGGAGTTTGTGAAGGCCGGGAGAGTTTGATCCACACGAATATCAATCGGCATGTGCCGGTTTTGACGCGCAAGATCATGCGTCCAGTATCCGGGCATCCCCGCCCGCTGGCCGTGTCCGTCCTGTCCCCAGTTAAACATGTGCGGTTGCCGCGTCTCCTGGAGGGCTCGCAGGAATTTCACCGCCTGTGGCCAGTTAACACCCGCATCATTTTTTCCATTCGCGAAGCTCAGGAACCCGATCTGAGCCTCAGGGTGCTGCCGCAAGTACCAGACATCATCATAGTAATCCCACACCGGGGTTCCATCCTCGTACTTCACCCCCCATTCAGGCTCACCGTACATGGCAGCATAGGAAGACTTGAAGTAGGTTTCTTTAGGAACATGCACGCCAACCCAGGAATGCACCCACGCGAAATGCTGCGGGAAACGGATCGCCAACATCAGGGACCCCGATCCTCCCATGGAAACGCCGGCGACGAAGGTTCGCGTCGGGTCGATCTGCCACTTGGTTCCGACCCACTCCAGAAAGGACAGGAGACGTCGTTGCGTATACGGTCGAACGACCCCCTGCTTCCAATCCTGTGGCGTCTTCAGAGGCTTGTCCGTCCAGATTCGCTCGTGGTAGCCAGTCCACCAGTCATAGGGAACCTCGTTGGCTGAAACCCAGATAGACCCGCTTTCCCCATTGAGCCACCACCCGTAGCCTTCCGTGATGCCGCCACCCCAGAGGTGGAGGTTCAAACCAACCTGCGCCGGACGAGGCAGGTTAGGAGGTATCGCCACGAGGTAATCGAACGGTTTGCCCGCAATGCTGCTGTTGGGTGGAACCTCCCACCTGACATAAAAATTTCGAGTCGCCCCTTCGATAAACCAGAAAATCTTGGGCTTATCGGTGCGCTGCAGCACGGGCACTCCCTGGCCCACCGTCTCCTTGATTGAGGTTTTCAAGGAATTGTCTTCGCCGATAGCGGCACTCTCCTGCCCCTTTATCACCACGGTCACCGCGTAGTAACTCTCCCCGGCTTCGGTCGGGTTCAGCACAAAAAGTCCCGTGCCGGCCGGTAGTCGTTGCTGTCCATCCTCGATCACATACGTCTCCACAACGTGCTCCGGCTTGATATAAACGCCGTAGAAGTCTGTGTTCCAGGCCGCGAGGGGCATGACCTCTCTAACGGGAGCAAGTCCCTTGACCGAGGTGATGCGATTCCTGGCTCGGTAGATTCGGTAGCGAATCTGTTTGCTTTCCAGGGTCTCGCGTAATTTCTGAAGCTCCCCAAACGTCAGCGTGTTAGAGGAGGGAACCGGTTCTATTTCTTTCCAGGTGATGAAGGTTTGACCATTCTGATGACGCACCTGAAGGCCCGCAACCTGATCCGTGGAGGAGTAGATCTCCACAGGGAGCAGGACGTGCAGAAGCACGATCCCCAGCGCGATGGCGACAACCTTCCTCATGTAAGCCTCATTTCATCCCCATTTTCTCACGTCACCCCCTGACACCCGACACCCAACACCTGAAACCTAACACCTAACCCCCAACACCGCCTTCCGTGCCCCCCTCACCTTCTCCTCTCCCCACCGGGGAGAGGGTGGGGTGAGGGGCCCGTCGCGCCCCTCTCGCGCGTCTCGCTGCCTAGAACAGCGCATAAATCAGCAGCGCCCCTTGCGTGCCGCTGAGCATGACGAGCGCGCCGAGGACGGCGATGAGCCCCAGAATGGGCACCAGCCACCACATCCGATAGGTCCTCAAGAAGTACAGATACTCGCTCAACAGGCCGCGCCGACCTGACACCGGACGCCCTTCATCCATTAGCTTTGCCTCCCAAAGCTTTCCCGGTCAGTGCCGGGCGCCTCCACGAACATGGTCTCACGCGCCCGGCAGACCTGGAACCGCTTGTTCAGGTGATCCATGCCGAACAGCCGTAACACTGATCCGAACCCCATAACGGCTAGGCCATATATGGCCCGAATCATCAGCCACGACACGACGCGCCCAATCAGCAGCCCCACGACGGCAAAGAATAAATAGACATCCCGGCCAATCGAGGCATGCACGGCCGCACCAGCCATCGCGAGGAGTGCTCCCACAAGCAGGGCGCTGGGGAAGAGTCCGCCGTCCTTGAGCCACCACAGGATGCCGCCGATCAGACCGAGCCCCACCGCCAGCACTACCAGTTGCCGCCGTTCTTTCTTGGGACCCTGGGACAGCGATTGCTCAAGCATGCGGGTGATCTCCGGCAACGGCTAGTTCGGCCTCGGTCCTGGGACGCGCATCCAAGTCCACCCCGAGTTTGGCGACGACACAGGTATCCAGTACCAGGATATCAATGTCGGTCATCAGAAAGCACCGGTAGGCATCCTCGTGATCGCACACAATCGGTTCACCCCGCACGTTGAAACTGGTGTTGACGATCATGGGGCACCCGGTCAGCCTAAAGAATTCTTCGATGATGCGAGCGAACATTGGGCTGCGCGCGCGCGTGACGGTCTGCAAGCGGACCGAGTAGTCCACATGCGTGACCGCCGGGACGTTCGACCGCGGAACCCGCAGCTTGTCCAGACCGCTGGCCACCGCGTTGTCCTGTTGATTGCAGCGTCGTTCAGGCCGGATCGGCATCACCAACAGCATGTAGGGACTGGGGATCTCGATGTCGAAATAGTCCTTGACGTGCGCCTCGAGAATGGCGGGCGCGAAGGGCCTGAAGGATTCGCGGTATTTGACCTTGCGGTTGATGCGGCTCTGGTTCTGCGGATCGCGCGGATCCCCAAGAATGCTCCGGGCCCCCAAGGCCCGAGGCCCGAATTCCATGCGCCCATGACAGAAGCCTACGATATGCCCCGCGGCCAGCCAGGTCGCGACCTTGCCCGGCAGGTCTTTCTCGGACAATCTCACGTACCGGGCCCCGACACGCTCCAAGTAGGGGATCACGGTCTCGTGGGTGATCCGGGGTCCCAGATACGCCCCGTGCATCCGATCGCCCACCTGGTGGGTCTCCCGCTGGTGCCCCAGCGCCTGGTGCCAGACCTGCAAGGCGGCGCCGATGGCACCGCCGGCATCTCCGGCCGCTGGTTGGATGTAAATGTCGTCGAAAATGCCTTCCCGATAGATCGCGCCGTTACCGACGCAATTCAGAGCAACCCCTCCGGCGAGACACAGGCGGCGGTGTCCTGTCAGGGACTTGGCCGTTCTCGCCAGCCGCAGCATCGCCTCCGTCGTGATCGCCTGCACCGAGGCCGCCACATCCATGTGAAACTGGTCGAGTTTGTGCTCCGGCAGCCGGGCCGGTCTGCCGAGCAAGCGACCGAGCCGATCGTTGATCATGGTCAGGCCGAAGACAAAATCGAAATAGTCCAGATTCAGCGCCAGGGAGCCGTCCGGCTTGAGGTCAAGCACCTCCCCAAGCATCTGCTGGGCATACTTCGGTTCCCCATAGGGTGCCAACCCCATCACCTTATACTCGTCGAAGTTCACCTGAAACCCCAGGTACTGGGTCATCGCTGTATAGAACAGTCCGAGGGAATGGGGAAACCGCACTTCTTTGAGCAGCCGCACCTGGTTCCCCCGCCCTTCTCCAATGGACGTACAGGCCCATTCGCCCACCCCATCGGCGATGACAATGGCCGCGTCCTCGAAGGGACTGCAGAAAAAGGTCGACGCCGCATGCGCCTCATGATGGCGGGTAAAATAGATCTCCCCGGCAAAGCCCGGGATACTGGCATCTATCAGCGCCGGGATCTTCAGCTTCTCCCGGACCCACAGGGGCAGGCTGATGGAGAACGAACGAAAACTTTTGGCGGGATACTCCAGGTAGGATTGCAGCAATCGACTGAAGGTTTGAATAGGCTTGTCGTAATAGGCCACGGCGTTCAGTTGGCCGCCCGTGATGCCCGCCTCAGCCAGGCAGTATGCCACTGCCTTCACAGGAAACCGCTCATCGCCCTTCCGGCGCGAAAAGCGCTCTTCCTCAGCCGCCGCCAGAATTTCGCCATCCTTCAGCAGGCAGGCGGCACTGTCATGGTAGAAGGCGGAGACTCCCAGGATGTAATGGGACATGCGGCCCTCGTGCTAGTGTTGCGTCCCGGAAATACGTTGCATTAGACCGTCAGCCTTACTGGCGCAAGAGATCAGCGGATTGCTTCGACAAGCTCAGCACGAACGGTGATTGCATCCGAAGCTCATCCTACTCCGTTCGCCCTGAGCCCTCCTACTCCCGTTCGCCCTGAGCCCGTCGAAGGGCTCTGCTTCTGATCTCCGAGTTCCGCCAGGGATGGGAGGAGGCTTGGGTGGCTATGACACATAAGACAGCAACAGATTGACACACTACATTCGAAAAGGAACACCGTGCGGGGCCTCAGTTCTTGGTCCCGATCATGATGAACAGGCCCCCTTCGGTATCATGCCTCATCTGCTGCAGTTGACTCAGGAGCCGATCGACTCGTGAACTGGGCCCTTCGGGCTCGAAAAGCGAATGATGATAGTCCATCTCGAAGCGGGATCCGAAGACGGTACTCGGCAACGCCCGCACAAACGAGATCTTGGCCGCCGCGAACCAGCGCAGGACCTCGTCCATGGTATGGAGTGTTTCGTGCGGGTTGCGATATTGGTCCATGACCCACGCCTGTCGTTTCTCTCCCTCGACGCGGTGGCCCCTGATATAGGGGTCGAGCGCGGCGACTCGGTCGCCGATCCAACGCGTCAATACCCGCCTGGTGCGAGTCTTCAGCCGTCCATAGCGGTTGTACAGCCCGACAATGACGTGCCCGCCTGGCCGTAGAAATGACAGCAGGCCACGGAACCCCTCCTGCGCATCATTGGTGTGATGAAGTACGCCGGTACAGATCACCACGTCGAACGCGGCGGCCCGGAGGGGCAGCCGAAACAGGTTCATCTGCGCAAAGGTCCCGCCGGTGAGGCCCTGGTGCTCCTTGAAGCGTTGGGCCAGTCGCAGGGAGTTCAAGCACATATCGACCGACAGCACGCGACGCCCCGCAATGCTGAGGAAATTCCCCAATTGGCCGGTGCCGCACCCCACTTCCAGCACGGTGGCATGCGGGGGGATCGACCGGTTGAGCATCTCCGGAAACCCGCGATCCAGGCTCTTCTGGATCAGCGACCCGATATTGTCGAGATCCTCGTAGTTAGGAAACGGATTTTCCTCGTAGAAGGCCTTCATATCCTGCGTCACATCCGCGTCCGCGCGGTCGTGAGGCACAAAGGCACGGAGAATCCCCCCCTCCACGGGGAACCGGACCCGGTCGTCCCCCACGCTGACATACGCGCCCTCGCCAAGCCGCATCGCGGCGCCGGTCCTCGGACACCGAAGCAAATCCGCGACGCTCCCCTGTAGGATGTCAGCCAACCCTACCTCCCCTACCGCCCTTGAAAATGGGGACAGATTGATTTTTCCTCAATCATCTGTTGTCTGGGTTTGAAAAATAAATCAGTCCCCATTTTCCCTGACACCCGACACCTGACCCCTGACCCCGCCTCCCCTCACCTTCTCCTCTCCCCACCGGGGAGAGGGTGGGGTGAGGGGGCTCGTCGCGCCAGTCTCGCGCGTCCCGCTGCTCCATCATTTCCCCCCGATCGTCCACAAGGGCGAGACCAATGATTCGTCAATATTGAATATCTCGTACATCACGGGCAGACGGACGAACATGAGGAGTACGAATAGTAGCACGCAAAAGACCCCGAACAACATAAAGGTGCGATCCCGGCACAGCTTCTCAGGGTTCTGCACAGGACTGTTCTCAAGCAACCCAAGCTTGAAATAGTAGGTCAGGAACGAGGCCGCCACCGGGACAAAAAGGATCAACTCCGCGTGATAACGAACAAGGAAGACTCCTGTAAAGAGCGCACAGGTGAGCCCATAAAAGAACATGCTCAACAAGAGCCGTTCTTCCGTGTAGTGCCTGAACGATCTACGATACTGGATCAGTACCTCCCGGTCCCTTATTCGCCGGAACTCCGCAAAGCGCTTGGTGGCCATAAAGAATGCGCCGACCATCCAGTAGGCAAGCGTCAGCGAGAGCGGCGGTACCATATCAGGGAGCAATGCGAACCAGCCGAGGAAGAGACGGATAGGGTTGTTCAGCGATTCGGAAAGCACATCGAGGTACGGCAATTCCTTCGTGCGGACCGGCGGCACGTTATACGCCACACCCGCCAGCCAAAACACAAGGGCCGAAGCGGCAAAATAGACGTTGATCGTCATGGCGAGCGAGATTCCGGCAATGGCCAGGAAAAGCCACTCAGCTATCGCCAATGAGTACTGCACGTGCCCGGACGGTACAGGCCGGAACCGCTTGACCGGATGTTTGCGATCATAGGGGCCATCAAGAAGCTCGTTAATGACGTAGTTGCTGGAAGCGACCAAGCAGGTGGCGAAAACGGCTAAGGCCAACATTGGGACACTGCTCCAAGCGAACAGCCCTGGCTCATAGAAAACAGCCAGCACGACCCCCAGGAGCATGAACGCGTTCTTGAACCAGTGATCGATTCTGGCGATCTGGATGTATGGCCAGATCATTTGTCTCGACTCAATGGTGTGTGTGGAGGACATGGGCAAGCCCCTGAAAAGAGGTAAATGTGACTATATTGTCGGCCGAATAGGGCAGCGGCTTGAGACCCTTCACTGAACCCGTCAGGAGGGCGCAAGGCATTCCCGCCGCCACTGCGCCGCCGACATCCACATCCAGGCGATCCCCGACATACAAAACGTCGCGGGGCGGCAATCCCCACAATTCACAAGCGCGCAGGAATCCCCGCGGCTGGGGTTTGAAGGCGTTGATCTCCGGATCAGTGGCACACAGTGAGAGGCTGACAGAATCGGCGAGTCCAAGCGCCTGTAATTTCTCCTGCGGGGGATAGTCCGAGAAAACACCGACCTTGATCCCCGCACCTACCGATCGGGTGATAAAACCTTCCAGCCCGGAACGCTTGCAATATGGGAGATATTTCAGCGGTCTCCGATACATCCACTCACTGACGATGTGCTCAACTTCCGATGGCACCACTCCGGCCCGTTCTCCACATATGTCGTATTGTAACTGCGCGAGCGGCGCACCCGTCGGGGTACGATGCCGCAACTCCTCCCGCACCTGACGGAAGCAGTGAAGAATGCGAAGCGCCTGTAACGCACGCCGGACCGAGCCCATGGCGACCGGCAACGTGGATAACTCAAGAGCCATCAGGCCGCGCAACAGCCCCTGGCGGTATAGCGTCCCGTCCACATCCAGTAGCAGCGCGCGAATCGCGGGCATGCCCATGAACGCCGTTACCCGAACATCGCCGACAACAATCCACGAATCCGCTCCGACTCCGTGACGAACACCTCGCGGCTCCAGATCCCAATCCACAAGAGGCACATGAGCGCCGGAGCCAGGGCAGGTCGTATTCCGTCATGCAAGCGGACCCAAACGGCCGAGGTCAGGGCCGCGCCCGCATACAGGCAGAGCAGCGGGAGAAGGGGCAGGTGGTACCGCGGATGACCGAATGCCACAGAATGCACCGCGGAGATGTAGGCGATCAGGAGCACGAACAGGGCGTGGGCAGCACAGATGGAAGGGACGGCCCGGAACACCCCTACACTCGCCATGAGGACCACCCCCGCATAGGCGGTAGGGATGAGCAGGGTGCCGAGGATGGCCAGCCATACGGGAGGATGATAGAGCCCCTGCTGCCATCCGGCGATGAGGGTGCGCTCAAGCCCCCAGAAGTCGGCGAACTTGATCGCCGCACGGCGCAGCGTTGTACCCGGATGCGCCAACATGTATTGAACGGCCTTGCGTTGCGCCCATTTGTCCTTCTGGCCCTCCGTCCAAAGGGCCACATCGGAGTGCTCCTCGCGTAACTCCTGGAAGATCGAATGCTCGCCATGCAGCGTGCGCGGGTCCCATGCCCGGCCCTCGGGGGTGTACTCGTAATTCCCCATCCGCAGGGTGATTCCGCCCATGCTGTCCACGACGGTCACGGTCTGCTGAAGCAGCGTGTTCCGAACCGCCCAGGGTCCGACTGCAAGCCCATATCCGATGAGCAGGAGAGTCGCCGCAGCGACCCGCCGGCCGAGCGTTCGCGGGAGGAACCACAGCACCAGCGGGATGGCCACCAGCGGGAACAGCCAGAGCACACTGCGGGTCAAGGTGGCCAACCCGAGGACCATGCCCGTGAGCAAGGCCGGCCCCAGGCGGCCGGTTTGCACCAGCGTCACGAACAGCAGAGCAAACAGGAGTAGCCAAAACGTGAAGAGCGTTTCGGTCAACAACAGAAAGTTGAATCCCATCAGCTCCGGGTAGAAGCACAGGAGCCCCGCGCCCACCAGAGCCGCGCGCCGGTCATAGAGCCGGAGTGCCAGAAGGTAGAGCAGGACCACGGTCGCAAGGCTCAATAAGACCTGAACCGCCCGCACCGCCACCAGGCTCTCGCGGCCGTTCAGCACCCACACCATGGCGATGAACGCCGGGTAGAGCGGCGGGCGAAGAGACGTGGGCTGGTCGGGAGTCCAGGCAAAGCCGTCCCCGTGGTACAGACTTTGAGCGAGCTGATAGTACTGCTGCTCGTCGTCAATCTTGAGCGGCGTCTCGGCCGTTCCCTGCAAGAGCACCAGGCGAAGGACGAGTCCCGCGGCCAGAATGAGGAGGAGCGGGACGTGCCTGCGCCAGGCGCAGTTATCGAGTGGCCGCATTGCCAGGTTCCAGGAATTCGTACGCCCCGACGTCCGGGGCCGTCCCCACCGGGCGCTTCGTACCGTCGAAGTCAGAGCTGCTTTCCGGTTCCGCGAACCCCCGATTGACCGCCTGGACTCCTGGGGTCAGGTGCATGTCCTCAGCCATTGCGTCGCGGAACCAGGAACTCTGCGCCTGGGTCAGATTCCCTTTCAGGACGGCCTCCTGACGAGGAGAGGGCTCGCGCTTGAGGATAGGCAGGTTCGTCAGGTTGTTCTGGATCACGGCACTGGTTGGCGCAAACCGGTACTCGATAGACCAGTTTACGGGGTGCTTAAGGCCCTCGCGGTAGTAGACAGTGTTGTGCACCACCCGCGAGTTGACGGCAAAGTTATTTTCAATAGCGGCGTCGGCCGGCTCGTGCAGGGCAAGAATCACATTGTTCTCCACGAGTCCGTTCTGGTGATCGGAAGGAGTCGCGGGCCCGCCCCGCGAGTACGCATCCGCAGGGCTCAGTCCCAGCGCGATCCCGCGCCAGCAGTCCACGATCTTGTTCCTGATCACGACCGTGTCCATCGAGTTTTTCCAAACCAGGATCGCGGGACCGGCAGGGCCCCACTGGCTCCGAATGCGGCGGAAGACGTTGTCGCGGATCACCCATCCCTTGCCGGCGAGGATATCCACCCCGTCCGTATAATCGGGCGGGGTCACGCCACTTCCGCGGTTGAACGTGGAGTATTCGATCAGCGAGCAGGCGACAAGTCCGTCATCGGCAAATTTGCCGTTCTTTGCGTCCCCCGCACTGACTTTGATCAATTGCTGGCCGGCATCCAGCAGGTGAACGTTGTAGATTCGGGTCCGCGAGACTCCGCTCTCGCCATGCACCTGGATGTTGTGATAGACCGCCCCGGACACGGTCAGGTCGGCCACCGTGAAGTCGTCGGCATAGATCGAGAAGATCACCCCGCCCCCTTCAATGATCACGCTATCTCGGCGCCCGCTGGCGCCGCGGATCGTAAGCAAAGGCACGAGGACCTCGATGGCCCGATTGGACGTGAGTTGATACCGTCCATTCTCGAGCACAATGTCGGTGCCGGACCGGCTGTTAGCCGCCGCCCACATCAGACCTTCGACGTCCCCGGCCTTGATCCGTACTGTCCGTTTAGGCAGTCCGACGGAGAACGGAGGACAGAATGGAGGCGCCGCGGCCATAGGCTGCCATACCGGCGGCGTCAAATCTTGGGGCGATTCCCAGAAGGCGCATCCGGAGCCGAGGCTCAAGCTCAGCGCAACCGAAAACGCCAGCCCCTCAAAACATCGTTGCTTCGCGGATCGAAACGGCATAACGAGGACGGCTCCTTTCAGTATGCAGGAGCGCCGGCGAGCCGATGACTCGGCCGGCGCGTTGGTTCCTGTCGCAACACATCACGCGGGGCCGCCTCGGCCGCCTTCTTCTTGGCCATCTCCTCCAGCACGATGGTCATCCCTATGAAATGCCACAGCATTTCCACGTATTGAGCGGGAGCAAAGGCTCCGCCCACACAAAACGCAATCAGGCCCGCCTCCAGTGCGAAGGCATACTCCCCCATCATGGCGCAGCCTGCATGCTTGGACGCCAGCTTCCGGACGCGGTAGCAGGCTCGAAATGCTTGAAATAGCAAGAACAGATACAGCGCGAGGCCGACATACCCCAACTCTGCCAAAACCCCGAAGTACATACTGTGAACAGAGCGATTCTTTCCGTACACACCCTTTGCGAAATCGTAATCGCCGTACGCGGCATTGTAACCGTTATAGCCGACGCCGAACACCGGGTGAGCATCGGCCATTGTCACGGCTACCTCCCAGAAATGGAATCGTGAGGTAATGGATTTGTCTTCTTCTTCTTCCACCTTGTGCTTGTGCGAGACAATCGTTTCGATCCGGTCCCAATACGAATCCGGCAGGGCGGGCACGACCACCACCAGGACTATAAGAAACCCCACGATAACTCGAAACTTGTGTTGGGACCGGATCAAGAACGCCAGGCCCATACAGGCCGCGCCGAGGAAGGCACCTCTGGAATAACTCGTGAGCGCTCGAAAGAGCACTCCCATCAAGAGAACCCAGAACATGGCGCGCGTCCATTTTTTTGTTGCCGTACGTGCCAGAATGGCGAAGACGGGCACGAGCATCAGCATGCCAAGTGCGACCCCGTTGGCGTCGCCGAGCATGAAATGGTCGTTGTCGTTCTTCTCATGTTCCGGCGACGACACCAGGTAAAACAAGCCCTGCTTCGCTTCCACCCCGCCCAAGGACAGCGCAATCACCATCAGGAGCAGGCGGAACCTGTCCATATCCGTCACGAGCATAAGCATGATCGTGATGACCACCACGAACTTGAAAAAGTCGATCCAATAGGAAAAGCTGTAACTGGGATTTTCACCGAGGAGCGTCGAGATGAGTCCATGGACCGTGAACACCGCGAGCCATGTCAGTCGACTGTTCCAGGTAAATCGGACCCCGCTCATGGCGGTGTGAACGATCAGTAGCACCCCAAAGGCCAGGGAGAGGCGCAGTGCCGCGAGCATTTCGCCATCCCACACCCAACTTTCTGGTCGAAAATACGCGTACCACATGTACAACAGGAGGGTATAAAAGGGTCCTCCCGTAAAGACATAGTACGTCCCGACGGCAAGAATCACTGAAACGAATATGATCCTGAGCATGGAAGAACCGGCTACAAGTGGGGTTTACGCAAGATCATCACGAAGTGCAACCCATCCTGAGGGTACAATCGTCTTAAGGCGGCATGTACCAATCTCGATGGGGGAAAGTGCGGCAAGAACTCTCCCATGTGCCCGTAGGATGCCACATCCACACCGTGGTAGCGGGGAAAGAATCGGGTCTTCAAGTCAAACGGGTCGAACTCTTTCGAGGGGTCATTGGCCAGGAGGTCTCCGCCCGCCCAGGAGACGTTGACATCCACCAGACTCTGGATCTCATTCGGACTAAGCACGCGATCAACCAAACCTTCCCGGCGCAAACGCTCGGCCACCCGTTCGTACAGGCCAGGCGCCTGGCGTGCGGTCGCCCCGCGCCTCACGGGAACGATGACCTTCGCGAGCTTGCGGTAATAATTGGCTGGGCTTGCGTACTTCTTGAACAATTCCATGCCGATGTAGGTCCACAGGATGACCCGATTCTGGAAAAACCGCCGGTTAGGTTCATGCGCCAGGATGAGGACGCCTCCGGGGCGCAGAACCCGATCCACTTCCCGGAGAAACACATCCGGACAGGGAAGGTGATGGAGCACCGCGCTCGCCGTGACGAGCCCGAACCTCGCGCTCTCGAACGGGAGACACTCAGCATCGCACACACTGTAACCAACACTGGCCTTCCGGCCGTTGCCGTCAAGCTTCCTCCTGGTGAGGTCGAGCATACGCGGCGAGAGATCCGCGCAGAAGAGGACGCTCCGCCGGTTGAGCCTCTCTGCCAGAAGGGAGGCGACGAAACCCGTCCCCGTGCCGATATCCAACGCATGCAGGTCGTCTTTCAGAACAGGCGCAATGGCATCGAGCCATGAGTCCCATCGCTTCGTATCTTCGAGCAGGATCTCCGGATGTCGCGCATCATATTCGGCGGACTCCTCCTCGTGGAAGACGCGATTCACCTGCTTGACGAGGCGGGTCTGCGCGCTCATACGACGTGCTCCATGCGGGGCGCCCCCTGATCACAGGACTTCCACCAAAGCTCAAGGTTCAGGAGAATCTGCAAGAACAGGCAGTGATTGGTGCGACCGTCCTTCGTTGCCTCGATGATGCGTCGGAGAGCATCCGCAGACAGCAGATCGCTCCCCACACTCCCGGGCCTCAGCAGTTCTTGCTCCACCGCATGGATAAACTCACGACGCATCCAGACATCGTGTTGGTGGTAGTGGCGATAGCCATACACGTTGAGGTGCTTCAGCAAACCATTGACCTTGTCCAGCATGAAACCCAGCACCGGACCCGCCGTGCAAGGAGCCCCCGTATTGGAATCACGGATACCGAGGAAGGCCGGGCAGTTGCGTTTCATGATGGCCTCGTGTATCTCGGTCCCGTTACGCCAGTGCGGCTCGCCGCTGAACAGCGCGGCGAGAAACTCTGTGTCAACGAACGGGAGCCGGACCTCCACGCGAGACCGAAAGATCTCGAGGGAGATGCCGACCCATCGCCTGTAATGCTCGGCCAGATAGAGGTATCCGCACAGATCGGCCGGGCCCAACTCCACCCCGGCCAGCGCTTCCTCCAGAGAGTCCCGCCCGGCTCCCTCCACGGCTTCGACCCAGTCGTTCGGGAAGAGGTCCTTGAAGGCAATGCCGCGGCTGAGGTAGTTAAGGCGCTGGGCCAGATAGGCGATGAGATCAGTCTTGCCGGCGCACCTGTACACCTGCTCGTCGGTCTCCAACGGCCAGGCGAGCCCGGCCTTTGCCAGTTCCCCGCCATGTCCCCTGACCAGGACCCCGATCCCGGTCTTTTCCAGAAACGCCAAGGCCAGCATCTCCGTGAGCCCATGACTCAGGTACATCCCGTCGGTAAGCGAAACCATCCTCTGAGTTTGTGGAAGGTAGTCGGCCAGGTACCGCGCGTCGAGTTCGAAAAAGCGATGGCTCGTTCCCGCTATTCGTGAGAGCCTTTCCGCGATGACCTCATCGGCACAACCCTTCGCGCCGAGCGTATACGTGGTCAACGGCACCCGCGCGCCGCGCGCGGTGCTCAAGATCGTCCGCGAATCAAGCCCGCCCGACAGGGACAATCCCACGCATGGGGGCCCGGAGAGATCGCGGTGCGCAGCACGATTGAAGGCATCGCAGACCGCTTCGACATACTCCTCGCGGGAACGCGAAGAGGACGAGAACAATTCGGCGATGCGGGAGTACCGTTCGAGCCGGTAGGTTCCGTCGAACCAGGAGTAGGTCAGTAGGCTGCCCGGAGACAGCAGCTTGACGGTTTTCAGCAGGGTCTTGTCGCCCCAGAGAAACCCGAAGGTGACGTAATCTCCCACCGCGCGAGGATCCAGCCGCCGGTCAATCGCTGAGTCCCGCAGGAGCGCCGTCAACCCGGGGGCAAAGGCAAGGTGCGCCCTGTCGGAGAACCAATACAGCGGATAGGAGCCAAGGCGATCGCTGAAAAGAATCAAACGCCCGGCTCGCTCATCCACCAGCACGCCGCAAAACGTCCCTTGCATCCAAGGCAGAAACGCGATCCCGTATGCGCCGTAGAGGGAACGAAGCAGAGATGCAATGTCCCCGGCCTCCGGGGACAAGGCCTGGTCCGGAAGGCGTTGCCGCAGGTCCGCCTCGTTGTGCACCTCCCCGTGAAAGACGACATGAAGTCCATCACCCGAGGACGGCTGATCTTCCCGTCGCAGGATGCCAAGATGCACGTGGCCGAGGGCCCAGAGACCCCCCTTGTCACAGACCACCTCGGTCTTGGGATCGTGGGTATCCCCGCGTACCGCTGAGAGGACTGCGTCAAACAAGCCCCTCACCCTCTGGTCCGGTCGTGCGGATACCACCCCTACCAATCCCGGCATCAGCTACCGTGCCTCCTCAGAGCATCGAAAACGGGGTCAGATTTATTTTTCCTGACACCCGCTCTTAGGTTTTGGGTGTTAGGTCTTGGGTGCTAGGTATTCGGGCAGAACTCCCAACACCTGAAACCTAACACCTAACCCCCAACCCCACCATTCGCGCGCTCGTCTCGCCCGTCCCGCCCGTCTCGCTCATAAAGATACGCGATATACCAGCACGCGTTTATTTCCCTTATCAACGACATAAAGCTCGCTGCGAGAGTTGAAGGCTACGCTTGTCGGCTCCCGGAGCGGCGGTCCGGTCTTCGAATCGCGCCCGAATCCGCCCAGATGCCCGCCTTCTTCGCTGAAAACCTGGATGCGGTGGTTCCCATATTCGACCACGTACAAACGCCCTTCCCGGTCCTGGGTGATCCCGCTTGGCAACTGCAGCTCTCCGTCACCCGTCCCTTTCTTGCCGAAGACACCGACCACCTTCCCCGCCCGGTCGAAAATCTGAATCCGGTGATTCTTGAAATCGCAGACATACAGGCGCCGCTGCCGTCCGGCGTGCAAAGCAATGGGGTTTTGGAATTCACCCATCCGCTTGCCGCTGCCGCCGAGCTGTCGGATAAACTTGCCGTCACGGTCAAGCACCTGAACCCGGTGGTTCCCCCAGTCCGCCACGTATAAGAGCAGATCTTCATCCAGGGTGATGCCACGGGGATTGGCGAACTCGCCGGACCGGGAACCGGAGCGTCCGAATTGCCGCAGGAAGCCTCCCCTCCGATCAAGAACCTGAAGGCGGTTATTCCCGGTATCCGAGACGTACAGATTGCCTTCCGGATCCACCGCCACCCCGTCCACCCAGGCGAACTCACCTGGCTGGTTGCCCTTCTTCCCCAAGGTCGAGACCAACCGGTGCTTTGCATCAAATTCGTAGATACGGTGACCCTCGTCATCGGCAACGTAGACCCTGTCATCGACGGCCACCGTCACGCCGAACGGTCCCTCGTAGCTCGCGGATAACTGACCGACCACTTCCACGCGCACGTCGCAATCCCTTCACGCACCGCTTACGCCGACCACAGCATGAAAAGGTTTTCACATCCCCTTTTCTACCCCACCTAGTGTCCTGAGTCTGAAATGGCGTTACACGCCGTTCGTGCTGAGCCTGTCGAAGCATGAACGGAAGTCGTTGAAACCATGAGCCCTTCGACAAGCTCAGGGCGAACGGAACATGTCACGAAGTGCAAGACGCAGCACACTAGCCTTACAAAGGGGAACTATCCCTAGAGCGCTAGAACACCAGGGCTTTCTGAAGTTCGAGGGCATCCCGGTAACGCTCCCGAGGGTCCGCGGCCAGACATTTGCGGAGAATCGCTTCGAGAGGCTCTATCCGGAGCCCCGCGCGCAGGCGGAAGGCCCCGCGCGTCCATCCCTCGCGCAGCTCGTTCACGCGGGTCACGGTCGCAATGTCCTGATCCGAAAAGAACAACAAGACCATCGCGGCCACGGCGTACACGTCGGACGCCGGCGTCGACGCTTCCCCGGCGAGGACCTCCGGCGCGACGGTGGCGAGGTATCTAGCGGCGAAACCTTCTCTCACCTCGGCATCAGCCCACCGATCCAGAGCGCTTCCGAACAATTCGATCGCCCGCTCCCGGACCATCAGCGGCCCGCGACCGGACACCGGCTCTGTCCCCAACCAGGCCAGGTACAAGGAGCGCTGAGGCCGGTCCCAGTACACATTCTCCAGGCGGACTTTGTTGTGCACCACGCCGGCGCTGTGAAACGGGATCAGCTCGGCCACGAGTGCCTTGAGGATATCGCCGGGGGCGGCCGTCGGCGCCAACCCCGGGTACTTCCGGCAATCCCGGAGCGAGGGTAGAAATCGCCAGCCGCATTCAACCACGGCGGGCAGGCCATCCGCAGAACGCCGGTGAATACATCGGATGCCATACGGGTTCTCATGTTGTATCCGCTGAACTTCCGTCAGGCGAGGGGTATCGTCCGCATGGAAGTAGGCGACGGGTCGCCGGTCCAGGCCGACCCATCCCTCATAGACCAGTTCGGACCCCCACCGGACGGGCGCGAACATGTTGAGGCCGCTTTGCCGTCTTCGCTGGAATCGACGCCCCCACGACGCCGCATGCCAGACGAACGCCTGGCCCGCGCGCCGAGGGAACCGATACCCATCTCCTTCCCCGACGAAATCGTCGGCGGTCGTCGTCCCATCCACCGAATAGGCCCCGTGCGCCCCGATATTTTGCGCATAACTGGGCTTGAGGCAGATGATCGGGTACCCGTGGAGCCGGAGCCAGTGAGAGTAGACCGTGTCGTAGGCGATTCCCTCATCCACGAACGGCCCCACCCGCTCATAGATCTCACGCGAAATCAGCCAGTTCAAGGCCGGCTGCTTCCACTTGAACAGGTAGGTGCCCCCCTCCGCCTTCAACCGGGCGAACGGGCGCCTGAACGGCATGTTCAGGGCGGTGAGAATACCGGACATGCCGTACCCGTTCAGCACGTGTTTTGCCTCGAGGAGGCGCCTCAGCCAGCTCCGGTGATAGATCACATCGTCATCAACGTTCACGAACAGGGGCGCATCAGGGAACATGCGCGCTACTTCCACATAGGCTTCCGCCTGTCCGCGATTCGGTCCCTTGTTTACGCTGTGGCAAAAGAGCCGTACCCGTTTGTCCTGATCGGCAAGCTCTTTGAGAAACAACCCCAGTCGCGGGTCAGTCGAGCAATCATCGAAGATCACTACCTCGGTCCCCTCCGGCAGGTCACTTTTGAGCAAACTGGGGAGACTGCGCTGCGCGTATTCAAAATCGCGCGGATCGGCGCCCGCCCAGGTTTTCATCACGATGGGGATCATGTCCCTGACACCACGGCGCCCCGGAGCCTCCTGAGCCCATAGAACAGAGGTGCCGGCAATCGCGAGAGCACCGAGCTTTTGAAGGCCGCCCACGAGGCTCGGTAACCTAGCGCATCCGCATAATGGGATCGTGCCCGCTCGAGATCGCCTTGCTCGGCATACGCCTGGGCCAAAAGGTAGGCAGCCATCGCCGCGTCTCCACGTACCAGCGCCCGCTCGCCGGATGTCAGGGGCAGATCGAGCTTTATTTTCTGATAGAGCAGGACGGACTGATACCGGCTGAGGAGAACCGGAGAGGACAGGTCCAGAGCGGTGCCGGTGAGATTGTCGCCGTGGCAACGATAACGCGTGTGGACCGAGTCCAGGAAGCAAAACGGATGGCCGCCGGCCGCGAGGAAAAAGAAGAACGCGCAGTCCTCCATCACGGACAGTCGCGCATCAAACCAGTCGCTACGCGTGACCGCCGCCTTGCGTACGACCACCGTGGACAGCACGGGCATGATCTCGTTGCCGCACATGGCCCGGCGACAGACTGCCCCGTCCAACACATGGACTCCAGGTTTCGGCGAACGCGATGCCAAGCCGACCGCGTTCTTATGCCTCGCAGCACGACTCTGGATGGCGGTTTCCGTCCAATCCCCCGTGAGGTCCCAAATCTCATTATCGGCGAAGACCAATCCGATACCGGGCTCTTCTTCGAGGACTCTCACCGACTCCTCAAGATGGTGCGGGAGCCACAAATCATCCGCATCCAGAAAGGCGGCGTATCGAAAGTCTCCAGGCTGCCTGACCGCCGCATTCCTCGCCCGCGCTGCTCCGCCGTGCCCGAGGATCACAAACCTGAGCCGTGACTCACGCCCAGCCGCTTCATCCAGAACCCGCGCGGTGTCATCCGTCGAACCGTCATCAGCGACGACGATCTCGTAGTCCTGAAAGGATTGCTCCAAGACACTATGGATCGCCTCTCTCAGCAAGGCGGCCCGATTGTAGGTCGGAATGATAACGCGAACGAGCGGCATCGTTACAACTGTCCGTCCATCTTTTGGAAGCCTTGGATCACGATTCGGCCGCCGGGATCATGTCTTTCTGCTTCCACCTCGTATGCGCCGCATCAATGGCGCGGAACACAGCGTGCGGAATCCGCAACGACGACATGGCAAACATCAGGGCCATTCTCGTGGTCCGCGCCGTTCTGAGCGCCTCCCACAGAAAGCGATGCCGGTCTTTGTGGCCACGCTTGTACATGCGCTCGGCATTCCCGCACAGCCGTTGCATGACGGTCTGGCGCAGATCGGGGCTCAACCGCCCGGAGGCGAGGCATTTGGCATGTATGCGAAAGTAGGATGCCAGGGTTTCATATGTCTCCTTGGTGAGGACCTGCCGCGTGATCGAGGTGGCCACGATGCGATATTTCGCATTTACCGTCTTCGAAAATGCGAACTTGAAATATTGGCCGATGCGCAGCCACATATCCCAGTCTTCGATGCACAGGCTCTCGTCATACAGACCGACCCTGTCGTAACAGGAACGCCGGATGAGAGCCGTATGAGCCGGGATGAAGCTCCGTTGCACCAGTACAGAAAAAATGTCACCCTCGGGCATCCGTGAGAATGCCCGATGAGATTCGATGAACTTTTGAGGGAGGAGGTTGCCGTCTTCATCTATCTGCAGGCTGTCACCGTAAACAATTCCGACTTCGTCGTCCGCACGCTCCAGCACCCGCACGTGCTCCTCGATCATTGCAGGCAGCCAGATATCATCAGCAGCGATCATTGCTACATACTTGCCGGAAGCGAAGGAGAGGGCTTCATTGAGCGTCCGGCAAACCCCCCTGTTTTCGGCATGCGCAATGAAGGTACACGTCGTCCCGGTTTTGGCTATCCACTCACGGATGATGTCTACGGAGCCGTCGGCGGAACAGTCGTCCATGATAATCAGTTGCAGGCTTGCGTAGGTCTGCGCCCGCACACTCTCCAAGCACTCCACCACGAAACGGGCCTGGTTGTAATTCAACACGAGTACGCTGACCAGCGGCAGGGAATCTCCTGTGTGGCGAGGCACCATCAGACCGACCCCCGCTGCGTCCCGAGCCACCCCTTGGTCAGCTTGAGCCCCGCCGCGAGCGACACTTGTGGGATCCATCTGAGGTGGCTGCGCGCCATTTCAATGTTCAGGACACGACGCCGTACGTTATCCACATCGCGCCGCTCGATGTGCTCGGTCTTCAGCCCCCCGCCATAGAGCGCATTGACCTCTTGCGCCAGCGCCAGGACGCTCGTTTCGATGCCGGTGCCCACGTTGAAGACCTGGTTTTGGGCCTGAGGTTGACCGCCGGCCTGAAGCGTCGCCTCGACGGTATCCGAGATATACGTGTAGTCGCGCGTCTGGTATCCGTCGCCATGAATTGAGAACGGCCGTCCATGCTCGGCCCCCTCCATGAACTTTGCCACCACACCACAATAGGGATTCGTCGGCGACTGCCCCTCCCCGTAAACGTTCGAGTACCGGACGATCGCCGTAGGCAGTCCAAAGTTCTCCGTGAACGCCCGACAGTACATTTCTCCGCCGTATTTGCTCGCGGCATACGGACTCAGGATGTTGATGCGGTCATCTTCGTTGATGGGCAGATACCGGGGATTTCCATACACCGAGGCGGACGAGGCATAAACCACACGGCTGATCCTGCCGGCCTGCTCCCGCACGGCCAGCAGGACGTTCAACGTTCCTCCGATATTGGTCTCATAGTCGTTCCGCGGGTCCTTGGTGCTGATAATGATGTTCCGCGCCGCGAGGTGAAACACCATATCCACCTGGCCCACCACCTCGCGCACCAGGCTCTCGTCGGTGACGCTGCCGATCACGAGTTGCAGGTTGGGGTGGCTCCCCAACTGCTCCACCCGTCCGGTGAAAAGGTCGTCCAGCACTAACACCGAAGCACCCTCCCTGAGCAGCCGCTTTGTGAGTTGACTGCCCACAAAGCCGGCGCCACCGGTCACCAACACTTTCCTTCCCGACCATGTGGATGCGGTCATGCTAGGTACCTGGCAAGCCTGGCAAGATGGATTCTTCAGTTCTCGAAAGCATCCAGCGTCGTCTGATAAACGGCATAGGTTTGCTGAGCGGTCTTGGCCCAGGAATACCGGGCGAGCTGTTCGGTTCCTCGGCGTATATATTCTTGTCTGACTCCCTCGTCCAATGCGGCTTCCAGGACTCTCCCCATGTCGCCAGGGCTGGCTGGATCAAAGTACATGGCGGCGTCCGCTGCGACCTCACGGAACACCTCGATATCCGATGCGATCGCGATCGTGCCGCACGCCATCGCTTCCAGGAGGGGCAACCCGAACCCTTCGTGAAGAGAAGGATACACAAATGCATTGGCGAAACTGTACAGGCCTCTCAGCAATGCATCTGAAGGGGAGACGATCAGTCGCACCTTCTCGCCTATGCTCAACTCCCCCATCAGCCTCACTTCATCCTCATTCCAGGGACGCCCGATAACAACGAGAGTCAGTTTGTCTCTCGCAGGGGATTCCGCATACGCCCGCAGAAGCCTGTCAAAGTTCTTGTATGCGCCTTGGCGCCCGCCGACGTACAAGATGTAGGGTTCCCTGTGGCCTAGCTGAGCCTGTACCAGGTCCAAGGTTGCAGGATTTCGGTCAGGCCAGAATGTCTGTCTGTCGACGGCCAGATGCACCACATCGATTTTTCCCGGATCAATCCTGTAGAACTTCACGACATCGCTCTTGGTCTTATGGGAGATGGCAATGATGCGTCTCGCCCGCGTCAGACATTCCCGATAATTCCTGCGCAACATCACGCCAAACGGTCCCTGGTACTCGTCGGGGAAGAGTTCATGATTGAGGTCATAGGCCATGCCCACGTGCGGCACAGCATCGGTAGTCCACGTCGCAAAGGAGGACTGAAATATGCACCTCCCGCGGCGTCTGATTCGCAGTCCAAGAAGCTTCGAATTAAGCTTGTCGACCAAGATCCCGATGCCATTCGAGACGGTCCCTGAACGTTTCCCGTCTGCAGGCAACCAGTCACGCCGCACACGACGAACTGGTGGTGCGGGAGGGACTCCTTTACACGGGTTGGGCATAAGAAACTCGACCTTGACCCCCGGGCGTGCCGCCACAAGGGGAAGCGTGGAGTTTAAATACGTGTTGATGCCTCCGTGTGTCTGAAACCTGTAGACGATTCCGTCCACGACCACGGAAAAGGGAGCAGGCCTGGGCATTCGCGGTCTCGCCTCGGCAGGAAATCCTTGGGTTGATAGCCTGGTAGCCTGCATCGTGCTTCTTCACAGACTCTTGAGAGAGGCTTCCGTACTGGTCTCCCAACGCAGTTTCGGCATGATCAGTCCACCTCGTCCTTCGATCGCCGCGAGAGTTCCATCCTTTGATACTTCAAACGTCACCGTGCTCTCCAACGTTTCATAGACTTGCCGGTGTGGCCACTGCGCCGATATGAACACGGAGTAGCTTCCCGGAGCCATGAGACCGCCCGGTATCGTGCATGTTGCCTGATGGACACCCACTGGCCGCGCGCGGCACCGCACCTCGGCCTGGTCGCAATCAGTGCTGTAGAAGAGCAAAACACCTTCTGATGTATTGATGCCTATTCCGATGTGGGTCGAAACAGGCTCTCGGACCTCATACTCCACCTCAACGACAATCTCCTCGTTGCCGCTGAACAATTCGGCCGCCTGCCCTGTCTGATTTGTCATGGCAACCTTCAGAAAGGCCACCGGACCTCGGGCCAGATTGTCATGGGGGCGTTGCCAGACATTCTTTCCCATGAAAAATTGCGCCTGGTACCGTGCAACTACTTCGGGCGTCATCCCTTCGGCGACCACTTGGCCCCGTTCCAGCCAGATGGCGCGTGAGCACAGTTTGCTGATGGCACCCATGTTATGACTGACAAACACGACTGTACGGGCCTGCTTTGCGACATCCCCCATCTTCCCGAGGCACTTTTTCTGGAACTCTATATCGCCGACCGCGAGCACCTCGTCCACGATAAGAATTTCCGGCTCGAGATGCGCAGCGACCGCGAAGGCCAGCCGCACATACATGCCGCTGGAGTAGAACTTCACTGGCGTGTCGATGAACCGTTCCACCTCCGCGAAGGCCACGATATCGTCGAACTTGCGCCTAATCTCTTCCCGGCGCATTCCCAGAATCGCTCCGCTCAGAAAGATGTTCTCGCGGCCCGTCAGATCGCCATGGAAGCCGGTTCCGACTTCCAAGAGCGAACCTACGCGTCCGTTGAGTTCCGCTCGCCCGCTGGTCGGCTCTGTGATTCTGGAGAGAATTTTCAGGAGTGTGCTCTTGCCCGCGCCGTTCCGGCCGATGATGCCCATGACTTCCCCCCTCCGGACATCGAAGGAAACGTCGTTGAGGGCCAGGAAGGTCTCGGTGGAAGGGAGGCCAGGGGTTAGGTGTCGGGTGCCGGGAACAGGTGTCAGGTGTCGGGTGTCAGGGATCAGGCGGCGGAGTTTGGCGGAAAGACGGTTGCCGAACGCGGCAACGACTTCACCAATGGTGTCGTGGCGGCTATTGGCATGGCCGATCGTATACTGCTTGGACAGGTTCTCAGCGCGAATGGCTATGTCGCTCATTGGTGCCGGGGGTTGGGGGTTAGGTGCTGGGTGTTAGGGGTCGGGTGTCAGGGGTTAGGTTTTGGGTTTTGGGTTTCAGATGTTGGGAGTTCTGCCCGAATACCCAACACCCAAGACCTAACACCCAAAACCTGAGAATGGAGACCTAACACCTGAGATCAGACGGCCAATTCGAAAGCCTGAATCGTCTTGTCGATGGCATGGCGCCAACTGAAGGTCGTCCCGGCCAGGGCAAGGGCTCCATCCTCCAGTCGGCGCTTCAGCTCCGGATTAGTCATCAGTCGTTGCATGGCATCCGCCAGCGCTTCATGATCGCAGGGTGGACAGAGGAGAATATTCTCTCCGTCAACAAGAGGAGCCTCCAAATCACTTCCCCTGGTGCTGATGAGAGGAAGCCCATGTGTCACGGCCACTGAAACCGAGCTGCGATGAATGGCAATCCCCATATCGAAGGGAAGCACACATGCATCTGCCGCACGCAAGTAGAGGGATGCAAGATCGCTGTCGGACGGATAGGGTTCCGTCCAGACGATTTTCTCGGCGATACCCAGAGTCTGTGTCATGTGGCGCAGATCCTCGATATAGGACGCTCTGGATGGCTTGTCGAAGCTGGCACCCAGCCCACCTCCTACAATGACCAGTCGAGCCAAGGGCCGCTGACGGGTCACCAAGGCAAACGCTCTGATCAAAGTTTCAACGCCTTTCCCCGGATAGACATATCCAAAATAGATGAAGACAAAAGCGCCGGCGTCAATACCCAACTTCCCCCGACCTGAAAGCCTGGTCTGACCATCCGATTCAGGAAGCACATGCAGAAGCGGCGGGGGAGGGATTATCAGGCATTTGGTCGCCAGTCTTGCAAAGTGTTCGCGAAGTTCGTCCCTGTGTTGCTCACTCAGGACGATGATTCGATCACTGTCCCGGAGCAGGGTGCCATAGAGATAGTCCGCATCTTTTGTGCCCGCCCATCTGGAGATGAGAAATCTCCCGGCACGCACGACGAGAGACTTGAGTTGCCCCAGGGCTCCCTGGGGAATCCCAAACATGGGCACGCATGGGCCCCTGATGCCAAGTGCTCTCGATACAGTCGGCAAAAATGTGATCATGGGGTGGTTCTGATATAGCCAGCCGCTGTAGTTCAACAGAATGGCGTCAGGCTTGAGGCGCCTGAGAAACATGCCCAGGCGGAACAGGTCTCCCCATCCCCAGTTTCGCATAACGGGAGAGACGGAAAATGGCGTAGAAATCGGCCGGCCTGCGGCTGTCCCTGTCAGAACATGAACATCCAGTCCACGCTCCTGCAAATGCTGACAGAGGTGAAACGTGTGATCGGATTCCCCGGCTCGCATGGGAGGAAAGGCAGCGGAGATAATGAGCACTTTCATGGTTGCAGGTTTAGCCTTACCTGGGTTGACCTGACCCGACCTCACCTCACTTTTGGGGTTCCGTATGCTTCGAATGCGCCTGGCCTGTCTCGCCCACCATCTCCAGAGAACGTATCGGCGAAATACCGTCGCCGCAGCTCTGCATCCCAAACGAAGCCGGTTCAGCGCTCCAAGGTTCCTGAACGTCGACGCGGAGAACCCCACATACTTTAGGATACTCAAACTGATACTGGTGTATGGTAATCGCTCCTGGATCGCAGGCAAGTGTAGGGTGGAGACGATACTTGCAATGGACTTGGAAACGCCATGAGCCGTCCGGTTTATAGAGACATGTTCCAGGGTCTTTATTTTCCCACGCAAAGCCATGGCCCCCACTATCAGCCAGTCGCCGCCCAACGTGTTCACGTGCTCGATATCTGCTACCTTATCCCGACGCATGACTCCATACATGACGGAATTAGTATCGACCACCCAATAGTAGTGCGCCACCCGCGCCGGCCCTTCCTCTTCGTCCAGATTGATGCACTCTCCCTGAGCAAGCAACCGACCATCGCGCGAAAAAAACCCGGCTGTTCCGGCCACCAGCACGTAATCCCGGTGACTCTCCAGATATTTCACACATTCCGAGACATAGGATGTATCCAACCAGTCATCATCGGCCAGCCACATGAAGAACTCGCCACGCGACTGTCGCAACACCTCCTGAAAGTTGACCGTCAACCCACAATTGGTCCGTTGGCGAAGGTACCGAGCCCGGCAATCCTGTGCACGGATCTCCTCGCAAAGTATCTGCGTGTCATCACTGGAGGCGTCGTCCGAGATGACGAGTTCGATGCTTTCATAGTCTTGGGCAAGCGCGGAGGAGATTGCTCGCCGTAAACTTGCGGCACGATTGTAAGTAGGCAGGCCGATGCTCACCAATCCTGCATACTTCACTGGCCGCCCTCCGCTGTCAGCGGTGAGCATGCCGTCCTTGCTGTGTGGTGGTATTCCTTCGGTCCCCACGGCGAATTATTGCAGGAACCCCGCTCGAGCCTAAGATCAAGCAGCCGACAAACAAACCCTAGGTCCTTTGCTTCAAGTCGGTCTCCGGCTCACAGTCGGAAGCCAACATGCGGGTTACGTCTTCCTTCATGAATATCGCGTCGGCCTGGAGAATGGTCCCATCGAGCGGACTCTTCAGCTGGTCGAAATTCCCCATGTATCTGAATCCCATTGCCCTAAACAGGGCATAAATCTCATCAAAGAGGGGCTGGCCGTCATACAATACGAAGAAGCTTGTTTCCACGATCGCCACCTTCGCTCTGGAAAAAAGACTCTGGCCGCCAGAAATGACCTTGTCCTCATACCCCTGGACATCCATCTTCACCAGGATATCGTCCGGCAGCACGAGATCGCGCACGATGTTGTCGAGGCGTCTGATGGCAACAGGCTCAACGATCTCCTGTTCAGTGATTGGAAAGCTCCGTTTGTGCAGGCTCGCCATCGGAAGCATGGACGAACTGGGTGAGAATTCATTGCGACGGAACTCACTTTGCCCATCCACATCTCCCAAGGCGATCTTGAACGGGGTGAAAGTTTTGACACCTTTCATGTTGAGCTTCAACTCGTCGAAACAAGCCTGTATAGGTTCAAAGCGATTATTCTGGCGTGAGGCAAGAGCTGATGGATTTTCGCTGAAAATTGACCGGTATTGGCACCGACATCCAATACACTGTTGACTTGCAGCCTTTCTAGCCAGGCAAACTCCTTGTCTTGCAACCTTACGAATTGATGATGTTCTGAAGGCTTCTGGGGAAGTCTCAGGATATCAAGCCCCACGGCATTGAAGGCCCTCTTAGCCAAATTCTTACCCAAGTTCCTTATTCCCATGATCATTCAGCGTCGCAGACCCCGGCACTCTCTCGGGAGGCCCCAGGCCACTTTAGCTAACCCTTCTTCAGAGCAACCAGGATATGGTCCCGCAGGATATTGCCGTGACAGTATCTGTTCAGTCGCCAGAAAAATGGGACCCTGTTCAGTCGAGGCTCTGACACCCCAAGGTTTTGAAGGCCCCTGACCGTTGAATGGGCAAGCAGACGAACCACCTCTGCAGTCCTTGACGTCGAACCGCCGCCGGCATGTGACACCCGCACAGATGCCAGTGTGCTCAGCCCGAGCTTTTGGCATGCCCACTCTAACCACCGATCATTAATAAAAGACAGATGTTCTGGAAATCCGCAGTACCAGTATTGAGCACCAGACAACTTCCATCCCCATGCGTCCGTCGTCCCAGTCAAAATGATCGCAATCCCACCAGCCACTAGGAGATCTCTTGTCCGCTCAAGGACAAAGAGAGGGTTTTCAAAGTGTTCCAAGACATCAAGAAGAATCACGGCTCCGTAGGCTCCATTCCGGGGGTCTATCTCCTCAAGGGTTGGAGCGATAATCTTAATGCCGCGGTCTCGAGCCACTTTTTGCGCCGCTTCGCTGGGCTCGATACCCGCACGCTCCCAGCCTTCACCCAGCCAATACAAAAAGTCGCCACGGAAGCATCCCACCTCCAGGACGCGGCGGTTAGGGGCATGTGCGTTCAACCAGTCGGCGACTATTCCCCATTCGTGTCGTACTTCATATTCCCAAGTAGTCTCCGGAACTTGCCTATACCATTCCGTCAGTTGCTCCCCCCTGGGCGCAGGGTACCGAAAGTGAAGCGAGCAATCCGTGCACCGTAATAGATGGCTCGGTTCCAACCTCACCTTGGCTCCGCCGGCAAAAAGGTAGTCCTTCATCTCCGGCAGTGCTCCTAGATCAGCCAAGTGCTCGGATGAGCAGGAGGGACAACGCTCTGGGCTACTCATCGGAAATCCCTGTTTTTCTGGTCCGCCACATGTGCGGAGCGGCGATCTCGCCCCGTTTAACCTCATGAAGGGTGTCGTGTCGGCTATTGGCATGGCCGATCGTGTATTGCTTGGAAAGGTTCTCGACTCGGATGGCTATCTGGGACATGGTGCCCGGGGTTAGGTGCTGGGTATTAGGGGTTGGGTTTCAGGTGCTGGGTACTAGGTGTCAGGTTTCGGGTGTCAGGTGTTCCGGCCTGAGACCTGAGCCCTGACACCTGAGAACGGGTACGGGTGTCAAGGGTCGGGGAATGCGAGCAGCCCGCTTTCGTAGAGATATCTCGCAAACCGCTCCGACACGTCCGCGCTTGGGTGCCAGTGATCGCCGGTGCCTTCCTGGACATTCACGCCCGAGCGGATCGCACTCTGTAACTCGTCGAACAGGTCAAAGTGCCGGATCTTGAGCTGGTCGAGCACAGTCAGAATCATCGATCGCATGCGCATGTCTTCGGAGACCCATTGCTCACTCGGTTTGAGCAGAGGGTGCACGATGACGGTGAATGCGATGTGGTCCTGTTCCAGCAGGTCTTTTAACTCCCCGAGACTCTGCCTAACTTCCTTGGCCATGGCCTCTCTCCTGCCTGTATGCGACACGGTCGTCCCCAACAACAGACGGTACAGGTGGCTATTCTGAAAGAGCCATGGGTTGATCCTCTGCAGCGGCACGTTCGGCGCATATACGACCAGCTTGTCATCCTGATTGAGAAAAGCAACCGGAGTCGTCTCGAAGTCGTTCATATGGAAGGTCAGAATCACGTGATCCGGCCGCACTGTGTAGTTGACCTTCTTGTAGAACTTGACCTCTTGTACCGTGTTGAATGATTCCACCCCCGCATTCCAGTATTCGAAGCGATCCTCTCCGTACATCCGCTTGAGCGCCTCAATGATTTTTCCTCTGGCCGTCACCGAGTCCCCGACAAACAGCACCCGTTGCACCCCTGGAACCTTATCAATCGCATAGTGATTGGGGAGCGTCCCGTAGACGTTGTACGACGGTCCTCCCAGGATCGGTCTGAACCCGAACTCTGGGTCCAGGGTGAACACCTTGGTCAGGTCATGGGGATTCGTGCGCATCCAACCTAATTCCTGACCGGCACCATGCACGCTGTACGGGTTCGTATACCGCAGGATGGCTTCGCAACTCACGAGGACGAGGGCCGCCATGACACTTATGGTTCCCAGAAGAAATGAGATGGTGCGCGCACGTGGATTTGGCTCAGCGGTCATCTTGCAACTCTACGGCTTTCGAGGTACTGGGGGTCGGGGGGTTGGGGGTTAGGTGCTGGGGTTCCGCCCTGAAACCGGACACCTGAGAGCGGGTGCCTGGTGTTCGGTGTCAGGTGTCAGGTATTGGGTATCAGGTGCTCGGTTTCAGACCGGAAACCTGAGACCGGACACCTGCTGAGGCCTGACACCTGACACCCGATACCTGATACCCAACACCTGAGGCCTGCTTTCCGACATCCAGTTGATTGTTCATGACACCATTGCTCTCCTCGTTGTTGTCGCCTTTATAAATGAACACCATATTGTGGTAAAAATGCATCCCAACGATGTGTTGGTCATAGTAGCTCGGCACGTAGCCTGGTCTCAGAAACTCCTTATAGTTCAGTCCGTCCGCAAGGCCCTTGAAAAAGGCCATGCTCGTGGAAGGGTTCTGAAGATTCAGGCTGTCACCACCCTTGTCGGGCCAGTACGACGTCTGTGTATCCTCAACAACATAGATCCCCTTGGAATTCAGCGAGGGGAAGAGAATCGCGAATGTTTTGACCACATGTTCATTGAGATGGCTGCCGTCATCGATGATGATGTCCGGCGGGCCGATTTCCTCGACGACCCCGGAGAGAAACGCCGCATCCACCTGACTCCCTCGGAAGATCTTGATCCGTTTCTCCACCGGCAATCGCTTCTCGTGGATATCAATCCCGTAGATCATGCTGTTGGGAAAGAAATACTTCCACATCTGCAGCGAGTTTCCCCCTGCATAGGGGTCGTCATATCCCCCCACGCCGATCTCGAGGATCGCCAGCCGTTGCTTGCGTCGTTCCCGAAAATGCCGCTGGTAGTGCTGCGCATACCAATGAGAGCGCCATTTGTCGCTGTTATGAATCTCTGCGAGCCTGGCAAGGTCGTGCGCATGCATACGAGAATGGACGTCACCGAGGAACGACCGAAGTGCTGCGGCCCGACGTACTCCAAGCGTTCGCTTGATCTGCTGCTTGAACGTGTCTTTGAGCATGCGTCCTTCAGTGGCCGCGGTCCGCCGTTCGATCGGCACCGATCCATCTGGTCTTGAGATGATCAGACAGAACCCCCGCCATGACCTGATGACCCGCCGGATTGAAATGACCCAGGCCACCCCAATACAACGATTGCGACTTCGGAGCTTTGCGGAATTCCTGGTACGCCGGGATCAACGGGATGCCGTGCTCTTGGGTGAATGCTCGGAGGCGTTGCTCCGGCCCCTCCAGATCCCAGGTAGTATCCTTCATGGCGGGATAGGTGCGTGACAGTCCATCCCAGGCTTCCGGATTCACGACAAACCCGATGGGCACGCTCAACACCACAAGTCGTGTCTCTTGTCGCGCTGCTTCTTCAGCAAACTCGAGCAGGATCCGCTCGAAGACCGACCACGCTTCCTCCCATTCCAGGTCCGTGGACTTCTTGTACAGAAGAAAGCGAACCGGGATCGTGCCCTGCGTCTGTGCTCCCTGCACGCGCACCTGGTCTCTGGTCCGCCACCGCCATTCGCTGAGCAGTCGGTACAGCCCGGAATGCCGGCGCAACCAGTACTGGGGCTGCTGCCGGTACTCCTTGCTGGATTCCTCCGCTCCGGCATAGTCGATTCGAGTCGCGTCTCCCGTGGCCGACAGAAAAGGCGTGCGACCGCGACCGACTGCCAGCTTCGGATGGCCATCGGCCACGTCGTTGTCCAGGAACACCGCCAGAATCACCAGGTCGGGCCGATAGCGCGGACCCTCTTCCTTGAAGAGCAGCAGTTCCTGCAACGGACCATATCCGTTGACCCCGAAATTCAAGACCTCGACGTTCTGACGCTCATGCTGCAACTTCTCTTCGGCGATATAGGTAAAGGTTTGGTTGAGGTTGACCTGGACGGCCTCGGTCATCGAATCTCCGAACACTGCAACCCGGTAAGTCCCAGGCGCCTTCTCGACGTGCCGGCTCCGGTCCCGATAGCCCTCCTGATTGATCTCGATCCAGCCGTCGCCTTCCGCGGTCCAGTGACGTTTCGCGCCCACGATATGCCGCCATCCCAGCCGGGCGTCCGGCTCCCAGACCAACTCGTAGCGAAAACCGGCAATCTCCATCGCAGCCTCGACGAGCAACCAGCCGACCACGGTTGACCCACAGATGACCACGAGGGTCAGCAGGATATTTCTGATCGTTTTCGACACCTGTGCCAACGACCGGGGATTCCGCCGAGTTCTTTCAGGAGGGTATACGCTCTCGCCATCCCATACACGAAATACAGGGCAAACAGCGCCGGCATGGCGCTCGGTTTTCTGGTGACCCACGCTGTCCGTCCCGCCAGAGCCGCCGCCGGTGCCACCAGTAACAGCAGGAGCCACGGTGTCGCTCCAATACGCTGGGTCCAAAGATCACGGACGAGCCCGAAGGCCAGCATCAGGATGCAGACAGCCACGTATGCCGGGTAGGCAAAACTGGGCAGTTCACCCCGCCGGACGCCATGTGCGAGCAGGCCGCGCAGGTTGCCCGATGTGCGCCACACCTCTTTGCGCCATAGCGTGCGGATATCCTCGTCTTCTCCCCAGTGAATCGCCTTCATCGCCGGATCGCAGACGATGGATCCTCGCCGGCCCAGCCGGTAGCAGAGATCCACGTCTTCCGTGGTGGGCAGGCTCGCGTCGAACCCCCCGATCGTCTGGAAGTCCACTCGGCGGACCAGCAGGTTTGCCGCACCAAGCCAGGGTACCGCATGTGCCCGCCGCTCCCGGTGCCGGTATCTCCGATGCAGCCCCCACGCCCCCTGTACCCAGGTTCCACCCGGTGGGGTGTCCAGGAAAGCCCCTACGGCCGCCACGGTAGTGTCGGCCAGGCGGCCCAACCCTCTTTCGAGCCACTCCGGCGCCACTGCCACATCGCAATCCACGAAAGCCAGATACGCGCCCTGCGCCAACGCAGCCCCTCGGTTCCGTAGCTCGCCGACCGTCACGCCTGGAATGACATGAATCTGCGCGTGAAACTCGCCCGCGATGGCGAGGGTGCGATCCCTTGAACCGTTATCCATCACCAGCACCTGGACGCTTCCCTCGCTTGCTTTCACTTCGCGGATGGCCCCCAGACACCGGGCTAGGTACCGCTCCCCGTTCAAAACCGGGATGACAAAGGACACAAGAGGGTTCATGTCTTAAAGGACCCCAAAAGAATCGCGAGACGAGCGAGAGGGGCGAGACGCGCCTGCCTCGCAATCAGCCATGGTTGTCGAGAATGGCCATGGCCTCTCGCGGCGTGCAGAACTTAAAATTTCCGCTGGACGGGTGTGCGAGAAGTGCGCGCAAACAACTTTCTACGCGACTGAAAAGGACCGGGTTTATGCACGTGTCGCTCCTGATAGCGAACGCAAGGTACGGACGTCTTTGCACCCGAAGAGCACGGTCAAGCATCCGATCGAAGGTATTCGGGGCCTCCCAATCGTTCCACATTGACAACGGCGTATCCTGCAATCGGTGGCGCATCCCGTTCGCAAGCATCCGACGCAACCGGGTCCTGACAAACCCGAATCCGAAGCGAAAATGCCCGGAGGTCAACGGCATGAGCCGAATACTTCGCGACCCTGGTCGTTCCGGTTTCCGGAAGTCCTGCTCCGCAGGGAAGTAGGGGGCACGGGGCACGCGCTGGAAGTCAGGGCACCACCCCATTACCGGCCCACGCACTGCGGGCGCCGGCATGCCCGGCTCCACCGTAAGATCGCACTGGATGCCGAGCCTCTCAATGAGGTTCACCGTCGCTGTATTCAGCCAGTAGTTGCCGAAGCGAAAGTACGCGCACGGGCTGCCGATGACCTGGCTGTATGCTTCGAGCGACATTCTCACGCAGTACTCGACCCAATCCTGATCGTCCATATTCAGGAACCAGGTCTGATCGGCGTCGTGCCACCGGTACCCGTGCGGATGGACACCCAGCCCATCCTTATGCTCCTGGACATCGTTCACGAGGCGAGGATATTTGTCACCTACCCAGGTCGCTCTTCCGTACGACTCACTTATCTGAGGGTCCATTCGGAAGAACCAGTTGTAGTGAACCGGTGCCCCGGTGATTTCTTCAATGTAGCCACGGAGGGCCGAAAAATAAGCGTGCGTCACCTCGAACCCCACCCATGGCTCCGGAGCAGAACGGTTTACCGAGCGTGGATCTGGTTCGACGTCAATACAAAGGACGACCGGAATTGAGGATGTCTCTGAAGCAGCGAGACGAGCGAGAGGCGCGAGAGGAGCGCGACGTGTGCCAAAAGGAATAATGGGCTGCATGGATCAGTAGCCGATGGCTGTGACAGATGATTGGGCGGCACCGAACTTGGCCTGGATGACCTGGCTGTAGAGGTCCTCGACCAGGCGCAGGCGACGATCGAACGAGAACTCCGCCTCGACTCGCTTGCGGCCGGCTCGTCCCATGTTCAATCGGCGCTCGTCATTCGCCAGTATCTCGAGCATGGCTTGGGCCAGTTGCTCGGGGTCCTTCTGAGGAACCACATAGCCCGTCTGACCATGGACCACCAACTCCTTCGCGCCGGCCACGTCGGTCGTCACGACCGGTACTCCCAGGGCCATGGCTTCGAGGATACTGTTCGGCAGTCCTTCGCGTAGAGAACTCAGTACGAAAAGATCGAACGCCGCATAGACGGACGGGAGGTCGGTTCGGTATCCGACGAAGGTTACCTGGTGGGCGATCCCTAAGTGCCCGATCAGCGACTGCAGGCCCGTCTGGGTCTCGCCATCCTTGCCCTCGCCGACCAACAGGAACCGAGCAGCCGGATAAGTCCTGGCGACCATCGCCGCCGCGCGCAACCAGGAGTCCAGGTCCTTCTCCGGCATAATTCGTCCCACGTAACCGATGACCGGATACGCGGAGCCGAGACCCAACTCTTCACGGAGCGTCCCCCTGACTTTCTCGCGCGCCCATGCCTCCGTATCGATCCCGTTGTGAATGACGGTAATCTTCCGACCGGGCACCCCGGCTTGCATCATTTCCTCTTTCGTCGCGCTGGACACCGCGATCAGATGATCGAACCTGCGCATCAACCGCAGATCGAGGCGGCGATATAACTCCCCTTTGCGGCCGAGCATGACCCAGGCATGGGCCGTGGATATCAAGCCCACACGGTGCCGACCGACCCACAGGGCGACCAGATACGCAAAGAGATCGGTCTTGTAATCGTGTGAATGGATGAGATTGATGTCTTCGCGGAGCACGATCTCCCGCAAGGCCCGGGGCACCCGGAGGTCGAACTTGCCGCGTTCCGGGATCTCGTGGTAGTGCAGCCCCATGGCCTTCGCCTTCGCCGTGATCTTGAACTCTGTATCCCTCACGTCGCGCACATACGCCACCACCGGATAGACGCGCCCCCGGTCATGCCGCTGGGCCGACAACAAGATCGTCTTGTCGGGTCCCCCGCCCCATTTGTACGTGTTCCGCAGTTCCAGGAGGCGTATTTCAGGCACGCGCGCCTCCGATCCTGAGAAACATCTTTGTGAGGGTCTGTTTCGCCTTGCGGAGACCGGAGAATTGCGGACAAAACGCTGCGGGGCTCCCGAAGTCCCATTCGGAGGCCGGACGCAATGAGGATTCCATGGGAAACCGGCGGAAGTAGGCATGCACATAGCTGTTCGTCATCAGGATAACGATCGGACGAGTCAGCCACCACGTCTCGAAGGAGAGGAGATCTTTGAGACACGCTCCGAAAAAGAATTCCGCTTTTCGGCGCAAGACGGTTCGCAGCGGCTCATCCACGTGCTTGGCGGCAAGATGCAGCACGACCGCTTTGCGGACGTCCGACGCCGGCCAGGTCTCGGTCGGAATTTCCACACGATCGAGCACCTGAGAGTAGGGCACCTCGTTGTCCACCATCCAGCGGGCATAGTGCAGCAAGCTTTCCCGCGAGTAGCCGTACATGTAGTCGGTCGCGCCGAGCTCTTCCTTCACGTCGAGATACTTGCCGAGTGCTTGAAGAAACACTGTGTAGGACCATCGGTGCTCCACATCGTCCAGGTTTCTCTTCCCGATATCGTCTTTCGGATGGATGCACCGTCGAATGAGCTCCTCGGCTTTCGACAGGTATGCGATGTCTTCACTGACCGCGAAGGCGTCCAACAAGGCATTGATGGAGTTTCCCGCCCCTCGACCTGGCCCATGATAACCAGGCGTCGCGGTGATGCTGGCCGTTCCGGTCGGACGTCTGTCCAGCCATCCGAAACGCCTCTTGGCCCCGTCATCCATGTCACGCACCCAGTCCGCCAGCTCGAGCACCGCCTCCCGCGCCTGGTTGTCGCCCGTGAGAAAGTGGTACTGGAGGAGGCCGGTCGTGTAATTGTGCTCATTCGACGGACCACCACCGTACTGGCCGGAAAACGAGGTGGCTGCATTCGCCCGTGAATAGGCCCGGTGCGTACACGTTGCGACGTCGCGATAATGATCGGTATGCCAAAACAGCCCGCCGTTATATGCCGAAGAGTCCGCCTGCGTGTGATAGATATCAATGTCGATCACGTGGCGGGAGAGATCCGACATCAGGCTGAACCACCGTTCGTCTCCCGTCGCCAAATACTGGATGCCGGCCCCG
>Ga0187893_10002370_pt1 | contig 41656 bp, 27 predicted proteins | sample MA1701074metaG_FD_139574 | JGI IMG/M metagenome (GOLD analysis project Ga0187893, IMG submission 139574) | White microbial mat communities from a basaltic lava cave in the Kipuka Kanohina Cave System on the Island of Hawaii, USA - MA170107-4 metaG ...
ACAACGCGCGGCTGCCTCACGCGGCGTTCGAGGGGCAGACGCCGGACGAGATGTACTTCGGGACGGGCGGCGACGTGCCGGGGCGGCTTGCGGAGGCGCGGCACGCGGCCCGGCGGGATCGCCGGGCGGCGAACCGGGCGGCGGCCTGCCTAACGCCGCGTGGAAACCGGATCTCGCGCCCGCAACGGCGAACGCCGTAACCAAGGCACCCGCAAAGGCTTATATGGTGCCGAGGGCGGGACTTGAACCCGCATGACCCGTAAGGGCCACCAGGCCCTCAACCTGGCGCGTCTGCCAATTCCGCCACCTCGGCTTGTTGGGGGCGATTTTGCTTGTGCGTGAGCGAACTTCTAACACGAGGCGCGCACTCCGGCAACCGTCGGGTGAACGGGGTCAGACCCCATTCACCCGAGGCGGAACTTCAGGAGGGCTTCGGCCTTGACCTTCTTTTCGGGGCCGACGCCGAGGTTGGCGCCGACGGCGAGGCAGTCGAGGCTCTCCATCCAGGCGAGGGCCTGGTCGTAGCGCTCGCGGAGGCGGGGGTACTCGGCGGCGATGTGGCGCTCGACCTCCGCCTCGATCGCCTGGTCGGTCGGCTCGGGCAGCCCCTTGTCCTTGAAGCTCTGCAGGAAGGCGCGGCAGTGGCCGGGGATGTCGAGGTGGAACGCCGCGAAGAGGCGCACGCGGTCGCGCAGCGCGCTCTTCAGCGTCGCGACATCCACGAGGCAGCCGACGGTGCCCTGCTCGGGCAGGGCGGCGACCGTGGCCGCGACGCCCTCGACGGCGATCAGGCGCGCGGCGGGATCCTCGGCGGCGCGGAAGATCGCCTCGGCGGCCTCCGGGGAGGTCGAGAAGACGACGTAGGGCATCTGGCCCGCCATCGGGCCGTAGGCGGGCGCGATCAGTTCCATCTCGGCGGTCTGGTTGACCAGCCTCGCGAGATGGAACTTGCCGCTCGGCTTGTGGACGCCGAGCGCCTCCATGCCGATGTACTGCAAGTTGCGGAAGAGCGTCTCGCGCACCTTGTCCGGCGACACGCTGTCCTTGACGCGGCTCACGATCGAGTACGAGAGTTGCGCCATCGGCGTCCAATCGCTGCCGCTGTCGCGGTAGGTCGAGAACGCCGCCCCCTCGAACACGGCGGGACGGTGGATGACGATCAGGTGCGTGTCGGCGAGGTCCTCGGCGAGGTGCCGGAGGATCTGCGCGAGCGACGTGAAGCGCGAGCCGCCCCGCTTGAGGTCGTCCTCGATGAGCCTCATCTCCTCGGTCGGCACCAGCGACACGCCGAGATCGACGAGTTCATCCGGGCGCGCGTTCAGCACGAGCGCCGCGACGGTGCGCTCGCGCGGGATGAAGCGGCCGATGCCGTTCTCGCCAAACGCGAGCCGCAGGTCGCCCTTCTCGCCGTGGTAGAGCTTCTGCAGGTGCGCCGGCATCCGCGCGAAGCCGTCCTCGGGCGGCACGTCGGAGAGCGTCACGCGCACGGTGTCCTCCGACACCGCCGCCGCCCGCGTCGTCAGCTCCCCGGTGATCTGCACCGGCAGGAGCCTCTCGAGATAGGAGAGCATCGTGCCGCTGCCGGGCCGCGCGTGCGTGAGCAGCAGGTTGGCCGAGAGGGCGGTCCGCATGTAGAGCTCGACGCCCTTCGGCTCCTGCTTCGAGCGGATGAACTCGCTCTCGAACCACGCATCCGCGGGCAAGGTCGCGCCCCCCCCCTGCAGCGCGTGCTCGATCCAGACCGGGTTGTCGCTGATCAGCAGCACGTCCTGGATCCGCGCGAGGTAGACCTCGTCGGCCGCGAGCGTCGCGCCGCTCATCGCCCGGAACCGGTTGATCCGCGCCGCGGTAGGCGCGTCGAGCTTCACCTTCAGGTAGAGCCCCTTCTCGACCTCGATCGCGCCGGCCCCCGGGATCAGCGACCGGACCCACTCGCGCCGCAGCGCCGACAGGAAGCGGCCATACCACTTCACGCGCGTCAGCAGCAGGAAGTTGTCGAGCCGGAGGTTCGCGAAGTCGTTCTGGATCGTGCCCGCGAAGGCCATGTCCCGGCCGACGAAGTCCCTCTCGAAGTCCACTTGGAAAAGGCCGAAGGGGATCTGCGGGTTCGCCTGCCTCGCGATCTCCCGCGTCACCTGCTCGAGCTCGCCGCGGAGCTGCTCGATGCCCTCGAACCCCTGCTCGCGGCCGAGCCGCTCGACCAGCGGCTGCCGCAGAAGGCCGGAGGCGGGGAAGCGCACGAAGAAGCCCACCTCGTTGCTGGCCAGCCGCCAGAGCGCCTCCGCCTCGCCCTCGAACGGGTTCACACCGAGCACGGCCCAGACGAAGAGCACGAGCGCGATCGCGAGGAAGAGCAGCAGCCCCGCCACCCACTTGAGGAGCCTACGGAGGATCATGGATCGGGAAACGTAACACGCGGCCGGAGCATTGGACGCGGCAGGGCGCTCCCCCCTTCCGTTACGATACCCCCCCATGACCAAGCTGAGCCGCCGGGCGGGTGGCCTGGGCGAATCCGTGACGCTGAGGATCGACGCGCGCGCGAAGGCGATCGCCGGCGCGGGCGAGCGCGTGATCCCCTTCGGCGCCGGCGAGCCCGACTTCGACACTCCCGCACACATCAAGGAGGCGGCGCGGCGCGCCCTCGACGGGCGCATCGGCACCTACACGCCGGTCCCCGGCACGCCGGCGCTGCGCGAGGCCGCCGCGCGGTCCTTCGAGCAGGCCGGCATCCCGAGCCGCGCCGCCGACGTGATCGTGTCGTGCGGCGCGAAGCACTCGCTGTTCAACGCGCTGTCGGTGCTGCTCGACGACAACGACGAGGCGATCCTGCCCGCCCCCTACTGGGTCTCCTACCCGTCGATGTGCGAGGCGAGCGGCGCCCGCGCCGCCGTCGTCGACACCCGCGCCGACGGATGCATCCTGACGCCGCAGGCCCTCGAGCGGGCGATCTCGCCCCGCACCCGCGTGCTCATCCTCGTGAGCCCGGGCAACCCGACCGGCGTCACGCACACCCGCGAGCAGCTCGCCGCCCTCGGCGACGTGCTGCGCCGCCACCCGCAGATCACCGTCGTCAGCGACGAGATCTACCGCCACCTCGCCTACGACGGGATCGAGGCGGTCCCCTTCGCCGCCGCCTGTCCCGCCCTCGCGGGCCGCACCGTCACCGTCCACGGCCTCTCGAAGTCCTACGCGATGACCGGCTGGCGCATCGGCTACGCGACCGGTCCCTCCGACGTCATCGCGGCGATGATCCGCTACCAGTCGCACACGACGAGCAACCCCGCGGCCATCGCGCAGGCGGCGGCGCTCGCGGCGCTGACCGGCCCGATGGAGCCGGTCCACCGGATGCGCGAGGCCTTCGACCGGCGCCGCAAGCTGATGGTCGCGCGGCTCCGCGCCATCCCCGGGATGCAACTGGCAACACCCACCGGCGCCTTCTATTGCTTCCCGGAGATCTCGGCGCTGCTCGGGGGCTCGACGGCCCTCGAGTTCACCGAGCGCCTCCTCGAGCGCGAGCGCGTCGCCTGCGTCCCCGGCGAGGCCTTCGGCGCGCCCGAGAACATGCGCCTCTCCTATGCATGCTCGGAGAACGACATCGAGGAGGGCTGCGCGCGGCTCGCGCGATTCATCGCAAGTCGATGAGCGCGAGTTCGGCGCGCGCGGTCTCGGCCACCGTCGGGCTCTTGCGGGCGAGGTCGATCGCGGCGAGCAGGTGCTCCCTTGCCGCCATCCGCTGCCCGAGACGGCGCGAGAGCAGGAGGCCGAGGCCCAGGTGCGCGCGGTCGAGGTCGCCGCCGCGCGGGAAGTGGCGGATGTAGTAGCGGAAGACGGCGGCGGCGTCGGAGGACTGGTCCTGCGAGTAGAGCCATTGCCCGAGACGGAAGACTTCCAGGGGGTCCGGGGGCGCCGCCGTCTCGTCCGCCGCGAGGTGCGCGAAGGAGTCCGCCGCGGCGCGCATCCTCCCCTCGCGCAGCGCCGCGGCGAAGGCGCCGCGCCAGTCGCTGACCGGCGCCGGCTGCATCGTGCTGAGCCCCCCGCGCCCCCAGTGGACCGCCTGCGGCGGATGCGGCCCCGGCCGCGGGGCCGGCGTCCTCCCCCGGAGGAGGTCGAGCACGAACGCGAAGAGCACGCCCGCGAAGAAGCCGCCCAGGTGCGCGCCGTAGGCGACGCCGCCGCCTGCCGCCGACGAACGCTCGACGAGGTAGGGGAGGATGTTGTCGAAGACGAGGTAGAAGCCGAGCACGAAGAGCGCCGGGACGTGGACGATGTGCAGGAGGTAGAAGAAGAAGACGAGCACGCGGATCTGGTTGCGCGGGAACCAGACGAGATAGAAGCCGAGCACGCCGCTGATCGCGCCGCTCGCACCGACCATCGGCACCATGCTGCCGCTCTTCAGCGACGCGAACGAGAGCGTCGCGACGGCGCCGGTCGCGAGGTAGGCGCCGAGGAAGGGGAGCGGGCCGAGGCGCGCCTCGACGTTGTCGCCGTAGATCCAGAGGTAGAGCATGTTGCCGAGCAGGTGCGCCCAGCCCGCGTGCAGGAACATGCAGGTCAGCAGCGTCAGCAGGCTCGGCGCGCCGGGCCGGTAGCCGTGGTTCCAGATGAAGAGGTCGTAGTGCGAGCGCGGCGGCGCCTCCATGTACCGCTGCATCTCGGCGACGGTGCCGAGCACGTCGGGGTCGCGCAGGTCCTCCCGCGTGATCGGCCGCTCGAGGGGGAGCGAGACCAGCAGGAAGACCGCGACGTTCGCCGCCACGAGCGTGCGCGTCACCCACTGGGGCCGGGCCGGGTTCGGGGAGTCCCCGAGCGGGAGGAACACGCGGGCAGTCTAACCGGCGGCGGCGGCCTGCGCCTTGATCTCCTCGATGACGATGTCGCCGGCGCGGTCGGTGGGCAGCTTGCCCGCGGAGAGGGAGGGGATCTTCCTCGTGCGGAGCGCGTTCGCGACCGCGCTCTCGATCAGCGTCGCCCCCTCGCCGTCGCCGAGGTAGTCGAGCATCATCTGGATCGCCATGATCGCCGCGACGGGGCAGGCCTTGTTCTGGCCCTTGTACTTCGGCGCGCTGCCGTGGATCGGCTCGAACATCGAGACCTGCCCGGGGTGCAGGTTGCCGCTCGCGGCGATGCCGAGGCCGCCCTGCAGCATCGCGCCGAGGTCGGTCATGATGTCGCCGAAGAGGTTGTCGGTCACGACGACGTCGAACCACTCGGGGTTCTTGACGAGCCACATGCAGCCCGCGTCGATGTAGGCGTGGTCGGTCTGGATGTCGGGGTACTCGGCGGCGACGCGGGCGAAGGTGCGCGTCCAGAGGTCCATCGGCCGGATCGCGTTGGCCTTGTCCACGAGCGTGACGCGCTTCGCCTTGCCGCGCCGGCGCGCCGCCTCGAAGGCGTATCGCACGACCCGCTCGACCCCCTCCCGCGTCCACACCATGTTGCAGACGGCCACCTCGTTGCTCGTGTCGCGCTTCATGATGCCGCCGAGGCCGACGTAGGCGCCCTCGGTGTTCTCGCGCACGACGACGAGGTCGAGCTGCGCCGGGGTGACCTCCTTGAGCGGGCAGAGGTGCTCCGCGTAGAGCTTGATCGGGCGGAGGTTGACGTAGAGGTCGAGACCGAAGCGGATGCCGCCGATGATCGCCCGCTCGAGCATGCCGGTCTCGACGCGCGGGTCGCCGATGGCGCCGAGCAGGATCGCGCTCTGGTCGCGCATTTCGCGCAGCGCGGAGTCCGGGAAGGTCTCCCTCGTCTTGAGGTAGTGCTCGGCCCCGTAGGGATAGTGCTCGAGGCGGTACCGGAACCCGGTGACGGCGGCGACGGTCTCGAGAACGCGCAGCGCCTCGCGCACGACCTCTTCGCCGATGCCGTCGCCGGGGAGGACGGCGATGTTGTGCATTCGCAATCTCCGCGGAAGGTGGGGACTATAGCAGCAAAGGGGAGGCCGACGGGAGGGATCGTCCTACGCGGGGTCGGCCTCGGGCTCGTGGACCCCCTCGAGGGCGTCGACGAGCCAGATCTGGCGGAGCACGTCGAGGAGGGCACCCGCCTCGCTGTCGCCGGTGCCGCTGAAGAAGCCGCGGCTCGGATGGTAGATCTCGCGCGACCAGACGCCCTCGTGCTCCATGCAAGAGTAGAGGCGGTAGTCGCGGTCGCGGAGGTGCTGGCGGAGCGCGGCGGGAGCCGCGCTTCCGATCTCCCACTCGATCCACCGCTCGAACCTCGCCCTCGGCGTCATGGACCGCATTATGCGCGATCCGGGCCCCGCAGCGCCACGACCGGGAGGAGCGCGCCCGGAGAAAGGCGGGACAGGTCCCGTTCACAATTCGGGACGTGTCGAGAGTTAAGGACGGCGGGCTACGGCGAGGATCCCCTTCGCGTAGTCGGTGCCGAGGAGGCGATGGAGAGGGTAGGCGAGCGCGCGCAGCAGCGCCTTCAGCGGGGCGTCGCGGTGGCAGCGCAGCAGATCCTCGACGAGGAGGCCCGAGAGTTCGAGCAGCCCGCCCAGCTCGTCGTAGCAGAAGGGCGTCTTGTGCGTCGCCGAGCGCAGGTAGGACCAGGGGTGGTGGACGTTGGGGGTCGAGAGGAAGAGGCGCCCCCCGGGCTTCAGCACCCGCGCGCACCCCCGCGCCAGCGCGAACGCCTCCGCCAGCGTCAGGTGCTCGATCGTCTCGAAGCAGGCGACGGCGTCGCAGGAAGCCTCCCCGACCTCGTCGAGGGAGCGGTGGTCGGCCCGCACGCGCGGGTCGGTGTCGAGCACGCGGTAGGCCGTCCCGGGTGCGAGCCTCCCGCCGAAGCGCCCGTCGCTCGCGCCGATGTCGAGCACCGTCGCGCCCGGCGCGATGCGCAAGGCGGCGTGGGCCATCGCCCTCGGAGTCACGCGGAGCTTCCAGATCGTCGGCCAGCGTTCGCGGATGCGGCGGCGCGCGTCGTTGAGCTCGGACCAGGACTCGGCCACGGTCAGCGGTTCTTGAATTGCGCCGGGCGCTTCTCGAGGAAGGCCTTCGTGCCCTCGCGCATGTCCTCGGTCGCGGAGACGAGCCCGAAGAGGTTCTGCTCGTACCGCAGCGCCTCGTCGAGCGGCTGCGAGCGGCCCCGCAGCGCCGCCTCCATCGCGAGCCGCACCGCGACGGGCCCGTTCGCGGCGATCCTGCCCGCGAGTTGGGCCGCCTCGGGGAGGAGGCGGTCCGGCGCATGCACGGCGTTCACGAGGCCGATCGCGAGGGCCTCGTCGGCGAGGAGGTGCCTTCCCGACGCGATCAGCTCGAGCGCGACGCCGATCCCCACGAGGCGCGGCAGCCGCTGCGTGCCGCCGAACCCGGGGATGAGCCCGAGCGTCACCTCCGGCAGCCCCATCCGCGCGTCGCGGGACGCGAGCCGGATGTGGCAGGCGAGCGCGAGCTCGAGCCCCCCGCCGAACGCGAAGCCGTTGATCGCCGCGATGACCGGCTTGCCGAGCCCCTCGATGCGGTCGCAGAGCGCCTGCCCGAGCGCCGAGCGCGCCTTCGCCGCGAGCGGATCCTGCCCCGCGAGCTCGGCGATGTCGGCCCCGGCGACGAAGGAGGGCTTTCTCGCCTCGCCCCCGGTCAGGATCACGCAGCGCGCGGCCTCCTCCCCCTCGAGCTCCCCGAATGCCCGATGCAACTCGACGAGCGTCGCGTCGTTGAGGGCGTTCAGCTTCTCCGGGCGGCTCACCGAAACCGTGGCGACGGCACCGTCGCGGGCGATGCGCAGAAGCTCGTATCCCATGGCCGGCGCGGAGCTTACCATGACTCAAGTCGGAACGCCCGGCGGGTCGATAGGCGGCCATGCTCGTCAAGTGCGTCTGCTCGAACTGCGGGCATTCCTACCTGTCCGACGACGGCGCGGGCGACCTCGCCTGCCCGCGCTGCGACGTCGCCAACGAGGGGGAGCGCAATCCGAGCGACATCCCCGAGGCGCCCCTCGGCAACGAGCCCATGTTCATCGACACGATGGGCGACCCGCTCGACGCCGACCTCGCGTTCGGGCTGCCGGGGGGCCGCTTCGACCCGCAGGCGCCGCCGCCGATGTTCGTCACCGGCGAGAGACTGCTGCGCGGCACCGTCTTCGGGAGCGTCGCGGGGCTCGCCCTCGGGGCGATCCTCGGCGCCGCGCTCGCCGCGGTGGGCTTCGTCGTCCCGGCGCTGGTCGCGCTGCTCGTCGCGCTGGTCATCGGCATGACCTGCCGCTACGGGTTCGGCGGGCGCGCGGCGAGGCAGACCCGCGGGCGCGCGCTGCTCGCGGTGGTCGTCTCCTGCGTCGTCGCGCAGTGCGGCTTCCTGACCGGCGGGTGGGTCATCGAGCGGTTCACCGGAAGCCGGGCCGCCCAGACGCGCGAGGATCTCGACCGGGGGCTCCACGGCCTCGTGCAGCAGCGCGCGCGGACCAAGGACGCCGGGACCGCGATCGTGCTCGACACGCGCATCGCCGAGGTCGAGCGGCTGCGCCGCCGCAGCGACGCCGGCCTCGAAGACTACCTCTGGACGCAGGAGGCGCAGGTCAACCAGCCGCTCCTCGCCTACATGAAGTTGCGGGCCACCGCCGGGCCGGCGCTGCGGCTCGGCGTGGAGTCGCAGCCCTCCCGGCTGCCGCCCAGCGTGATGCTCGGCGTGGTCGCCCTCGAGCTCCTGCTCGCGATCCTGCTCGCGCGGCGGGGCGTGCTGAGCGCCTGAGCCGGCGGGGGCCTCGCGTCAGCGGCGACGGCGGCGGCGACGGGCCATCCCGGAGCGACCCGCAGCCTCGCGAAGCTCCTCTGGCGTCGCATGCTGGAAGCTCGTGCCCATCCTGTCGAGGGCCTCGTGGAGCCGCTCGACGCCCTGCTGCATCTTGCCGTGGGTCGCCTCGGTGCCGCCCAGCAGCAGGAAGTCCTCGCCGCGGGTGATCCGGGTGTGGCCATCGCCATCGAGGCCGAGGCCCATCAGGAGTCGCGTCTGGTCGTTTGCTCGTCGATCCGCCATCGTTTCATCCGAACTGTATCACGTACAAGGGGGTCTGACCCCAATCTGGCGGCCATCCACACCGGATGCGGGAGGAGGGAGGGTTCGATGCGACCTGCGCGGGCCGGCGGGGGCGAGAGTCAGCGCAGGGGATTGGTGCGGGCGGGGACGGTGGCGCGCTTGAGGAAGAGCAGGGCGAACGCGGTGTCGGTGGAGTTGCGCTCGACCACGCCGAAGGAGCCGTCGGATCCCTGCTTGGAGAGGATCAGTTCGGCGCCCTCGAAGTACCAGTCGCGGGTACCCAGATAGCGCTGGTCGAGCAGCACTCCGGCCCGCTCGAGGTTGTAGAGGTAGTAGTACCACCAGCGCGACCCCTCGGCGAAGGGGTTCTCCGCGATCTCGTAGTACTCCTCGAGCCAACTGAGCGCGTCGCGGATCGCGCTGCGCGTCTTCTCCCGGAACGCCCGCTGGAAGGCGGCGTTCTTGTAGAGCGCCTGCTGGCAGAGGATCAGCGCGCAGAGACCGGCGCTCGTCATCGCCCCGGTCGGCTCGCTCTCGAGCGTATAGCCGAAGCCGCGCGCGTTCGCCCGCTCCGAACGGCGCCGCATGTAGTTCCCCATCCGGAAGTAGCGCGACACCTCCACCGCGGGCCCCTCCCGCTCCTGCGCGCCGAGCAGGTAGCGCAGCGCCGGCAGCCAGACCTCCCGGTTCGCGACGCCGCACCGGTGCGCCGCCGAGAGCCCGAAGAGCGCGTACTGCGTGTTCGACAGGTCGTAGCCGCCGTGCGGGTAGCGCCAGACCGGGTGCAGCGCCCGCTCCGCCTCCGGGAACCCCTTCCCCTGCTGCATCGCGAGCCAGTCCGCCGCCGCCTGCATCCACGCGAGGTCCGCCTCGGGGATCCGGTCGCGCGCCTGCCGCGGCCGCTCGAGGTAGGCGTTCTCGTCGCCCTTCCCCGGCGGGAACCAGCGCGCCTCGATCGCGAGAAGCAGGCAACTGACCGCATAGGTGTTGTCGAAGGGCTGCGACCGCAGGAACTCGAAGGCGCGCACGATCTGCGGCTCGTCGCGGCTGATCCCCGCCCCGAGCAGCGCCAGCGTGACGAGCGCGGTCGTCCCCGCCGGCGAGCCGATGCCGGGGAAGTGGCCCGACCCCGCCTGCCGCGAGAGCAGGAACGACACCGCCTTCATGATCCCCTCGTTGACGCGGTGGCGGAACGCGGCGGGGTAGTCCTGCGGGTCGAACGAGGCCTCCATCGCGCGGAAGGGCCCGAGGTCGCACCCCTCCGCCGGATGGAGCATGCCGTCGATCCAGAGCGCCTGCGCCCCCGCGGCCCCCTCCGATACCAGCTCCAGCAGCAGCACGCGCGGCAGCTCGACGTCGATCCTCAGCGGCGCCTCCCCCGCGAGCATCGGCGGCGTCGCCAGCAGCACGCGCCCGTCGCCGACCACCGAGAAGCGGACGGCGCCCTTCGAGCCGTCGAGCAGCGCCACCTCGACGACGAGCCGCTCGAAGGCGCCCCCGAGGTCGAACCCCGCCCGCGACGGCACCGGCGCGTTGAGCCCGCGCACCGCCTTGCCCGCCACCTTGAGCCCCGCGCGCCGCGTCGTGCGGCTGCGCAGCAGCGCGCCGCCGGAGACGAAGGCGGCCTTCAGGTCGCGGAGGGGGACGGGGCGCTCCCCTTCGGCGCCCGCCGGCACCGCGAGGAGAAGGGGGAGGAGCGCGAGGAGGGGGCGCCTCAATGTGCCTCGAGCCAGTTCGCGCCGATGCCGACGTCGGCGATGACGGGGACGCTCAGCGCAAGCGCGCCCTCCATCTCGGCGCGCACGAGCCTGCCGAGCGCGTCCATCTCGGCCCTGGGCCCCTCGAAGACGAGTTCGTCGTGCACTTGCAGGATCATCCGCGACGCGAGCCCCTCGCGCGCGAGGCGCTTGTGGATGCGGATCATCGCGACCTTGATCAGGTCGGCGGCGGTGCCCTGCACCGGCGTGTTCTTCGCCATGTTCTCGGCGTTCGCGCGCACGCCGGGGTCGGGGCTTGCGATCTCCGGGATCGCGCGGCGGCGGCCGAGCAGCGTCGTCACGAACCCCTCCGCCCGCGCGCGCTCGACCGCCTGCTGCTGGAAGGCGCGCACGCCCGGGAACTCGCGGAAGTAGGCCTCGAGGAACTCGCGCGCCGCGTCCATCGTGATCGAGAGGTTCTGCGCGAGGCGCTGCGGGCCCATGCCGTAGAGGATGCCGAAGTTGATCGCCTTCGCGCTGCCGCGCTGCTCCCGGGTGACCTTCGCGGGTTCGACGTGGAACATCCGCGCGGCGGTCTCGACGTGGACGTCGCCGCCGCGCCGGTAGACGTCGGTCAGCGCCGGGTCCCCGCTCAGGTGCGCCATCAGGCGCAGCTCGATCTGGCTGTAGTCGGCGGAGAGGAGCAGGCAGCCCTCCTCGGCGACGAACGCCTTGCGGATGCGGCGGCCCATCTCGGTGCGGATCGGGATGTTCTGGAGGTTGGGGTCGTTGCTCGAGAGCCTCCCGGTCGCGGCGACGGCCTGGTTGAAGGAGCTGTGGATGCGCCCCGTCCCCGGATGGACCATCTGCGGCAGCGCATCCACGTAGGTGGACTTGAGCTTGGTGATCTCGCGGTGCTCAAGCAGCTTGGCGACGATCGGGTGCGCGGCGAAGTTCTCGAGCGTCTCGGCGTCGGTCGCGTAGGCGCCGGTCCTCGTGCGCCGGACGCGCCTCCTCGACCCCTTCTGGATCTCGAGCTTCTCGAAGAGGATCGGACCGAGCTGCTTGGGCGAGTTGACGTTGAAGGGCTCGCCCGCGAGCTCGTGGAGCTCCGCGATCAGCCGCGTCGAGGCCTCCTCCATCTCCGCGCCCATCGCGCGCAGGAAGCCCGCGTCGAGCTTGACACCTGCGCGTTCCATCGCGACGAGCACCGGCACGAGCGGCATCTCGACCTCTTCGAAGAGGCCCAGCAGCCCCTGCTCCACCAGTTGGGGCCGGAAGAACTCGACGAGGCGGAAGGTGCAGTCGGCGTCCTCGGCGGCGTAGCGCGCGACCTCCTCCTCCTCGACCTCCGCCATCGTGATCTGGCCCTTGCCGCGGCCGATCAGCTCCTCGGTCGCGATCTTCCGGACGCCCAGGTGGCGCAGCGACATCGCGTCGAGGTTGTGCGTGCCGCGGCCCGGCTCGAGCAGGTAGGAGGCGAGCATCGTGTCGAACGCGAGCGGGGAGAGCGCGATGCCGTGGGTCAAGAGGACCTGCGCGTCGTACTTCATGTTCTGGCCGCCCTTCGGCAGCGCCCCGTCCTCGAGCACCGGCCGGAGCGCCGCCTTGGCCTCGTCGCTCCACGGCACGTAGGTCGCCTCGCCGCTCTTCCAGGAGAACGACGCCCCGACGATGTCCGCCGAGAGCGCGTCGAGCCCCGTCGTCTCGGTGTCCACGACGAAGAAGCCCGACCGGCGCAGGTCGCGGGCGAGCTCCGCGAGCGCCGGGCCGCCCTTCACGGTGCGGTAGCCGGTCGCGTCGGCCTCGCCGCCGCCGTCGGCGAAGAGCTCGTTCAGCATGCCGCTGAACTCGAGCTCGTCGGCGACGAGGCGCACGAGCCGCTCGCGGTCCTTGCGCCCCGGGTGGAGCCGGTCGAACGAGATCTCGATCGGCACGTCGCGGTCGATCGTGACGAGCTCGCGGCTGAGCCGCGCCTGGTCGGCGAACTCGATGAGGTTGTCGCGCATCTTGCCCGGCTTGCCCTCCGGCGCCCGGGCGAGCACCTCCTCGACGGAGCCGAACTCCTGCACCAGCGCCGCCGCCTTCTTCGGCCCGATCAGCGGCACGCCGGGCACGTTGTCGCTGCTGTCCCCCATCAGCCCGAGCACGTCGACGACCCGCTCGGGCGGAACGCCGAACTTCTCCCGCACGCCCTCGGCGCCGATCAGTTCGGGCCCCTTCGGCTCGTAGATCAGCGTGCGTCCGGTGACCAGTTGCATCATGTCCTTGTCGCCCGACACGATGCGGACCTCGAGGCCCGCCTGCTCGGCGCGCCGCGCCGCGGTCCCGATCAGGTCGTCCGCCTCGAAGCCCGGCTTCTCGAGCACCGCGATGCCGAGCGCCTCGGTCAACTGCTTGATCCACGGGAACTGCGCGACCATCTCCTCCGGCGCCTTCTCGCGCGTCGCCTTGTAGGCGGGGAAGCGCTCCTTCCGGAAGGTGGGCTCGGGCCGGTCGAAGGCGACCGCCATGTACTCGGGCTTCTCCTCGCGCAGGATCTTCAGCAGCGCGGCGAGGTAGCCGTGGGACGCCGAGGTCTCCTGCCCCTTCGAGTTCCGCAGCGGGTTGCGGATCATCGCGAAATGGGCCCGGTAGGCGAGCGCCGTCCCGTCCACGAGGAAGATCGTCCCCGCCATTTCCCGCCTACCTTAGCATTTCAAGGAGTGCGCCTCGACGCGATCATCTTCGACGTGGGCAACACCCTCGGGCCCTGGCGCCACGAGCAGGGCCGCGCCTTCATGAGGGCGTTGCAACCGGCGTTCGAGGAGGCGCTCGGGCCGATGCCCGACTTCGCAAGCCGCGCGGCCGCGGCGCACGAGCGCTTCAAGCGGGAGCGCTTCCACGGCAGCTTCCGGGAGGTCACCTGCGCCGAGTTCGTCGAGGCGGTCGTCGGCGCCCCCGCACCCCCCGGGCTTCCCGCCGCGGTCGAGGCCAGCGCGCACGGGGCCTTCCTCGGCCAGTTCGAGATCCCCGCCCGCGTGAAGCCGCTGCTCGAACGGCTCGGCAGCCGCTACCGCCTCGGCGTCCTGTCGAACTTCTTCCTGACGCGGCCCATCGTCGAGGCGCTCGAGCGCGCGGGCATCGCCGGCGCCTTCGACCACATCGAGGTCTCCGCGACGGCGGGGTGGATGAAGCCGCACCCGGCTCCCTTCGAGACGGTGCGCGAGAAGCTGCGCGCGCCGATGGAGCGGACGCTGATGGTCGGCGACGACTTCTGGGCGGACATCGTCGGCGGGCACCGCGCGGGGCTGCTCACCGCGCTGACGCGGGAACACTTCCGCGGCCCCGACCGCGACGCGCGCGCGCCGGGCATCGCCGCCGACCGGATCCTGGAGCGCCTCGATGAGCTCGAGGGTTGATCCGCTCTTCCGCCTCGTCAGCCTGCGGCGCAAGCTCGCGGACGCGCTGATGGGCCGGCGGCTGATGGCCGACCCGGAGCGGACCGGCGTCGTGGACATGGGCGACTTCGGCGCGCGGCTCGCGGCGCTTGCAACACTTGCAACAGAGAGCGTCGCCGCGGTCGGCGCGCCGGCGGAGGAGGTGGAGCTCGCGGCGCGGCTCGCGGGCCTAATGGAGACGCTGCCCCGGACGCCGCAGCGCGCGGGACGGCAGTGCGACCTCCTCGACGAGGCGCTGCGCCACGTCGAGGCGGCGATCAAGGCGGAGGGCGCGCTGCGCGAGCGGCCCTCCACGGTGAGCCTCTCGGTTCTCGCGCGGCGCGAGGCCGACCGGTTCGCCGGGCTCCGGGAGATCGCGGCGCGGATCGAGGACTCGAAGGCCTCCTCGATCGACGCGGGCGCGATCCGCCGCGCGCTGCGCCGCGCGCTGCTCGACCACGTCGAGGGGCCCTTCGCGCTCTCGGTCGATCGCGCGGGCACGCTGCGCTTCCCCGGCCGCGAGTTCGCCGCGGGCGCCGCCGCCGCCGGCCTGCCCCGGAGCGGCGCCGAGCCGCCGGAGGTCAAGCGCGCCCTCGACCTCCACGAGGCGACCGACGACCCGGCGCTCCGGGACTTCCTGATGGTGAAGGCGCTCGACGAGCTCGTCTTCGCGATCCTCGCGCCGCGGATGGGCAGCCACGCGCTGATCGAGCGGGCGCTCGCGCTGCCGCGCCGCCCCGGCAAGCGGATGGCGGTGCGCCCGGAGGCGGTCACGCTGCCGATCCCCGGCTGGCAGCCGTCGGAGGCGGCCTCCGGCATCGAGCGGCTCGCCGCGCGCCGGATCGGCCCCGAGTGGGCGCGGATGCCGAAGGCGGCCTACCTGCTGCGGCTGCTGCTCGATGTCGAGGACGGGATCGCGGCGGCTCTGCTGGCGCTCGGCCCGGCGCTGCGCCGCCTCGAAAGGGGCGAGACTGTGGAGGGGTCCGGGGAGCGGGCCGAGGGCGCGCTGCGCGGTTTGCTTGGTCTGCTCGGATAGGATGGCCCCACGATGTCGGACAACGAAAAGAAGGGCCCCCGCAAGAACCTGATGGACAAGCTGCTCGACCAGCGCGTGCTGCTGCTGGCCGAGCCGGTGATGCCGCCGTCGGCGGAGCGGCTGATCGCCCAGCTTCTCTACCTCGACGCGCAGGACGACAAGAGCCCGATCCGCTTCTACATCAACACCCCCGGCGGCTCGATCAGCGACGGCTTCGCCGTCTTCGACATGATCCGCGCGATCAAGGCGCCGGTCGTCACCGTCTGCACCGGCCTCTCCGCCTCGATGGGCACGATCCTGATGCTCGCCCCCCGCGAGCGCAAGAACCGGGTCTGCCTGCCCAACACCCGCTTCATGATCCACCAGCCCTCGTCGGCCTACCGCGGCGCCGCCAGCGACATCGAGATCGGCGCGAAGGAGATCCTCAAGCTCCGCGACCGCCTGATCGAGATCTACGTCGCCGAATGCGGCATGGACCCCGACCGCGTCAAGGCCGACATGGCCCGGGACTACTGGATGACGGCGGAGGAGGCGGTCAAGTACCGCCTCTGCGACCGCGTGATCCGGAGCCTGTCGGAGCTCGGGTAGCGCCGCCTCCAAGGTGATCACGTCGGTCCGGGCGCGCGGCCCCCCCGCCCCCCCCCGGTCGCCGCTATAATCCCCGGCGTGAAGCACCCCCGCCTCGCCCTCCCCCTGATCCTCCTCGCCTGCGGCTGCGGCAGCGGCGGAGGCGCCGCCCCGACGACCGCGAGCAACCTGACCGCGCAGGAGATCTTCGACCGCTGCCTGTCGGGCGACCTGCTCGACTTCGCGGGCGTCCTCGAGCTCGTCCAGGGGCTTCTCGACGGGGGCGGCACCGCGCCGACGCCGACGCCGCAGATCGACCTGCTGCAGGGCATCCTTCAGGGGGGCGTCTTCCCGTGGTCGATCGACCTCGACGGGGACGCCGTCGCCGACCTGACCGGGACGATCCACCTGCGCGACGCGGCCGGCAGCGTCACGCTGCCGCTGGGGCTGCTCGCGCTCGGCGACCCGAACAACCTCGACCTGGACGCGCTGATCGCGTCGCTGCCGGCGGGCACGACGCTCCACATCGACTTCGACGTCACCAACCTCGTGCTCGCGAGCGCGCAGACCGGGTCGGGGACCGGCACCGTCGTCGTGAGCTTCGCCGACGGCGCCGTCGCGAGCGCGTCGGGGTCGGGCCGCTTCCTCGCCGGGCCCTGCGACATGGGGTTCCAGTTCTCCGACATCGACGCGGCGGCGGTGTCGGCCGCGGGATTCCCGATCGCCGACTTCGACTTCGACGTCGAGGTCGAGGGCCGGCGCGCCACCGGGATCGTCAGCTTCGACGGCACCGACACCGCGATCGTGCGCACCCGCGTCGGCAACGGCCCGGAGGAGTCCTTCCCGCTGCTGCTCGCGCCCCCGGCGGCGGCTCCCCCGCCGTAGGGGGGGTGCCCCGCGCTACACTTGCGGCCTTACGGTTGGGGCCCGCCGCCGCGGGGGGCCCAAGCGGGGTATCCCATGCGCGCACTGACCGCCGGCTTCGCCCTCCTGCTGCTCTCGCTTCCCGCGCCGGCGGAGGATCGGGCGCTGCTCGACAAGATCGACAAGACCCTCGACGAGATCCAGAAGAGCCGGTACGAGACGACGGCCGGCCTGACGCTGGCCGAGCACTCGCGGGTGCTCTTCGGCGCCTATACGACGGTGAGCGGGCTCGCGACCGACAACGAGGCGGGGAACACCCGCACCCTGCGGCAGGTGGACACCAAGCTCTGGGGGCTGATCCAGTCGGAAGGGCACATGCTCTTCGGCCGCCTCCGCCTGCGCTACCGCGACTTCAACACCGGAGACGCGTTCACGCCGCGCGGCGACCTGCTCGTCGCCCCGGTCGGCGACCTCTACTGGTACCGGTTCGACTGGGCAGCCGACCGCCGGTCGGAGGAGGGCGCCGACCCCGACTGGAACTGGTGGGTGCAGGTCGGGCGGCAGACCGTCAACTGGGGCGGCGGGCTCGTGCTGAACCAGGTGCTCTACGCGGCCCAGACCGGCGTCGACTGGAACCTCTTCCATTTCGAGGCGCTCTTCGGCATGACGCCGCGCACCGGCACCGTCGACTTCGACGGCTCGCGGCCGGAGTACTCGACCGACACGTGGCGGCGGTTCGCCGGCGGCCTCGTCGAGTACCGCGGCTTCCGGTCCCACCGCCCCTTCCTCTACGTGCTCGACCAGAACGACAAGAACGACGACGTGCTGCCCGGCGGCGTCCGCTTCGGCTACGACTCCACCTACGTCGTGATCGGCAGCACCGGGCAGTTGACCGGCCAGTGGCTCTATCGCGCCGAGTTCGCGAAGGAGTTCGGGCGCTCCACGAGCGACATCCTCGCCCCCCCTCCGCAGACCGAGGACGACATCGACGCGTGGGCGGCGATGATCCGTCTCATCCACATCCCCCACCGCTTCCGCAGCGGCTGCAAGCTCCGCCTCGAGGCGGAGATCCTGCTCGCCTCGGGAGATCCGGACCGCTCCCACTCGTCGCAGACGGTGGGCGGCAACCTGGCCGGCACCGACGACGAGGGGTTCAACGCGTTCGGCTACGCCCGCACCGGCCTCGCGCTCGCGCCCGACCTGAGCAACCTCGTCTCGCTGCGCCTCGGCGTCAGCGCCGCGCCGCTGCCCGGCCGCGAACTCTTCGAGAAGCTGCGCCTCTCCCTCGACGCCTTCCTGATCCGCAAGATGGACGACAACGCGCCGATGAGCGTGACGACGCTCGGCGGCGAGGGCGACGTCGGCGTCGAGGTCGACTTCGGCATCCTCTGGCAGATCTGGGGCGACTTGCAGGCCGACCTCCGCTACGGGGTCTTCCTGCCCGGCAGCGCGATCGCCGACGGCGACGCGCGCCACTTCCTGTACTTGGGAGTCAGCTATGGCTTCTAGAATCGTCCTGCTCTGCGTCCTCGCCGCCTGCACCCGCACCACGCTGAAGCGTTCGGCCGTGGACGAGTTCGGCGGCGGCGACGACTTCGCGAAGATGGACTTCTGGGACGAGATCTCGACCCACCGCGCCGTCACCAACGACGACGCGCTGCACGCCTTGGCGCTCCAGTACTCGCTGCCCCCCGCCGCCGACCACGACGGCCGCGTCGGCATGGCACGCACCCGGGGCTGGGTCGCCGCGGACGCGGAGCTTTCGGGGCCGGAGACCGCCCGGGCGGGGTGGATCGCGCTGGCCGTCTGCCGCGAGTCGGGTGTGAAGGGCGGCCTCACGATGCGGGTCTTCGGGCCCAGCGAGCGCTACGCCCTAAACGAGCTAAACTACAGGGGGTGGCTCCCCGGCATGTCCGCGGAGCAGGCCCTGTCGGGATTGCAGCTCATCGCCCTGCTGAGCAAGGCGGAGGATGCCGCAAGCCGCAGGCCGGACGAACCCCGAGAGGACTTCAAATGAGCACGCGCCGCCTCGGAATCACGCTCCTGCTGCTCCTCTCCGCCGGCCTCGCGCAGGAGGGCAAGCCGAAGGGCTCCGTCGCGCGCACCCCCGGCAGGGCGGCCACCCCCGATTCGCCGAAGGCGGGCGGGGAGGCCACCAGCGAGGGGCCCAAGCCGCTGCCTGCGGGCCAGACGCGGGTCTTCGAGGCGATCGTGATCGCGGTGGAGGGCACCGCCCAGGCGCGCAACGAGACGACGGCAGAGGGGGATGGGCCCGGGAAGGGGAAGTGGGCCGAGCTGAAGGTCAACGACGTGCTGAAGCCGGGCACCGTCGTCCGCACCGGTCCGAAGGCGGAGGTCGCGCTGCGCGTCGGCATGAACGCCACCTTCGTGATCTACCGCCAGTCGCGGGTCGCGATCCCCGAGATCATCCAGGACGGCGAGGTGCTGCGGACCCGCGTCAACCTGAACTTCGGCAAGGCGGACGTCAAGGTGGACCGGATCGGCCTCGTCAACGACTTCGAGGTCGCGACGCCCACCGCGACGCTCGCCGTGCGCGGCACGGCGTTCCGCATCTGGTGGGACGTCGTGGACGGCTTCCGCTCGATGGGCGTGCCGCACAACAAGATCAACGCGATCCTCGTCAAGTACCTGAACCTCGTCGAGGCCGCGCTCAGCGGCGCCGACTCGTCGAGCGAGGAGTTCAAGCTGCCCGCCCTCGACGCCTTCTACGCGACCTACATCCTCCCGCTGAAGGGGGCGGTGGACGAGGGCGGCGGCGGCGACGGCCAGTTCCCCGACGAGGGGCAGACCGACCCGATCTCCGACACCGGGCTCGACACCGGCAACGCGGGCCGAGGGACGAAGAGCACCGGGGGGGACAACCGGCCCCCCGGCGACCCCCCTCCCAACGGCCAGTCGCAACAGCAGGGCGGCAAGCCCAAGTAGCCCTCGCGGGCGACGGCGGTGGGAACGCGATCCATCCTCCGCCGCCGCCTCGTGGGGCTCCGGCGGGCGGGTGCGCCCGACTGGCTCGTCGGCGTCGTGCTCGCGCTGCTGGCGTCACTGCTGCTGCTGCTCGAGGTCGAGGCCGTCGTCGGCATCGAGCGGAGCGCGGTCGATCAGCTCTTCAAGCATGGCCGGCCCGATCCCCCCTCGCCGAGCGACCGGATCGTCCATGTGGACGTGGACGACAGTTCCCTCGACACGATCGGCCGGTGGCCCTGGCCGCGCAAGCTGATCGCCGAGTCGATCACGGCCCTCGACCGGTTCGGCGCGAAGGTGATCGCGGTGGACATGCTCTTCCCCGAGGCGCAGCCGCCCGAGTACGCGAGCGACGGCTCCGTCGTCGACCACGACCTCGAGCTCGAGCGGGCGTTCCGGGCCGCGAAGGCGAAGGTGATCCTCGCGGTCAGCCTCGACTCCGCGAGGAGCCAGCTCGGGCCGCTCTGGCTCGGCGACGAGGGGCAGCGGCACTGGACGGCGCTCCAGCGCCTGCTCCGGCGTGACATCACCGTCGGCGCCGACGACGTGATCCGGGAGCTCGGACTCGACAGCGACCGCGCCGACCGCGTGCGGAAGCGCATCCGCGAGATGAAGCGGATCGCGATCCGGCAGCGGGCGGCCGAACTCGCGCCGGAGGCCCCCCTCGACCTCGCGACGCTGCGCGACGCGATGCTTCCGCCAGGGCGCGACCGGATGGGCGGTTTCCCCGAACTTTCGCTGATGCGCAGCGAACTCGAGACGCTGCTCGCCGCCCGGCGGTTCGAGCGCGACCTCCCCCCCGAGCCCCCCCACCATCGGCTCCCCGTCGCGGACAACGTCATCGCGCCGCTGCCCCGCTTCGCCGACACGGTCCACGCGGCGGGATTCGTCAACGTGAAGCCCGACTCCGACGGGAACGTCCGCAGGGTACAGCTGCGCTGGGCCAAGTCGGGCAAGGTCTACTTCCAGCTCGGCCTCGCGGCGGCGGCCGCCTACCGCGGACTCCCGCTCCCGGCGCTCGCGTCGCCGGTCACCCGGGTGGAGGCGGGGGGGCGGGGTGTTGTCCTCGACGAGGATCCGATGCTGCTGTCGTGGCCGCGGATCGACGGCGTGCTGCGCGTGCCGCACATCCCGCTCGGCCGCGTCCTCGAGATGTCGTGGCGGGAGCGCGATCTCGGGCGGCTGCGCGCGCGCGAACGCGAGCTCGCCTCGGAACTGGTGCGCGTCTTCCTCGCCGGCGACGGATGGGTGCCCGCCGACCTGGCCGACGAGCAGCGTGCGCCGGAACTGCTCGACGTGCTGCACGAGCAGGTCGAGTTCATGCTCGCCTCCGGCGAGAGCGAGGATCCGGAGGTGCAGCGCAACGTCCGGACCGCGCGGGAGTGGCGGGAGACGTCGGAGGAGGCCGCGCGCGCGAGCCGCGAGCTGTCGTCGGCGGCGCACATGATGCGGCTCGCGATCGAGGGCAAGATCGCCTTCGTCGGCTGGAACGCGACCGGGAACTTCGGCGACTTCTTCCCGATGGTCCCGAACGAGAGGACGCCCGGCGTCGTGGTCCATGCGATCGTCGCCAACGCCTTCCTGACGGGCTACCAGATCCTGCCGCGACCGCCGTGGATGACCGCCGCCGTCGCCTTCGCGCTGGGCCTGCTCGTCGCGGTGCTGACCTCGCTGATGGGGATCCGGCTCTCGTTCCTCGTCGCGCTGCTGCTCGCGGTCGGCTATCTCGCCGTCAACACCCTCGTCGTCTTCTCCGGCATGCGTCTCGCGCTCGGCCTCTTCACGCCGCTCGCCGCGATCGGCCTCTCATGGACCGGCACGACGGCGATGCGCGCGGTGCGCGAGCGCCGCGAGAAGGCGCAGCTCCGGCGGCAGTTCGGCGCGCGCATCTCGCGCCGCCTCTTCGACTACCTGATCGAGAACCCCGAACTCGTGAACCTCGAGGGCGAGGAGCGCGAGGTGACCTGCTTCTTCAGCGACCTCGCGGGGTTCACGGGCATCTCGGAGTCGCTCGACTCCCGCACGACGGTCTCGATCCTGAACCGCTACATGTGGGAGATGAACGACGAGCTGACGAAGTACCACGCCTACGTGAACAAGTTCCTCGGCGACGGCATCATGGCGGTCTGGGGCGCGTTCGACACCGGCACGCCGCACGCGGAGCGCGCCTGCCGGGCGGCGCTCGGCTGCTTCGAGCGGCTCGAGAAGATGCTCGCGCGCCCGGAGTTCGAGAGGCTGCCCCGGCTCTCGATGCGCATCGGGATCGCGACGGGCGTGGCCACCGTGGGAGACTGCGGCGCGCCGCCGGACCTGCGCGACTACACCGTCATCGGCGACTCGGTGAACCTCGCCGCGCGCCTCGAGTCGGCCAACAAGCAGTTCGGCACGCGCGTGGTCATCAACGGCCGCGCCCGCGAGCTGATGCCGGAGGAGATCTTCACGAGGCCGCTCGGGCTCGTCGCCGTCTCGGGGCAGAAGTCCGCGACGCCGATCCACGAGATCCTCGCGCTGCGCGGCCACGAGACCGACCCGCAGCGCGCGCTGGCGGCGCTGACCGCCGAGGCGGTGGCCGCCTTCTCCGCGCGGCGCCTCGACGAGTCGCGCGCCCTGTGGGAGCGCCTGCGCGCCGGCCACGGCGACTCGCCCCTCGTCGCGCTCTACCTCGCGCAGATCGACGCCGCGCTCGCGGCGCCGGACGCCCCGTTCGACGGCGTGTTGCGGCTCGTGTCGAAGTAGTCCGGCGGGGCCCCGGGCGCGCCGCCGGACCTGCCTACTCCGGCAGCCCCCACAGGACCCAGCCGGCCCAGTAGCGCGGGTCGTTCCAGCGGGGAAGCGACGCCACGTGCTGCTGCCCCCTAAGGAGCGCCGTCGCGGCCCCCGCGCCCCCCCGCCACTCCTTGTAGAACCTCTCCATCAGCGCGCGGGTCGCCTCGTCGTCGACCCTCCACAGCGAGACGAGCAGCCGCGACGCCCCCGCGAACATGAACGCCCGCGTCAGCCCTACGATGCCCTCCGCGCGGTAGATCTTCCCGCGCGCCGTGTCGCACGCCGACAGCACGACGAGATCGGCCGGGCACCGGAGGCGGAAGACCTCGAGCGCCGTCAGATACCCGTCCTCGCCGCCCTCCGGCGTCAGCGCCAGCGCACTGAACATCGGCCGCTCAGGATCGACGAGCCCGTGACAGGCGAAGTGGACGGAGCGCCAGCGGGGACGCCCCGCCAGGGCGGCGCGAAGCCCCGCTTCCGTCGCGTCGCCGCCGAGCAGCACGACCTCCCCCACCGCCTTCGCCTCCGCGGCCGTCGCGGGCAGGCGCTGCAGCCGGCCGCCTCCGCTCAGCGAGGCCCACTGATCCCGCGCCTCCGACTCCGCGCCGTAGTCGGGGTCTCCCAGGGCGAGAGTGCCGGAGCCGGGGTCGCCCCCCGACCTGAGCAGCAGCCCGTACACCGTCCCCGAGGGCACGCAGCAGGTCTCCCGCCCGGGCAGCAGGAGCGCGAAGGGCGCGTAGGAGAGGGCGCCGTCGGGCGAGACGAGGACGCGCGTGATCCCCCGGTCGAGGCGGAGCGGCTCGACCGCGAGCGAGCGGAGGGTGGCGAAGTCCGGCGCGCTGCACGCCGCCTCGATCGCCGCCGTCCCGCCGAGGGCGACGATGGCCGCATCGTCGGCGGTCAAGACCAGCGCGAAGGCATCGGGCTCGGTCAGCCCGTAGAGGAGCAGCGCCTCGCCTTCGCGCAGCCGCGCCTGCATCGCGGGAAGGTCGTCCACACTCTGGTGGAGCACGTTCGCCGCCGCCTTCGCGCCTCGCTCCACCTGCTCGACGACCGACTGGACCGCCGCGCGTGACCTTTCGTGCTCCGCGCGGCACGCGGCGATCATCGCGCGGCTCCCGCCGCCGATCGCGCGACGGAGGGCCGCCGCGGCCGCGGACTCCCGCGCGCACGCCTCGCGCTCCCGCGCGAGGAACTCCGGGGGCAGGACGGCGGCCTGCAACGCGTCGCGGGCCTTCAGCGTCTCGAGCAGCGCGCCCGCGCGGCCGCTCTCGAGGAAGAACGCCGCGCCCGTCGCGTCGCCGAGCTTCGCCGCGGCGCGGAGTCCCAGGTCGAAGACGCCCCGGAACTCGGTGCGGACCGACGCGCCGTGCTCGTCCGCGTTCCCCTGCGCGATTTGCGCCAGTTGCAGCGCCGCCTCCCGCGCCTTCGCCTCCGCGCCCTCGGGGCGGCCCATCGCGAGCAGCGTCAGGCCCGCTCCCCAGAGGGCGCGCGCACGGGAGTCCGACGCGCCCACCTCCCCGGCGATCCGCGCGGCGCGCTCCTGGTGCTGGAGCGCCTCGGCGTGCTCCCCGAGACCCGACCTCACGCCGCCGATGCTTCCGAGCGCCCATGCGATGCCCGCCCGGTCCCCCACCTCCTCCATCGCCAGAAGCGCGCGCTCGTGGAACGCGAGCGCAGCCGCCGGGTCCCCGAGGCTGGAGTGGAGGTTGCCGATGTCCCCGAGCGTCGTCGCGATCCCCTGCCTGTCGCCAAGCTCCTCCATGAGGCGCAACGCCCGCTGCTGGCACGCCAGCGCCTCGGCGTGGGCGCCGTCACGCGCGTACAGATTCCCGAGGTTCCCGAGCGCGGCGGCGACTCCCGGGCGGTCGCCGACCTCCTCCGAAAGCCGCAGCGCCCGCTGCCCGAAGCCGAGAGCGGCCGCGCGGAGGCCGAGCCGCTCGTGCAGGACGCCGAGGTTGCCGAGCGCGGCAGCGACGCCCGCCCGGTCGCCGAGGTCTTCGAAGAGCCGCAGCGCGCGCTCGCCGGACTCCAGCGCCTTGGCGTAGGCGCCGAGGCGCTGGTAGAGGTTGCCCATGTTCCCGACGGTCGCCGCCACGCCGTGCAGGTCGCCCACCTCTTCGAGCCGCCCGTGCGCCTCCCGGTGGATCTCGAGCGCCTTGCCGTAGTCCCCAAGCCCCTCGTACGCGGCGCCGATGGTCCCGAGCGTCCGCGCCGCGCCCCCCCGGTCGCCGAGCTCGCGTTTCATCTCCAGCGCTCGACGGAGGAGCGTGAGCGCCGCCGAGTAGGCGCCGAGGTCAAGGTGGACCTCGCCGAGGTTGCCGAGCGCACGCGCGACGCCTTCCCGTTCCCCCAGCTCCTCCGCGAGCCGGAGCGCCGCCCGCTGGTGCTCGAGCGCTTCCGTGTACGCGCCGCGGCCCGCGTGGACCACGCCGAGATTCCCGAGGGTTCGCGCTGCCCCCCGGCGGTCCCCCAGCTCGTCCGCGATCGCCAGCGCGCGGCCGTAGAAGTCGAGCGCCCCCTCGAACTCGCCGAGATCGAGGTGGAGGTTGCCGAGGTTGCCAAGGGTCCGCGCCAAGCCGGCCCGGTCGCCCAGCCCTTCCATGAGTTGCAGCGCGCGTTGCTGCAGTTCCAGCGCGCGGTCGATCGCGCCCGCCCTCTGGTGGACTATCCCGAGATTGCCGCAGGCGCGGGCCACGCCGGCGCGATGGCCGCGCCGCTCGGCCAGCGCGAGATGCGCCTCCCACGCCGCGAACGCCGCCTTCTGGTCGGCGCGCGACAGCGCGCTCGCGCCGCTCTCAAGCAGGGCCTGCTCCGCGAACGCCAACCATCCGGCGGCAAGCGCGGAATCCGCCGCCTCGCGCAGCGCCGCGGCGCTCTCCTCCAGCCGCCGGACGCCGCGCAGGGCGAGACCGCGTGCGTAGAGGAGGCGCATCGCCGCGAGCGGATCCCCGGCCGGGTCCGCGACCCCGACCGCCACCATGGCGTCGGCGAACCTGCCCGCCTCGAGCGCGCGACCAGCGGCCGCGAGCGCCTCGCGAGCCGCGGCGGCCGCCCGCCTTCCGCGACGCGATCCGACGTACGCGGGCAGCGCGTCCACGTCGACACGCGGCGCCGCCTCAGCGAACGCCACCGCCGCGTCGGGGGCGGCAAGCGCGCAGAGTTCGTCGGCGACGAGCCACGGGTCGGGATCGTCCCGCGCCGCCAGCGCGCGCAGCGCAGCCGCGTCCCCGGCGGCGAGCGCGCGCACTACTCGGGCGGCCGCCTGCGCGGGGGTGTCGCGCGTCGCCGGTGGCTCCTTCGCCACGGCGCCCCCCGCCGTGAGCGCAACGAAGAGACACAACAGGCGCGACGGCATCGCAGCGCCATCCTAGCGCGGCGAGCCCCCCCGGGCCCCCCGGCTCCGGCGATCCACCACCGGCTTGACACCCCCCGGAGCCTCTGTAGGTTGGCGCCATGAGGATACGGGAGTTCGTCGACTTCCACTTCCGCCACTTCAACGCGCGCGAGACGCGCGAGGCGGCGAGGGGGTGGATCCGCCACCTGGAGAGCGGCGGCAAGATGCTGCTGACGCTCGCCGGCGCGATGAGCACCGCCGAGCTCGGCATCTCGCTCGCGCGGATGATCCGCGCGAAGAAGGTCCACGGCATCTGCTGCACCGGCGCCAACCTCGAGGAGGACCTCTTCAACCTCGTCGCGCACAACGACTACCGCGTCGTGCCGCACTGGCGCGAGCTGACGCCGGAGCTCGAGGTGGAGCTCTACGAGGCGGGCATGAACCGCGTGACCGACACCTGCATCCCCGAGACGGTGATGCGCCACATCGAGAAGCGCATCCTCAAGCTCTGGAGCGAGGCGGGGAGGAAGGGCGAGCGCCACTCGCACTGGCACTACATCCGCACCGTCGCGAGCGACGAGAGCCTCAAGCCCCACTTCCAGATCCCCGCCGAGCACTCCTGGGTGCTCGCGGCGCACGAATGCAACATCCCGGTGCTCGTGCCCGGCTGGGAGGACTCGACGCTTGGCAACATGTTCGCGGCCAACGTGATGATGGGGAACGTCAAGTCCCACCAGGTAGTCAGGACCGGCAGCGAGCAGATGCAGGAACTCGCCGAGTGGTACCTGCGCGAGGCCGACGAGGGGGTCTCGATGGGATTCTTCCAGGTGGCGGGCGGCATCGCCGGCGACTTCCCGATCTGCGTCGTGCCGATGATCCACCAGGACATGAAGAGAAAGTGCCCGAGCTGGGGCTACTTCGCGCAGATCAGCGACTCGACGACCTCCTACGGTTCGTACAGCGGCGCCAACCCTGGCGAGAAGATCACCTGGGGCAAGCTGGAACCCGGCACGCCGCGCTTCGCGATCAACTCCGATGCGTCGATCGTCGCGCCGCTGATCTTCGCCTACGTGCTCGGGGACTGAGCGCGTGACGCGGACACTCACGGCGCTGCTGCTGCTCGCGCTGGCCACCCGCGCCGGCGGCGAGGCCGACGCGAGTCTCCGCGCGCTGCTCGCGGACGACCTCGAGGCGCAGATGCGCCGCTCGCCCACCTGGGCGACCTCGCGCGGCGACCGACGCTTCGACGACAAGCTCGAGGACGAGAGCGCGGAGGCGCGCGCCGAGTGGCTCGAGCACGTGCGGCTCCGCCTCGCGGCACTCCGCGAGATCCCGCGCGAGAAGCTCTCGCCCCCCGAGCAGACCCACGCCGACCTGCTCGCCTTCGAGCTCGAGGAGCGCCTCCGGAGCGCGGCGTTTCACCCCGAGCAGACCGCCGTCACCCAGCTCTCGGGTCCTCAGCGCGACCTGCCCCAGCTCCCGTCGGAGCTCACCTTCACGACGCCGAAGCACATGGAGGACTACCTCGCCCGCATCGAGGCGATCCCCGCCCACCTGGAGCAGGTCACCGCGAACCTGCGCGCGGGCCTCGCCGCGGGCCGCACGCCGCCGCGCGTCGTCATGGGCCCCGCCGCCGACCAGGCGCTCGCGCAGGCGACGAAGGAGCAGGAGGCCGATCCGACGCTGCACGCGCTCTGGCCCCCCGCGCCCCCCGGACCTCTCGCGGAGCGTGCGGCGCGCGCGATCCGCGAGCGGGCGATCCCCGCCTTCCGCAAGTTCGGCGTCTTCCTGCGCGACGAGTACGTGCCGAAGTGCCGCGAGAGCGTCGCCGCGAAGGACGGCGTGGACGGCCTCTCCTCGTACGAGGCGCGTTTGCGCCACCACACGACGCTGGATCTGACCGCGGAGCAGATCCACGCGCTCGGCCTCGCGGAGGTCAGGCGGATCCTGGGGGAGATGGAGGGGGTGATCGCGCGGACGGACGCGCCGAAGAAGGAGTTCGCCGCGTTCGTCGAATACCTGCGCACCGACCCGCGCTTCTATTTCACGAGGCCCGAGGATCTCCTCGCCTCCTACCGCGACATCGGCAAGAGGATCGACGCCTTCCTGCCCGCCCTCTTCGGCAGGCTCCCGCGCCTCACGTACGGCGTCAAGGAGATGCCGAAGTTCATCGCCCCCGCGTCGCCGACCGCCTACTACTACCGGGGCGCGATCGAGATGGGCCGCCCCGGCTACTTCGTCGCCAACACGTTCAAGCTCGACCAGCGCCCGCGCTACGAGATGATCCCGCTGACGCTGCACGAGGCGGTGCCCGGCCACCACCTGCAGATCGCGCTGTCGCAGGAGATGGAGGGGCTCCCCGAGTGGCGCACGACGCTCGGCTACACCGCCTTCGTCGAGGGGTGGGCCCTCTACGCCGAGCGCCTCGCGCTGGAGATGGAGGGCCTCCTCGCCGACCCCTACGACGACTTCGGCCGCCTCTCCTACGAGATGTGGCGCGCGATGCGCCTCGTCGTGGACACCGGCATCCACGCGAAAGGCTGGAGCCGCGACAAGGCGATCGACTACATGCTCGCGAACAGCGCGCTGACGCGCCAGAACGTCGAGCGCGAGGTCGACCGCTACATCGCGTGGCCCGGCCAGGCGACCGCCTACAAGATCGGCGAACTGAAGATCCGCGAACTCCGCGCGAAGGCCGAGGCCGTCCTCAAGGAGCGCTTCGACAAGCGCGCCTTCCACGACATGGTGCTCGCCGAGGGGGCGATCCCGCTGACGCTGCTTGTGGCGCGCGCGGATGCATGGGTTGCGAACGGGGGGGGCCGCGGGGGGTGAGCGCCCTCCCTGTCATTGGATTCGCCGGTTGAGGATGACGCAGACGGTGTTGGATTGAACCGAGCAGGCTAGATCGAGATCGCCATCCGCGTCGAGATCCCCGAGGGCCAAGCCCTGCGGGAATTCCGCCCCGAGGCCGAAGTGGACGGGCTCCGAGAAGCTTCCGTCGCCGTTGTTGCGCAGTGCCAGGATCTCGTAGTTGCCTGTCGCAACGATGTCGATGGCCCCGTCCCCGTCGAGGTCTCCGAGTGCGAGCGCGTCGCGGAAAGACCCCGTGCGCGTCGACGTCAGCGCGAAGGTGCCGTCCCCGCTGTTCAGGAGAGTCCGGAGGCCGACGTTGTCCCGCAACGCGATATCGGGGGCTCCATCGCGGTCGAGGTCGCCGAGTGCCAACGTCGGAGACCCGGATGTGGACGCGATCGCATCCCGGACAGCAGGAAGGAACACGCCCGACCCAGCATTGAGGAAGTAGGCCACCTCGATCGCCTGAGCGCCCTGACACGCGGCAACGAGATCGATGTCGCCATCCAAGTCGATGTCTCCCGCCGCGAGCGACAGCGGTGTGGCACCGGCGGCGAGAAGCGTCTGCGCCGCGAACGTCGCGTTGCCGTTGTTCAGGCGCACGGAGAGATTCGAGCTTCCACGGTTCGCCGTCGCGAGGTCGCGGTCCCCGTCGCCGTCGAAGTCGGCGAGGACGATCGCGTTCGGCGTCGTGCCCACCGCCAACGGACTCAGCACCGTGTACGTGCCCGTGCCGTTGTTCCTGAGGATCGAGACGGTATTCAGCGATGAGCTCGCGGTCGCGAGGTCCAAGTCCCCGTCGCCGTCCAGATCGCCCGCCGCCGCCGAGTGGGGGGAGAAGCCTACGGGGTACTTCACTTGCGGTTCGCAGACGGCGTCTCCCCGGTTCCTGAGGACGCACATCCTGTGATCGCCGCTCCCCGCGGTAGTGACACCGAGGTCGAGGTCACTGTCCGCGTCCATGTCGCCCAGGACGACCGCGCGAGGATCCAATCCTGTGGCGAACGAGCGCGTGGCGTCCAGAAGGCCGCCCCCGCGATTGAGGAGGATTCGCACTCCCAATGAATTCGGCAGCGCTACGTCCGAGTCGCCGTCGCCGTCGGCATCGATCAACGCCGGCGCCCCACCCGCCGAGGCGAGGTATGCGATTTGATCGACGACCGCGCCATTGCCCGCATTGCGCAGCACCTCGAAGTAGATGCTCTCGGAGCAGAGGAGATCCCCGTCTCCGTCGCCATCGAGGTCTCCGATCGCGGGCCAGAACGCGGTTCGCGCGGGGGTGAAGGCCGGACCCGCGGCGAATGTCCCGTTTCCGTTGCCGAAGAAGATCTCCACCGTTGCACCGCGCGACACGAGAAGATCGGGGCGCTGATCGCTGTTCAGTTCGGCAACGCTCAGCGAGATGGGCTGAGTGATGGCCCGCCGGACCGGCGCGGCGAAGGTGCCGTCGCCCTTGCTGAGGAATGCCAGGATCTCGCCCGCGAAGTAGTTGCTGACGACGACGTCGGCATCGCCGTCGCCGTCGAGGTCGGCGGCCGCGAGTGACCTGTAGAAGGTCGGCGTTGTGCCGGCGGTGATCCGGGTCTCGCTTCCGAGCCTACCCGTACCGTCGTTGGGGAAGAGCGCCACCTCGCCCGCGGAAAATGTAGCGTTATCGACCACACGGGTGAACACGTCGAGGTCGCCGTCCGCGTCGGCGTCGCCGATCGCGACTCCACTGCACGATGCCGCCGGCAAGTAGGCGACACCGTCAAGGAGGGTGCCGTCGCCCCGGTTGAGGTTGACGCTGATGCCGGCTCCCGCGGTGACCGCATCGAGGTCGCCGTCGCCGTCCATGTCGGCGAGCGACAGGCTCGTCTGACTGCCGCCGGTGGTGTAGTCCGCGGGCGCCCCGAAGAGACCTCCCCCCAGGTTGGGCACGACGACAAGATTCTGGCCCTGGATCGCGACGAGATCTCCGTCGCCGTCGCCGTCCACGTCGCCGCTCCCGAGCACACCCACGGAGCCGAGCAACAGTTCGACGGCCGCCGAATCCGAGAAGATCCCCTCGAGCGTCGGCCCGGGGACGATGATCCCCGCATCCGTGATGCCGCCTGCCACGATGGTCGCCAATTGGAGGGAGCCCGTGTATACGACTCCCGCGATCGAGACGCTCACGAGCACGATCACGGGCGCACCCTCCGGCACGTCCACCTGCAAGGAGAAGGCCCCGTCACCGCCGCTGACGGCCTGCCCCCCGAGATTGGTGCTCACGGCGGCGCCGGCAACCGGGGTTCCGTCCTCCAACCGCACGAACCCCTCGACAGTGGTCCTATTGACCACCTGCGCGGCGGTGACCAGAACGCGCAAGACCGCGCTGACGCCCAAGTGGGTCGCGGTGACGAATGCAGTCCCGCGCGCAAGGCCCGTGACGACCCCGTTCGCGTCGACGCCAGCGATCCGCGAGTTGCTGACGCGATAGGTGGTCGTCGTCGAGGCCGCCGTGACATCCTCCTCGGTACCGTCTTCGTACAGCACGGTCGCGGTCAGTTGGGCGGCCTCACCGATCTGGAGGACGCCTCTGTCGGAGGCCAGTTTCACCGCCGAGGGCAGCGAAGGCGGCGTGTCGGAGAACCTGACGCTCCCCACCAGATAGGTTTGTCCATGCCGGATCCTGAACCGCTCGCTTAGCGCATAGCGGACGGCACCATCCACCTGGCTCAGCCCGGTGACCACCACATAGTCGTCGCTCTCCCGATCGCTCGGCGTCCCCGGCCCGCCCGCCCCGAAGTTGTCGGCGGCGGAGAGGTTCGGAATGCGGAAGTGGCCGTCGGCGTCAGGCGCTGCGGCTTGACCGTTGGCGCTCAGTATCCAGTGGGAGTCCAGCGCAACCGGACCAGTGCCGGTCAGTTGCACCATGACATCAGCGGCGTCTGCTTGCAGTTGCGAACTGGCAACTCCCACAAGAGGAGGCAGGTATCGGACCTTCTCGAGGATTGGGCGCGGCACGCCGATCCCGGGTGGCTGGAGCCTGACGTGGAAGTGGTTCCAATGCGATGACACAGCCGTGATCTCCGTATCCGGGATGCCCCTTCTGATCAGTTCCGCGTGAATGCGAGGGTAGTCATTGACTGCGGGCATTCCGCCCCCGACAAGTACGCCTCGCCAGGCAGCGCCTGCCGCGGCATGGATAGCGAGGATGTCCTCAACGAGTGCCTCCTCCGCAGCCAGAAGCAGCAGAGCACCCCCAGGCCCGGGGGGCCCCGGAACTCCGAACCCCGGTGCGCTCGTGCCCTGGAGCGCATTATCATCCAACTCCCAATCGATCGTCAGTCCCGCGCGATGCTCATCGTGCGGCGTTCCGAACCGCTCGGGGTACTCAGTGAGCGACGTGCAGCGGAAGTCGACATTGCCTCTGATCCCGAGCAACGCGGGGCGCGCTAGAATGGCACCTTCGATGATCTGAAGCGCCCAACTGGTGGCCCAGATCTCGTGATTGATAAGGCCGGCCCTCCGACTGATTCCCAAGCACTCCCAGCGCGGCGCATTGACCGCGTTGAGCCAAGTCAGCGACGAACTGCCGGGACGGACCTCTCCGAGGACGTTTCCAGTTCCGTCGACCGCGTCTGCCACAGCGTCTCCTGGATTGCCCCTTCCGTCCGCGCTCACAGCAGCGTTGAACAACCGGATGGCCTCCTCGGTTACCAGGTTGACTCCTCCGGCGACGATCCCGTCGACAGGTATCGGGCGCGGCGGCGCCGCTTGGTTGAGCTTCTTGCCGACGAAGCCGAGCCACCGGAGGCGTTGCTGCACACGAAACGTGTCCACAAGCCTGCCGGGAGGTGCGCCGGGCCCAACCGTCCGGGCGAGGTTGAAGCTAGACGCACCCTCGACCACATCGAACAGCACATCAACGGGAACGAGAGCACCGGAGCACCGGCCCCGGAGGCGAAGCGTGCCCCTGGCAGCAGCCGGCTGAAGCGCGGGACATTCCGGCGTGTCGGGTGCCGGATGTAGGACTTCGGACAGCTTTGGGACGATATAGAATCGCTTTTCTGTGCGTAGGATGTCACCGTGGGTTCGGCCGGTCGCGTCTAATACCTGGGCGACGAAGCCTGCGTCCTCATCCTCGTCCACAAACTCAAGGTCCTCGAGAGGCAGCTCCTTGAGGTCGACCTCCACGACGTCACCCGCCCGAACCGTTGCCTGGATGACGTAGGCGGAGTCCGCGACGTCCACGTAGGCGGTGTCCGTCGAGGCTCCCGTGATCCCCGGGCACGCGTAGGAAACCTGGATGCACCACTTGCCGGGCTGGTCAAACGTGATGGCTTGGGCGGAGGGGCCGGCCAGCGGGAACGGAACGCCGTGATTCCAGACGAATGCGCCTCCCGGAATGAAGCTGGTAGCTTTGTAGATCCAAGTCTGCCCGACGCAGGCCCTGCGGGGGCCCTCGATCGTGATTTGCGCTAGGTGGGACTCCCCGATGGAGACACTGCAATTCTCACAATCCCCAGTCACCGGCGGCGGGGCTTGGATCCCCCCCCAGCCCGCGCGCTCGATGCCGGAGCCGGGGTCGGTCACCGCAAGGGCGCCCTCGGTGTCGATGCGGCCGGTGGCGACGACCTCGAAGCGGCCGGTGTCGTGGTCGAAGCTCAGGAAGTTGGTGGCGGCGCCGGGGGGGAGGCCGTTGACGTTGGGGTAGCTCACCTCGACCGGCGGGTCGAAGAGGGCGCCGGCGGGCTGGAGCGTCCAGGCCAGCGGCGGGACGATCCCGTCGGGCATCGGCATCGGGACGTCGTCGCTGTGCACCATGTTGACGGAGAGCGTCGCGGGGTCTCCGGGCGCGGGCTTGCGACCGTCGGCCAGCGTCATCGAGCCGGCGCGGACGAGCATGCGGAACCCCTCGACTCCCTCCATCGTCAGCACGGCATCCGCGGTGTTGTCGAACTCCACGTTGTTGGCCGGGTTCATCGGCGGCAGCAGGACGGGCGTCGAGAGCGAGTTGTCGGCGTTGGGGACGATGACGGTCTCGTAGGAGAGCGCGGGGAATGTGCCCGCAGGCACCGCCGCGCCGCCTGCACCCGTCGCGACGGCGCCCTCCACGCGCAGCAACCCGGAGCCGGAGTCGGCGATGTCGTCGAAGCGGAACTGCCCCTGCGGCCCGGAGAGGGTCTCGCGGCGCGCGGATCGCACCCTCAGGATGCAACGCGCCCCCTCGATCGGCTGGAAGGCGTTGTTCATCACGATGCCCGAGAACGACGTGGCGCGTTTCGGGTCGCGCTTCACCCCGAAGGCGATGAAGACGGCCGGCGAGCCCGCATTTCCCGCGAAGGTCGCCTCCACCTCGTTGTTGCCGCTCTCCGGCCCCAGCGTGAGCTGCGCGTACGCGTGGCCGGTCCGGTCGGTCAACACGCGCACGAGTCGCCCGGTCGGCGCGCCCGGCGCGTCGAGGAACCCCCCGCCCCTGGTGACGAAGTAGGTCACCGGAACCCCCTCGACCCCGTTCGCGCCATCGGTCACGAAGACGCGCAACCTCTCGGCCAGAGGCGCCCCCGCCTCCCCGCGCTGGCCCATTCCCGAGCTGACGTTGATCTGGGAAGCACGGCCGGCAAGCCCGGCGGCGCCGAACACGACCGTCCCCTGCACTCCGGTGCTGGTCGCCCGCACGCGGTTGTTCCCCTGCCCCGCGTCGCTGCCGAGCCGCCAGAACGCGCGCGCAATCCCCTCGTCGTCCGCGTGCGCCTGGAACGTCATCGCTCCCTCGCCGCCGGCGTCCGCGCTGAGCCGCCCGTCGCTCCGCGTCACCTTGATCGTGACCACCTTCCCGGCGAAAGGCGTCCCGTCGAGGTTCGACACGCGCACCGCGATCGGATCGAAGAGCATCTCGCCCGCCACCGCACCCTGCCCGTCCCCCGACGCGATCTCCAGATAGGGCCCCGTCGGCACGAGCCGGCCGATCGTGACCGCCGCCGCGACGCTGTTCCCCGCCGCATCGGTCGCGACCACATCGATCACGGTCGGACCCTCCGCCTCGAGGGGCAGGTCGGGAAGGAGGAAGCCCCCGTTCGTCCCGCTCCCCATCTCGACGGCGGCAATCAGGCCGTTGACCGTCACCTCCACCCCCAGCGTCCCGCTGAGCAGATCGCTGACCCGCCCCCCCACCGCGACGAACTCCCCGAGCCGCTCCTCGCCGTCCACGGGGAAGTCGATCTGCACGCGCGGCGGCGAGGAGTCCTGCACGACCTCCAGCGGCGCGGGAGGTCCCTCCCGCCCGTCGGCGAAGATCTCCGTCACGAAGAGACGGTTCAGCCGGTTCGGCACGAGCGGAGGGTACGCCTCGAACGAGCGGTCCTCCGCGGCCACCGCCGTCACCGAATAGGCGGGGCCGTCCACGCGCATCGTGCTCCCCGCTTCCATCGCGATCCCGCGCACCCTGACGAAGATCTCCCTTGTCGGGCTCGCCAGCGGGAATACCTCCGCGACGATCCGCACGAACTGGGCCGCCGGCACCGTACAATGACTGCTGCAGGCGGCCGCCGAGACGCAGAGCACCAAACCGATTCCGCGAGCGCTCATCAGCGAATCCTCCCGTCGGGGCCTGCGCGCGTCGGAGCGGCGCGGGCCCCAAGGGGATGGACGCATTCCCGGTACTCTATCGAACACCCCCTGTTCGGTCGATCCCCCCGGTTCGTCTTGCTTCCATGAGGCTGGGTCCGCCAAGTGACAACCATCGAAGGGGAACCCGCCGGTCGCGCCGGCTCGGCAGGGGGGCCGGCTTGAGGTCGCGGAGGACGAGCGGGCCGCTCGCGTGCGCGTGAGTGAGCGCGCGCAGCGCCTGCCCTAAGAAGTCGAGCGCTTGCGGCGGATGGAGCGCCACAGCCGCGCCGAGCGGCGACTCGAGGTCCCTGCCGTCGACATATTCGAGGAAGAGGAAGGCTGCCCTTCGATCTCGCGGAAGAAGTGCACGCGGACGATTCGCGGATGCTCCCCGAGCGCGATCCACGACCGCGCCTCGCGGAGGAAGCGCGCGGAGGCCGGCACGCTCGCGTGCTCGCGGCGCAGCGTCTGATCGCGTACGTGACCCCCGACGCGACGTACTCCTCGAGCAGGTCCGCGATGCGTGTGTCGCCGGCGTCGGGATTCATGCCTACCCGATCCCAAGCAGGCGCGCGGCCTCGCGCTGCACGTCGCGGGAGGATTCGGCGACACCTCCCGCCACGGCGCGGTCGTACCAGATGCGGGCTTCGGAGTCATGCCCGAGACGCGCATGCGCGATCGAGAGGAGGAACCACTCGTACTCCTTGTTTCCGGGATTGAGCGCACACGCCTTCGCCACCGCCTCGATGGCACTCTCCAACGCCTCGGTCTCGAGACGGGCGAACCCGAGCAGCACCCAAGCGAGCGCATCTCCCGGTCCGAGGGCGACGGCACGCTCGAGCAGCGGAACCGCCTGCTCGGCGTAGGCTCGCCTGACGCGCGCACGCTCCGCCACGTCGAGACGGTCGTCTCGTGCTGCGGCCTGCGTCGCGAGGATAAGGCCCCTGCCCGCCTCGCGATTGGCAAGGGCATCGTCGGGCTGCGCCTCTGCAAGCCCCGCCGCCGCACGCGCCGCGCGCGCGTGATCCCCGAGACGGATCGACTGCCTTGCTACGGCGAGGCAACTGGTCCCAAGGAGTCTCCGGTAGTCCGGATTCTGGCCGTTCCCGCGGATGGCAGCCCGTTGCAGTTCGATCGCCCTCTCGAAGAGTTCCACGGTGCCCTCGCCACGATCCTGGACCAAGAGGGAGCTGGCGAGGTTGTGGAGCGCAGCGCCCAACTCGCTGAGATCACCGGGGGCCGCGGGGGTGCCGCGCGCCAACTCCTCCCGCAGCGCCAGCACCTCGCGAAAGACAGCCTCCGACTCCGGCCCCCGCCGGGGCTCGACGTTGAACAGGAGGCCACCAAGGGAACCCAGGGAGTTTGCCAGTGCACGCTCGTCGGCTCGGGACTTGCGGTTTCCCGCAACATCCCTCTGAAGCTCGATGGCGCGCCGGAACGCCTCCTCCGCACCCGTCCAGTGCGCGGCCGCCAGCAGGGCCTCTCCGAGCTGCCGCAGTGCTGCCGCGAACCCCGACTTCACCTCGGCGGACAGGGAGTGGGCGCGGAGCCGCTCGTAGATCGCGACGGCCGCCTGGCATGCCTCAAGTGCGTCGGCGCGCTCGCCGCTCTTGAGCAGGTGCTCACCCAGCAGAACGAGGCAGTCCGCCTCCGCGCCGCTGTGGCGCGCCATACCGGGGAACTCGCCGGCGAGTGCGGCAAAGCCGGCACGCGCCGCCCGAAGGCACCGCAAGCGATCCGCGCCTCGACCGCACGCCTGAGCGATCGCCGCGAGGCTGACGTAGGCCCGCGCGAGGAACTGCCTCGCGTTGAAGTCCCCGGACGCAGAACCGGCGAGCACCTCGAGGCCTCGGACCGCCTCAAGGAGCACCTTCTCCCCTTCCCCGGGCCGCCCGGAGTCGGCGAGGAAGCCCCCGAAGTCCACGAGAGATCCGCAACGGGAGACCTGGAGCCCGGCCTCCTTGCTTTCGACTGCGAGGGCGTCGAACAGTGCGATCGCCTCCCTGAAGTGTGCGTCCGCCTCCTCGAGCCTCCCCGCCGCGCCGAGCTGGTTTGCGCACTGACCTAGCGCGTGCGCGAGCAGGACGCGATCGCCGAACCGCAGATCGGTGCCGACGAGGCCCCTCATGACCTTGACCCCGATCGAACCCTCCTCTGCGGCGTCGGAGTGGCGGCCCGTCGCCGCGAGCACGCGAGCGAGCGTGCCATGGGCCCCAGCCGCATCCGACGCGGAGGAGCGATCAAACGCCGTCGCCTCGTGCAATCCGTCGAGGATCCGCACGGCCTCCCGGGCGTGCTGCTCGGCCGCGACGGTGTCGCCGCCTTCGAGCAGACACTGCGCGAACATCAGGTGACAGTCCCCCAGCACTTGCCGGTGGCGAGGGATCGACGGAAAGTCGCGGACGAGCTCGTTGCCGACCTCGATGCTCCGCGCGAGCCGCGGGATCGCCTCCGCGGAGCGCCCGAGTTCGCTGAGCATCATGCCAATGTTGTGGTTGTGGCTGGCGCAGGCTCCGCGATGGGTCGAGGAGTAGGGCTGGGCCGCCAGCAGTTCGTCCGTCAGCGCGCTTGCGCCTTCAAACAGCGCCAGGGACTCCTCCCGCAGACCCCGTGCAAGGAGCGCCCCCGCAAGGTTGTTCAGCGCGCTTGCCTTTCCGGCCTTGCAAGTGTCGCTTGGAACCTCGGCGAGCAACCGGTCGAAGCGCACGAGCGCCTCGCGGGCGGCGCGCTCGGCACCCGGGCGGTCCCCGCGACGATCCAGTACGACGCACAACTGGCGATAGGTGTCCGCGATCGACTCGCGGCAGCTAGGTGTCAACGCGGCGTCGTCTGGCAGCGCCTCCCAGAGGTCCAAGGCGCGACGGAAGTCGGCCTCCGCTTCCTCGATCCTGCCGGCCGCGAACGCGAATGCGCCCCGCTGGCGCAGCGCCCGCGCGAGCGAGTCGCGGTACCGGGGCCGCCCGACCGCAAGCCGCTCGAGGCGCGTGACGGATTCGTCCAATGCTGCGCGCGCGGGTTCCATCTCTCCCAGGAGCTGCTGGATGTGTCCCAATTGACAAGAGACCATGGCCACATCGTGCTGGAGGTCGGGGTCATCCCCGTGGCGGTCGAGCAGCCCCCGGTAGAACTCCGCCGCCTTCCGCAGCAGCTCGCGCCGCAGCGACTCGAGCATCGGCACGTCCCGGAGCCCTTCGTCGCCCACCCTCGCGAGCATCTCCTCCACCGCATCCCGTGCGACCTTGAGGTTCTTCTCCGCCTCGCCGCGCTGGACGAGAGCCTCCTTGTAGTTCGCCTCCGTCTTTCCCTTCTCCTTTAGGATCAGCAACGTGCTTGCCGCGAGGCCGATCAGCAGCAGCAGCAGCGCCGCCGCACCCGTCGCCACCAGCGAGCGGTGGCGCCGCGCCCACTTCGACGCGCGGTCGAGAAGCGTCGGCCGCCGCGCGAGCACCGGCAGGTCGTCGAGGAAGCGGCGCAGGTCCTCCGCCATCTCCGCCGCCGTCGCGTACCGCCCCGACGGCTCCTTCCACGTCGCCTTCAGCAGGATCGTCTCGAGTTCCGGCGGGACCGGGGAGTGCGCAAGGTCGCCCTCCGCGATCTCCCGCAGGATCTGCTGCGGCTCGTCGCCCCTCACCGCCGGCTCCAATGTCAACAGCTCGTACAGCGTCACACCGAGCGAGTAGATGTCGCTTCTGTGATCGAGGGGGGCCCGCGGGCCGAGCGCCTGCTCCGGGCTCATGTAGCGCAGCGTCCCCAGCAGGTCGCCGGTCGCCGTGAGGCTCTGCTCCCGCGCGAAGTGCGCGAGGCCGAAGTCGGTCACCCAGAGATTGCCCGCCCGGTCCACGAGCAGGTTCCCCGGCTTCACGTCGCGGTGCACGATCCCCTGCCCGTGCGCGTGGTCGAGCGCGAGGGCCGCCTGCATGCCGAGCGTCGCGGCCATGCGCACATAGCCCCGCTCCCGGTGCGACGGGTGGCTCGACAGCGGCGTCCCCCCCCGCGCCCCCCCCTTTCGCACTTCGATCGCGTTGGCGAGGCTCTCCCCGTCGATGTATTGCATCGCGTAGTAGTGGACGCCGCGCTCGCTCCCGACCGCGTAGACCGGCACGATGTGCGTGTGGTGCAGGTGCGCCGCCGCCTGCGCCTCGCGCCGGAATCGCTCGAGCTGCGTGCCCGCGAACGGCAGCACCTTCAGCGCGACGCGCCGACGCAACGAGATCTGCTCCGCCTCGTAGACGACCCCCATCCCGCCGCGGCCGATCTCGCGCAGGATGCGGAAGTCGCCAAGCGTCCGCTGCGCCGCCACGCCGCCGACGAAGTCGAGGCCCAAGAGCGCCTCGCGCACCTCCTCGCCGGGGTGCGCCGCGAGGAACGCCTCCCGCGACTGGCCCGAGGCGAGGTACTCCTCGAGCAGCTCGGCGAGGCGGGCGTCGGAAGTCACGCGCTTCCCTCGAGCAGGGTGCCGAGGATGCGGAGCGCGCGTCCCCACTGGCGACGCGCCTGGGCGGGGGTGAGGCGGGTACGACGGGCGACCTCGGTCCAGTCGAGCCCTTGGAGGTTTCGCAGCGCGATCAGTTCACGATCGGCAGCGGAGAGGCACGCCAGCGCGTCCTCCGGGAAGAAGGGGGGCCCGGGGGGAACCTCACCCTGTCGCGCGCCGCCCGACGATGCGATCATGCTCCTCCGCGCGGCCCATTATGCCGAATCCGGCTGGCCCGCCGCCATCAGAAGGACGCGGGAGCGCCCCCCGGACGAATACCAGCCGGCCTGCTAGGATCCGCGGGCCGTGGAATCCAGCATTGCCGACCTGATCCGGGGCGCGAGGGCGGGCGAGGGGGTGGCGATCGACAGGCTTCTCGGCCTCTATCGGAACTACCTTCGCCTGCTCGCGCGCGCCTCCCTCGATGTGGACTTGCGCGTGAGGGGAGACCCGTCCGATGCCGTGCAGGAGGCGTTGCTGCGTGCCTACCAGGGCATCCGTGAGTTCCGCGGGACGACGGAGGCCGAACTGGTCGCGTGGCTGAAACGCATCATGGCGAACCACCTCGCCGACCACCGCCGCCGCCACGGTGCGCAGGTGCGCGACCACGCCCGCGAGCGCCCGCTCGACGCTACCCTCGACCGCTCCTCCCTCGCGTTGCGGCGTCTGCTCGGCGCGGGAGGGGAGAGCCCGAGCGCGTTCGCGCACCGGCGGGAGCAGGAGGTCCTGGTCGCGGATGCGCTCGCCGAATTGGGAGACGACGCGCGGGAGGTCATCGTGCTGCGCAGCCTCCAGGAACTCGAGTGGGCCGATGTCGGACGGCGGATGGCGCGGAGCCCTGATGCCGCCCGCGTTCTATGGGCGCGCGCGCTCCGCCGCCTCGGGAAGATCCTGCGCGAGCGAGGCGGGGAGCCGTAGCGGTCGCCGCGGAGGGGGAGTAGCCCGCGGGTTCAGCGCGGATCCGCCGACGCCACCACCCTCAGCCCGTCCTCCTCGGGCAGGATCGCCAATTCAGTCGAGGGAGTGATCCCGAAGTGGTCGCGACGCTCCTTCGGAGTCGTGATACGGCCGCGGATGGCGACTCACGGGGCAAGTCGATCGCAGATGGAATCGCGTGAGTGCACACTCTTGCCGCGACCGGCGCCGCGGCGCCGCAGCACCTCGTAGAGCATCACCCCCGCCGCAACGGCGACGTTGAGGGAGTCGGCGCGGCCGCGGAGCGGGATGCGCGCCAAGTGGGTGCAGAGCGCCTCCTCGCCGGGGGTGAGGCCGCGCCGCTCCTCGCCGAGGAGGAGGACGAGCGGCGGGTCGACCGGGACGCCGGTGTACTCGTGGACGCCCGACGGCGATGCGCCGACGACGCGGCAGCGATGCCGCCGGGCCCATGCGGCGAAATCGGCGGGCGATGCCCGTACCAATTGCAGGCCGAAGATGCCTCCCATGCTGGCGCGCACGACGTCGGGGGCGAAAGGGTCGCACTCCCGGCCGAGGAAGAAGCAGCCGCCGGCACCGACCGCCTCGGCGGTGCGGAGGATCGTGCCGAGGTTCCCCGGCGACCGGAGGCGGCTCACGGCGAGCCAGCAGAGGCCGCGCAGGGGGTCGGCGGACGACAGCGGCGTCCAGTGCTGCTCGAGGATGGCGCCGATACCCGACGCGCGGACCGTCATCGAAACGCTGCGGTACTCCTCGGGAGTCACGCGGACGACCGGGACCCCCTCCCGCTTCGCGAACCTGACCCGCTTCTGGGCGCCGCCGCTGCCGCAGAGGGTCTCGCTGTAAACGAGCGCGCGGACGGGGATGCGCGCCTCCATCGCTTGCAGGAACGCTCGGAACCCCTCGGCGAAGTGCGTGCCGGTCCGTTCGCGGGCGCCCCTCAGTCGGAGTTGCCGGACGCGGGCAAGCGTGGCGTCGAGAAGTGCGCGGTCAGGATGGCCCATCCTCCCCGCCGCGCCGGGCGGCAACGTTGCGATGCGACATGCGCCTAAAGCTTAGGGCTCGTAACGCAATAACGTATGCAGGCCGCGACGCGAACAGCCGATCTCTTCGGTTGTGACTGACATTGCCGCCCTGCGTCGCAAGCTGCGGTTGTTGCTGCCTTCCATGGACGAGA
>Ga0187893_10002371_pt1 | contig 41647 bp, 31 predicted proteins | sample MA1701074metaG_FD_139574 | JGI IMG/M metagenome (GOLD analysis project Ga0187893, IMG submission 139574) | White microbial mat communities from a basaltic lava cave in the Kipuka Kanohina Cave System on the Island of Hawaii, USA - MA170107-4 metaG ...
CTTAAGGTCAAAACGACGTCGTTAGGCCAGCAGCATCAAGAGCTCGTCGGCCAGCGCGTGCGCAAAGTCGGGATCGTTGATGTGCGCGTCAAGCTCGCGCACGCGAACATTCGCTCCCACGTGCGACTTGAGCGCCGTGAACAGCGCGCGATTCGCATGCGGATTGTGAAACGGCTGCCCGTCGGCATCGATCATGCTCACCCCTTTGAGCGGCAGCATAAGCACAACAGGCCCCCTCGCTCGATTCAACTGCTCGGCGATTCGGCGGCCAACTTCAGTGCACTCCTCGGCCGACGTGCGCATCAGCGTTACAGACGCGTTGTGTTTGTAAAGAGTCCGCCCCTGGAATCGCTGTGGCACTGTATCGAGGGCGCCGAAGTTCACCATGTCCAGCGCGCCAACTGAGACCACCTGCGGAATCCCGCTCGCCGCTGCGGCGCTCAGCCGATTGGGCCCCGCGCTGAGCACGCCGCCGACGACTTCATCGCACCATTCGGTTGTTGTGACATCGAGGACTCCGGCGAAATAGCCATCCGCAATCAAACCTTCCATCGCTCGGCCGCCGCTACCGGTCGCATGAAAAACGATCACCTCGTAGCCCGCTTGCTCGAGACGCTTGCGAGCTTCCATGACGCAGGGCGTCGTCACGCCGAACATCGTCGCCGCGATCAGCGGCTTGTCGCCTAACGCGGATGCTGCCTCGGTCGCGAGCATCCCGCAGATCGCGCCCGCTGCATTGGCCAGCACGCGGCGTGACAGGGGGTTGAGTCCAGCGATGTCGACGACGGAGTACATCATCGTGATGTCCTTCACGTCGACATACGGCGCCGTGTTGCCCGACGCCATCGTCGAGAGCATCAGCTTGGGAACGCCCACCGGAAGCTCGCGCATCGCCGCGGTGATGAGTGCCGTCCCGCCGCCACCGCCCAATCCCAGCACTCCTTCGAAGCGCCGTTGGTCGAAAAGCTCGCGTGTCAGCGCCTTTGCACCTGCCATCATGACGTCGACAGCCGCGCCGCGATCGCCGCGCGCGCGCAACTTCGCGAGAGACGATCCGCCCGCCTGTGCGACTCGATCAGCGAAGATGTCGGGCGCGAACCGCGGCTCACCGAGCACACCGGCATCCAGCACCAGTGTCGCATGTCCGCGCGCGTGAATCAGCTCGCGCACGAAGGCGTATTCGTCGCCCTTGGTGTCCAGCGTGCCGATCAGCAGGACGGTCGCCACACTCGTTAGGCTATAGAATTGGAATCGGCGTGCGCAGCGAACGCCACGGTTCATCAAGGTGCACGTCCACAAGCGGCGGCCCTTTGATCTTGGCCGGTGACAGGATCGCCAGAAACACCAGCTCATCGTCGCCTCCGTTGTACGTCCCGTGCACGGTGTCGCGCGGGATGTGCGCCATCTCCCCGGCGCGGAGGAGACGCTTCTCCTCGTCCACCCATTGCTCCGCCGTTCCGGAGATGACGTAAATGATCTCTTCCATCTCCGGGTGCCTGTGGAACTGGTGCGCCCTGCCTGACGGCATCCGAACGCGGACGAGCATCAGGTCGTGCGCGTCGGTAAGGCCTACACGGCAGAGCCACTCGTGCGGCCCCCACGGTGACGGCTCCACTTCCATGTTGCTGGCAGTGACAAAACGCTCATGTTGTTCAGGCATTTAGCACGATGAACCCGGGGGAGCTACGCTCGCGCGCGCAAAGGCCGTCGTCAACAGTGCGCGTTGCAATCCCGCGTGCTACTTTCGCGATTCGCAGCGGTTTTCTTGCCTCACGCGTCAGCGTGGAAGGTTCAAGTTTCCGACCACCTTCATGGGATCTGCTTCGCCCCCATCCGATCGCGATCCGGTGAACTCCGGCGATCGCCGGGCTCTGGATCATCTGTTCAGCGTTACGTACGAGGAGCTGCGACGCCTGGCAGCGTCGGTAAAGCGCAGCGATCCAAACGCCTCGCTCACGCCCACGACCTTGGTGAATGAGGCATGGCTCAAGCTCGCCGGATCACCCGAGCTGGCCGCGACATCACCGCTCCACTTCAAGCGCATCGCTGCTCGCGCCATGCGTCAAGTCTTAATAGAAGCAGCCCGTCGACGGCAGGCCGAGAAGCGCGGCGGCAAAGGCGCGATCTTCGTCACGTTCGACGAGGCGCTCGAAACCCCCGTCTCGACCGACGAGGAGCTACTGGCGCTGAATGGCGCACTCGAGGACCTAGCCAGGTTGAATCCGCGTCAGGCACAGATGGTTGAAGGTCGCTTTTTCGGTGGACTCGACGTCGCCGAGACTGCGCAATTACTCGATGTATCGGAGGCGACAGTGTTGCGCGATTGGCGGGCCGCGAGGGCATGGCTGGCCGTCCAGCTGCGCGGCACGCACTGAACGCCAAAGGGAGGCTCGATGGACGCCGTTCGCTGGGAACGTATGCAGGCTCTCTTCCACGCTGTGGCCGACCTGGCGCCTAACGAGCAGCGTCGGGTGCTCGAGCAGGAGGCCGGCGACGATCCGTCGCTCATAGCGGAAGTCACGGCGCTTTTGCGTGAGGACGCCGGTCGCAGCACCGTGATCGATCGTGGACTCGCCGACGCCGCGCTGCAACTGCTGGATCGCAGCACGGCACCACTCCCCAGCGAACGCTTTGGTCCCTACCGCGTCACGGGACTGCTCGGTGAGGGCGGCATGGGCGTCGTCTACCGCGCCGAACGCGACGACCTGGGTTCAGTCGCCGCCGTCAAGGTTCTGCGCGACGCGACATTGTCGCCCGCGCGACGCGACCGTTTCGCACAGGAGCAGCGCACACTCGCGAGTCTCAATCATCCCGCCATCGCGCAGCTGCACGACGCGGATGTCCTGCCTAACGGGACGCCGTGGTTCGCCATGGAGTACGTGGAAGGTGTGCCGATCACGGATCATTGCGCGCGCAACCGCTGCGGCCTGGCCGAGCGACTGCGGCTCTTTCGATCCGTCTGCGAAGCCGTGCAGCACGCGCACAGGCATCTGATCATTCATCGTGACCTCAAGCCGTCCAACATTCTCGTGCGCGAGGATGGAAGCGTGAAGCTGCTGGACTTCGGCATCGCCAAGCCGCTCGAGACGCTCGACGCTGCCGCGACGCGTACCGGCTTGCGGCTCATGACGCCCGCGTACGCCGCGCCGGAACAGTTCCGCGGCGAGCAAGTTGGCATCCACACCGACGTGTACGCGCTCGGCGTCGTGCTGTACGAGTTGCTCGCGGGCCGCGTGCCCTTTGATCTGGCAGAGCGCACGCCGGCAGCCGCTGAAGCCATCGTTACACAGGAAGAGCCGGCGAAACCTTCCGCCGTCAGCGCGACGTCCACCCCGCCACTCGCCGGGCGCGCGCAGTGGGCCGATCTCGACGTGCTCGCTCTCACGGCAATGCACAAGGATCCGCAGCGGCGCTACGCGACTGTCGATGCGTTGATCCGCGACGTGGATCACTTCCTCTCCGGGGAACCGCTGGAGGCGTGTCCCGATACTTTTGTCTACAGGCTCGACAAGTTCGTTAGGCGTCATCGGCGCGGCGTCGCATCGGCAGCCGCCGCCGCGATCCTCATCATTGTGCTGAGCGCCTTCTACGCCGTTGGGATCACACGCGCGCGCGATACGGCCGTTGCCGAGGCCACGCGCACGCAGCGCATTCAGCGTTTCCTCGTCTCGTTGTTCCAGGGTGGCGACGAGGCCGCCGGCCCCGCGGACTCGCTGCGCGTGGTGACGCTCATCGACCGCGGCGTACAGGAAGCGCGCAGTTTGACTGCCGAGCCGGCGGTGCGAGCCGAGCTGCTGGAGACGTTAGGCGGTGTCTCGACGCAGCTCGGTCAGCTCGAGCGCGCGGATACGCTTCTGCGACAGGCGCTGGACGATCGCCGCAAGCTCCTCGGACCGGACCACGCCGATGTCGCTCACAGTCTCCTCGCCCTGGGCGAGCTGCGGAACGCGCAGGCGCAATTCGACACGGCTGAGCGCCTGATCCGGGACGCGATGCAGATGAGCAAACGTCACCTCGCTGCCGATCATCCGCAGATCGCGGAGGTAACCGATGCGTTAGGCGCCGTCCTGGAGAATCGCGGGAGCTACGCCGACGCGATCACTGTGTACGAAGAAGCCGTGCGACTACGCAGTGCCAAGCGCGACACAACGCCGGAGCTCGCCGCCAGTATGACGGGGCTCGTCAACAACTACTTCTACCTCGGCAACTACGCAGCCGCAGATTCCCTGGGCAAGATCGTGCTCGGATTGAGCCGCCGGCTGTACGGCGAACATCACCCGCACGTGGCCGATGACCTGATCAACGTCGGAGCAATTCAGTACGAGCTGGGGAAGTACGCCGAGGCTGAAAAGCTCGATCGCGAGGCGCTCGCGATCAAGAAGGCTTGGTACGGACCCAACCACTGGGCGACGGCAGCGGCCCTAACGATGGTCGGCCGGGCGATGCGTCCGCAGAACAAGATGCACGAAGCGGACAGCGTGCTGCGTGAAGCGCTCGCGATTAAGGAGCGCACGTTCGGACCGGTGCATCCGAGCGTGGCATCTACGCTCAACGACGTCGCGTTGATCGCGCTTGTGCGCGAGCATTATGCCGAGGCCGAGAGCAGCTACGTGCGTGTGCTGGACATTTACCGCAAGGTCTACAACGGGAAGCACTACTACATCGGCATCGGTCTCGCGAATCTCGCGAGTGTACACATGGCGAAAGGCGACAACGTCAGGGCCGAACGCGGCTTCCGCGACGCGCTCGCCATGTACGCTCAGACACTGCCGGCGACGCATCTCAATGTCGGCATCGCGACAATAAAGCTCGGACGCTCGCTGCTGCGGCAGCACAGATATGCGGAGGCTGTGAAGGAGAGCGCGGCCGGCTACGACATCGTGCTCAAGCAGACGGATCCGTCGATCGGGTGGCTGACGAACGCGCGCAAGGATCTCGTCGCCGCATACGACTCGTTAGGTATGCCCCACAAAGCAGCGCGCTATGCGGCAGAGCTTGCGGATACGCTGAAGGCAGCGGCGGCGGCGGCGAAGCCGAAATAGACTTCTTCTAAGTGCGTCGACTGCGGCACGAGTTAAGAAGCAAACACGTTAAACGGGACGCTCTTCAGTGCGTTAAGATCGTCAACGACGTTAACTGATAACGCTGTTGACGACCTTTACGCTCTCGCAAACATCCGCTTTAACGCTTCCGATTCTTAACTCGTGCCGCTGTCGACGCTCTTCACTGCGAACTGGCTCAGGATCCCGACAGCCGAAACGTTAGGCCTACATTGAGCGCCGCGGCCCCCGCGCCCACATCCCCGTACAGCGCCATCTTGTCGCTCATGAAGTAGCGCATTCCCAAGCGCCCGACCACATAGATGCCGCTGTCATAAGAGCCACCGTACGGTGTGTTCACCATCAGGTAGCCCAAGCCGAGCCCTAAGAACGGGTCGACTTTTTTGTTCTGAATGTTGAAGTGGTAGTTCGCCGTGGCGGCGATCGGGATGTACGTGAAGTCGTAGTCGGTGCCGACGAAGTTCTCGCTGTAGTTGTACCAGTCGACGCTCACGCCGAGGCCTAGTACGCCGTTCCCGAGATCGGGGAGCGCTTTCAGCCCGCGTTCGAATCGCCCGCCGATCGCAAAACTGGCCGCCCCAAGACCGCCAAGTCCGACTGTGGGGCCGACATCGGTGTGACCGACACCGAAGCCTTTGACCGTTGGCGCCTTGGCCTGGGCGCTCTGGGCGCTGAGCGAAATCGATGCAACCATCGAGAGTGTGGCGACAGCCACTAACCGCCGCGCGGTACACATACTGTCCCTCCTCAGTGAATGCGGAACGCGGTCAGCGGGATGGCTGCCGCCGGCCACGAGCGAGTCTCGCGGCCACCACGCATTGCGCGGAAAGCGGGCTCGGGCTCTCATTTGTGTTCCCATGAACGCCGATCGGCCGATGAACCCGACCTCAGTCTCGCGCCGCGACGTCGCCAAGTGGCTGGCAATGACGTGCGCCGTGCAGCCTCTGTTCGCTGCCTGCGGCCGCGGTATGCGAGTGGGAAGGAGCGTCAGGCCTCGGGCCTATCGGCGCCTGAGTCGCGTACTCGTGGAAGAGCGCCGCATCATCCGTCAGGTCGTTGGACTGCGGCCGTTCCGCAGATCAGGCTTCCGCCTCGAAGCGGAGGCGTTAGGCGACAAGGTCCTCATTCATAATTATGGCCACGGCGGCGGCGGCGTCTCGTTGTCATGGGGCACAGGACAGCTCGCGCTCGAACGCGCGCTCGAAACGCCGCATCGCCAAGCGGCGGTGCTAGGCTGCGGCGCTGTTGGTTTGTCGACCGCGCGTTTGCTGCAGGACCATGGCTTCAGCGTCACCATCTATGCGCGCGACCTGCCGCCGAATACGACGTCGAATATCGCCGGCGCGCAGTGGTCGCCCACCACCGTTGTTGATTCGGATCGGCGCACGGCGTCGTTTGACGCGCAGTACGTGAGCGCCTCGCGCTTCGCCTTTCATTACTTCCAGTTGCTCGTGCAGCCGCGGTACGGCGTGACGTGGCGCGAGAACTATTTCCTTTCCGAAGCGCCGCGGCGTCCATCTACCAGCGAGCGGACGTTGCTGGACGAATTCATCCCGCTCGAGGACCTCGCACCTAACGAGCATCCGTTCGGTCGTTACCACGTGGCCCGCGTGCGCAGCATGCACATCGAGCCGTCGCTGTACTTGCTTACCGTACTCGCGGACTTCCGTCTCGCCGGCGGGCGCGTCGTCGTCCGGGAATTCCCCGACACACAATCGATCGCCGCGCTCAGCGAACCTCTAATCGTGAACTGCACAGGACTCGGCGCCGCGACGCTCTTCGGCGACGGCGACATGCTGCCGATCAAAGGCCAGCTCGTCGTGCTGATGCCGCAGCCGGACGTCGACTTCATCACGATCGGCCCCGGCGGGTTGTACATGATGCCGCGACAGGACGGAATCATTCTGGGTGGAACGTTCGAACGCGGCGTATCGACGCTGGAGCCGAACCCTGTCGAGACTCAGCGCATCGTGCAGGGGAACCGGGCGCTCTTCGAGTCGATGGCCTAGTTGGCATGGGCGCCTAACGAGGCCGAGAATACCGTCCGGCCCTCATGACGGTCTCCACTGTACTGGATGCATTTGCTCCGACGGCTTGACACGCGCTGCGTTACGCTCGAAAGTCTCACCTCCCACGTACCCAGGGTCTCGATCGATGTGTTCCCGCCACGCAATCGCCCTCGGCCTCGCCTGCTCAACTGTCATTACCGCTTGCGGTGGTGACGATCCTGGACCAACCGAGACGCAGGCATTTACCCTGGCCGTCGCACCGACGACGCTTTCGGTCCAGGCGGGTGGCACACAGAGCTCAATCGCGCCGGAGGACAACGGTGCATCGCTCGCGTTGGCGGCTGCCGGCACTGGGGTGCTCAACATCACGATCACGAGAACCGGTGGATTCACGGGTGCGGTTTCGATCGCCGTGGAAGGCCTTCCGACTGGTGTGACTGCACCCGCGCTGTCGATCGGAGCCGGGTTATCGACTGGATCGATCACAATCACGGCGGCGGCTAGCGCTGCTGTGGCGACGTCGACGCTGACTCTGCGCGGCACTGGAACCGGCGTAAGCGCGCAAACGGCATCGGTGCAGCTCACGATCACGGCGGCGCCGGGCTTTGGTTTGACGCTGTCGCCTGCCGGCGTGAGCATCGAGCAGGGGCTGTCCGGCACATCCACCGCGAACATCGCGCGCGTTGGCGGCTTCACGGGCGCCGTCGCCCTAACGAGCACCGGTGCGCCGGCCGGAATGACGGTGAGCTTCAACCCAGCGAGTGCGACGGGCGCGACTTCCGCGATCTCGATCGCAGTCGCTGCCACCGTCGCAGCAGGGGCGTACCCGGTTTCCGTGCAGGGCAGCGGCACTGGCGTTTCAAATCAGACAGCTACTCTCACCGTCACGGTCACGGCGCCTGTCATTCCTGCCATTTCACTGTCGCTTGCGCCCGCGACCCTGAGCATGCAGCAGGGGCAGTCGGGGACGAGCACCCTAACGATTGCGCGCACGAACTTTACGGGCGCTGTTGCTCTGACGAGCAGTGGCGCCCCCGCCGGCATGACGGTGAGTTTCAATCCGGCGAGCGCGACTGGTACATCGTCGACAATCACTGTCGCCGTTGCAGCGACCGTTGCGACCGGCAGTTCCACAATCACGATCACAGGGACGGGGACCGGCATCACAAACGCGACGGCGACGCTTGCGGTGACGGTCACAGCGCCGCCGGCCTCGAGCATCGCGCTGGCGGTGGCACCGACGACGCTCTCCGTCGCTGCTGGTGCTTCGGGCACGGCAACCGCGACGCTGACGCGCACCGACTTCACCGCTGACGTCGGCCTAACGAGTACTGGCGTGCCGGCCGGCATGACCGTGGCGTTCAATCCGACCACGCTGAGTGGCGCCACGTTGACCTCGACGGTCACAGTCACTGTCGGCGCTGCGGTTGCGCCGGGAGCGTATCCGGTCACGCTTACTGGGGCGGGAACTGGAGTGGCCAACGCGACGACCACGCTCACCGTGACAGTCACCGCGCCGGCGGCGATCGCGATTTCGACGAGCCCCACGACGCTCACCGTTGCGCAGAGCGCGTCAGGAACATCGACCCTCACGCTCGTGCGCACGAGCTTCACCGGCGACGTCACCCTAACGAGTACGGGCGCGCCGGCAGGGATGACGGTGACGTTCAGTCCCGCCACGCTCAGCGGCACCACATTGACCTCAACGGCCACCGTCGCCGTCGGCGCCGCAGTAGCCGCCGGGAGTTACCCGGTAGTGTTGCAGGGCGCGGGGACGGGCGTTGCGAACGCGACGACCACATTGACGGTCACGGTGACAGCCGCCGCGGCGATCGTGCTCACCACGAATCCAGCGACGCTCAGCGTGCAGCAGGGACAGTCGGGAACCACGACGCTGACGATCGCACGCACGAACTTCACGGGGACTGTCAACCTAACAAGCAGCGGCGCACCAGCCGGCGTGACAGTCTCATTTAATCCCGCCAGCACCACGGGAACGACATCCACCGTGACAATCGCCGTCGGCGCCGCAGTCGCGGCGAACACCTACACGATCACGCTGCAGGGCGCGGGCACCGGAATCACGACTGCAACGGTGACGCTCAGCCTAACGGTGACGGCGTCCGGCGGCGGGGGCAACGTGACGTTCACGTTTTGCGCGCAGAGTGGATTGCCACTCTGGGTCGGCTTCTCGAACAACGGCGGAGCGTGGACGCAAGTGACCGCCGGAGCCAACAACACGTACAGCTTCACGATCAGCCCGCGTGGTATCGTGGCGTGGGTACTCCCGGCCGCCGGCGGGCAGACCACACTCAACGTGCTCTACGGCACGACGGCGGAGCTTTCGGGTCGCGGGTTGGGACTGTGCCAAGGGACCGGCGTGCTCAAGACTATAAACGCCACGGTCAATGGCGTCGCGGCCAACGAACTTGCTCGTGTGGCGATGGACGGAGGCGCCGGCAGCGTTATTGGTGGCCTGACTCCGAACACCTTCACGATGCAGGTGGCGGACGGCATTCAAGATCTCATTGCCATCAAGTCGGCGAGCATAACGGACCTCAGTGCGAGCTCTATCGTCATCCAGCGCGATCTCAACATCGCGAACAACGGAAGTGTGACAGTCAATTTCCCTGGTGTGGCGCCCGTATCACGCACCACGACGATCGCCAACCTCGGCACGCAGCAGGGCTTCTACAACGCCAACTTCATCACCAAGAACTTCGCGCCCGGCGGTCTTTTCTTCGACACGCAGCCGGGAACGGCCCTAACGCGAACATGGACTGGAGTGCCGGACGGGACCACGATCGCCGGCGACTTCCACGTGCAGACGGTGATCGCCACAGCCAACGCGACGACTCCACTCCCGATGCGCGCGCTTTCGATTTACAACAGACTCGCGACGAATTCGACGATCACGCTGCCCAACAACATCACGACGTCGCCGACACTCACGACGGTTGGAACCGCGCCCTACGTAACACTCAACTCGAACTGGGTCGTCGAGAGCCCGTACAGCAACCAGTGGTCGATTTTCTTCACACCGGCGTCCGGCAACGTGTCCTCGGTGATGGTGAGTGGGTCGTCCAACTATTTCGGCGGTGGGCCGGTACAGCTCAACCTCCCCAACTTCGGCGCCACCTTCACTGCAGCGCACGGATTGCAGGCCGGCATCCTCGTCAACTGGACGTTCACCGGTTTCGGCGGAACGCTATACAGCACCGGGCCGGCTGAAGGCGCGACGGGAGCTTTCGCTGCTGTGGGAGGAAGCTTCACGCCGTAGCGTTAGGCACACCGCTGATCGCGTCTTCGGATGCGGTCAGCGACCAGCTGCAATCTTGGGGCGGCCGTGGGCACGAAGTGCTCCGACCGCCCTTAGCATTGCCCAGATCTCGAAGTTGCCGTCGACGATTTGATGCGTAGCAATAAGTCGCTCCAGGGAGTCGGCAACTGCTGCTTGACCCGCGGCTCGGCGCGCGTCCGCTTCGAGCTGCACGATCGTCGCGAGGGAACGGGAGAAGTACACACCGTGTCGCGCCAGCTCGGCGCGCCGCGCAGCTTCTGCGTACTGCCCACGCACGTACGCATGCGCGGCATCGAGCGTGCGCAACGTCATCACGTAAGTCCGCAGCGATCTTCCACGGTCGCGTTCGCGGACGAGCGCAATCGTCGCGCGAATTGTCGCCTCGTCGCCTGCGCTCGCGGACAGAACGGCGATGCGTTCGGCGAGGCGTCCGACAGCCGGCGGTGACAGGTCGCGCTGCCGCACCCACTCCAGCGTCTCGCGCGCTCGCGAGGCCGCGACGGCACGATCGTGGCCCAGCGCGAGCTCCGTCAGCCCCAAGTTGAGAACGGCGTTAGGCACGAATGCCATGTTGTTTTTAAGCCGCATCGTGTCGATCGCGACGCTCGCAGCCGGTAGATCCGCAAGCGCCAGAGACGCGAGGTGCCTGCGCCAGGCACGCGCCGTCGCATCCGAGAAGCTGTCCGCGACGATTAGCGCACGCGCCATATCTCCCCGCGAATGCGCCGCGATGAATTGCACCTCGAGCAAGGCGTCCGGATTGCGTTGGGCGACACGTTGCGCAATCGCCATCGCACCGACCGTGTCGCCGACGCCTAACAGCGAATAGATAGCGTTATTGGTGTTGGGTACGAGAGCGGTCGGGTCGAGTTGCAACGCAGTGTCCGCGGACGCCGCGGCCTCCTCATGCCGACCCAGCGCCCGCAACGCCCAGGACCGTCCTTCGAACGCGAGCACGTCACCGGGCGACGCGTCGTGCAGCAAATCCCAGTAGACCAGTGCGCTATCCGGACGATCGAGCACCAGCTGCTCGTAGCGCGCGCGGATTACCAATTGCTCCCGCGGTGGGACCGTATTGATCAGCTGATATGCCTTCGTTAGGTGCGCTTCGGCGTGTGTCTGCTGGTCGATGAACCACAACGCATCGCCCAGGAAGTAGTGCGCGAGCGCGAATGTGCTGTCGTGACTCACCGCTCGTTCTCCCGCTGCGACTGACTCGGGTCGCTTACCGGACGACGCGAGCTGTCGCGCCTGGGCATAGCTCTTGAGCGCCGGGAGTGATGCCGTCGTCACTGCGGGTAGCGGGTGCACCGTGGTGTCGAGTGCTGTTCGCGAGATCGCGGCGCCGATCGCGCGGCCGATGCGCCCGACGGCCGGAAGAATGCCTGTGGCATCAACCGGTCGTTCCGCAAATGTGCGGACCGGCGTCCCCGACCTCGGATCCAGTAGCTCCAGCACGATCTGAGCGCCGGGGCCAACGGGGAGGACGGAGCCGGTCACCGCCACGAGCGCCCCGCTGCGCGTCGCGAGAGCAAGCAGCTGCGGTGCCCGCAGCGCCGAGTCCCGCGGCAAGCGCATCAATGCCTTGAGGTCTCGGATCCCAGCGTCACTCGTTAGGAGTACTCCCTTCGTGTTGACGAGCTCCGCGCGCAACGCTTCGCGCACTGCAAGGGCTAGCACCGAATCGGGACCCTGGAGATCACCAACGACCACCGTCGCGCCCGGCGCGATTGCTGCGCGGTCGCTGGATGCGGGGCGCCCTGGTCGCGATACAAGGAGCGCTGTCACCGCAACGATAGCGATCGCGGCCACGCCCCATTGCGCGAAGGAACGTCGGGTGGGCCAACGGCTGTTGCGTACGGCTGGCGCAGCGATAGGCTCGGGAGCCGCGGCGGGCTGAGACGGCGCCACACGCGGCACCGTCGCCACGTTAGGCAACGGTTGGAGCGGAGCAGGCTGAGACGCACTGCGCCGCAGCTCGTCCGCGAGCTGAACGATGGCTCGATCCGGCTCCGACTCCAATTCATCGCGGATGAGCGTCTCGTGCACCCGCGCCGTGCGTAGCGCCCCCTCCCGATCCCCGATCGCCACCAGCGCCTGCATCAGCCGCAATGTCGCGCGGCCGTCCATTGGATCGAGCGTGACGCGGCGCCGCAACCAATCAACGGCACGATGCCAGTCGCGGGATTTTTCCGCGGCTTCGGCGAGGCGATCCAACGCGCGTGCGCATGCGTGAGCATGACGCGCACACTCCTCATCGATCCACCGGTTCAGCTCGGGCGCATCGTCAACGTGGAAGCCGTCCAGAAACGCACCGCGGTACTCCGCAACAGCATCCTCGAGCTTCCCGCTGCGCATCGCTGCGTTGAACGCGTGAGTGTCGCTTGGCAGGGCAGCGGGGTTGAGCCGCACCGTCTCGGCATCCATGACGATCGCGTCGGCGCCGAGGTCGTGGCGCAGCGCGTAAAGCAGCTGCGAGAGCGAGTGCCTGCCGCTGGCTTCATCGCTTTCCGGCCACAGCAGCGCGATGAGTTTTTCGCGCGTGATCGCGGCTCCTTCGGCCGCCGCGAGGTAGGCAAGCAGGGCTAGGCGTCGTCGTTGGCTGTGCGCGCCGCCGAGCGGGGTGTCGTCACGCTCGAGGTAAACCGCGCCGAAGGTTCGCAGCCGCAACGTCATATGGCGTTTGACGGCGAGGGGAAAGCGGTGTGATCGCCGCTCCTACGTTTGCGCTAAGTCGCGCCAATTACAAGAGACGGGTAGCGCGAGAAACGCAGGGGAAGCGAGGGGCACACATGACTTCCAAACAACGGGTGACCCGGGCGCTGGGTATTTGCGTCTGCGTCGCGTTGAATCTGGCGGCGGCAGACACAGTCGCAGCGCAGAAAAAGACTGCCCCGACGAAGAAGCCCGCGCCGCCAACGACAGTCACGCCGACTGCCTCTGAAGGCAGCACGGCGACGGCGATACGGGGAAGACCTGCAAATCCAGCTGCGGCGAAGGCTGTTGCGGCGGCTCTCAAGACCGCCTTGGCCAAACCGGCCGTAAAGAACGCGGTCCGCGCCGAAGTCCTGCGGCAACTTCGCTCGCAGCATCCGATCGCCGTGATCAGCAACGCCTGGGTCACGGTCGTCAAACTTGGGCCGGTCTACGCAATCCCGTCGATTCGGACCGAGCTTGTGTCCTCGTTAGGATCGAACGGTTCGCAGCTCATTGACGCCGCTGGTGGCGGGCTGGCAATCGCATTCACCGCAGCTTCGTTAGGCAGGCTTCTCATGCCAGATATCGTGCGCGACGTGGAGGCCGCCATTGGTGTCGACGCACTCAAAGGTCACATAACGGAAGGATTGATTGGCGATCTCGTTGGCGCTGCCCTGGACGGCGTGGATGGAGTCGTCGACTGGAACGACCAAGGCATCCTGCAAGAGACCTTCGACTTCGTGACGAAGTATGGCCCATCAGGAGACTGGGACCAGGATGGCATAGCGAACTGGAGAGACGACGACGACGACAACGATGGGGTAAAGGACGACAAAGACCGTTTTCCGCGCGATTCGAGCAAGAGCATTTGTGATTGCGGCCGTGGGCGGGCGATGGCCTTCGGCTCAGTCACCACCGACTTCCTGCCAACGCTCATCAACGCCGCGAGCGCGGCCGCACGCGGGCCGCGCGTAGCGCTTGGACCTGCGATCGCGGGCCAGCCGGGCATTCTCGCGATCGTCTTCTGACCAATGCGGCGTCTACTTCTGACGAGGGATCCCATGATTACCAAAAAGCTCGTTCGATCGGTTGCGGGACTACTCGCATTCGCCGCAGTGGTCCTCGCGCCGGAGCGCGGTGAGGCGCAGCGCCCGAAGACCGCGCCGACCAAGAAGCCGACGATTCAGACACCTACGGTTCAGCCGACCGCCTCGGAGGGGAGCACCGCAATCGCGGCGCGCGGTCGTCCGGTCAGCACTGCTGCCGGGCGCGCCGTGAACGCGGCGCTCAAAACGGCGCTCGCGAATGCCAGCGTGCGCAACGCGGTCCGCACGGAGCTGCTGCGGCAGCTTCGCGTTAGGCGCCCGCTCGCGCTTGTCGACGGTTACTGGGTGAGTGCGATCGACCCAGCGACTGTGTATCAGTCGGCGAGCGTGCGGCCCGTGCTGCTAGCCGCGCTCGGAACGAACGGGCCTCAGCTTATCGATGCCGCGCGCGTTAGTGCCGATCGCATCATGGTCGCGTTCGTACCCGCGACCCTGGGACAGCTCGTCATGCCGAATTTCGCCAGAGACATCACGGCGTCCATCGGTATCGATGCATTGCAGAGTCACATGACCGACATAACAGGATTGGAGATAGCCTTCTTCATTTTCGCCAGCTACATGGTGATGGGAGTTGTCGGAGAGTTCGGTGGTCTGCTAATCGACTATATCAGCTACCGATACGAGCAGTACGTGTCGCAGACAGGGCCGAACCACGATCTCGATGGAGACGGTATACCGAATAAGGACGACAAGGACGACGACGGCGATGGATATGACGACGACAAGGACTCGTTTCCGCACGACGCGTCGAGGCACATCTGCGACTGCGGCCGGCCAGTCATCTCCTTTGGTACCAGCGCAGCCGGCGATTTCCTCCCGTCCTTGGTCTCGGCGCTGAATGCGACGCAGGCACAAAGGGCCAAAGCGGTTTCGTTAGGCGCCATCGTCCAGGGGCAGTCCACCGTGTTGGGGCTGGTCTTTTAGGACGATGCGACGCTCACTCTTCGTCCTCTGCGTGCTCGTTACCTTGCCTAACGTGGCACTCTCACAGAGTCGCGATTCGATTAAGACGCCGCCAGACAGCGTTGCACCAGTTGTGACGCCTGCTTGCTGCTCGATCGTGCGCATAGAAGCGTCGGCATCGGTCGTGACAGCCAGAGAAACTGCCACCGGCTTCACGTTTCGCTTCAGTGTGAAGAATCGCCGCCTGCTCGCGACGCTCAAGATCGGCCAGCCCGTCTGGGCCGACTTTGCGGCGAAGACAGTCAAGCTCAAGGCCACGGACGTAAAGGCGTGCTGCCCCATTGTCGCGACAACTAGTCTCAGCGAACACTCGCTAGGTAGCACTACCGCCGCTCATGCGCAGGAGATGCCATGATTCCCCCGATCGTATCGCTCGCATCCGTCGCGTTCATCGCTGCCGCGGCGTTGTTCACCTCCGCTGCTGGGGCGCAGCGCCCCACAGCGGCGTGCTGCAGCATCACCGCCGTCGACGTTCAGAGCGGCGTGGTCACCGCTAAGGTGACCGCGTCGGGGAACATCTTTGAGTTCAAGGCACGCGCTGCGAGCACTCTCGCGGCATTGAAGGTCGGCCAAGCAGTGCACGCGAATTTCGCGAACAACCAAGTATCGCTCGACGGCCGTAGCGTGTGCTGCACGGTGACCAAGGCCCCGGCGCCTGCAGTGGCCGTTAGGCAACCGGTTCCGGCGGCACCGAAGACGACCGGCGGCAACGTGGCCGCGGCAGCGGGTGGGACGCAACTGGCTCTTGCAGTAGTCCCGCCGCCGAAGATAAGTCTCGGCGCCCCCGTTCCGCGGACGAGCGGACCTAAGCTAGCCTCCGAGTTAGCCTACGCGCCCGCTGCGCGATTCGAAACGCGCAACGTGGCCGCGGTCATTGCCGGCAGGCAGGTCCAGCGATCCGTGCTCCACCTCTACGGGCTCGATGGGATCGAGAACGCGCCCAGCAGCCTACCCGATGGCGTGCGTCGCCTGCTGGAGATCCACGCGCGCAAATCGCCGCCGGGCGAACATACGCACTACATCGTCGATCCAGTCATTGCTCAGGAATGGATCAAGACGCATCCGGTCCCGTCCGACATCAAGGTGAAGAGCGGCGGCGGTAAGTGCAAAGGAAACGAATTTGAGCGCTTCCGCTGCAGGACTGATAAGAGCTGGGACAACTGGACCGAGCTTACGTCCGAGGAATGGGAGCGTCTGCGCAAGAAGGCCCAAGACTGGTGGGACGACGCGGCGAAAACGCTGAAGCAATGCACGACGACCACGGACGGGTGGACTGATCAAATCGCGTCGGGGCCGATGACTCCGGTGACCTTCTCAGTTGTACCGACGCTGACGGTCGACATGGAGAGGAGCGGCACGAAAGGATCCGCCAAGGGCACAGTAAAAGGAAGCGTCGCGCTGGGATTCCCGATGCAGGGCGACTTCCGCGTGGGCGTGAAGTTCTTCTACATCCCGTGCCTTCCCGGCGTCTATCGTTTGAGAAGCCTAACGGCAGACGGGAACCTAACGGTCGGCAATCAGATCGGCGTCAACGTCACGGCGACTGGCTCTTTCGACAGGACATTCACGGTTCCACCGTCGGGCGGTCTGCAGTACCTCCTGTACGTGATCCCCATCATGATCGGAGACATTCCAGTCGCCGTCATCGACGTGAGCGCGTACATCGAGGGTGACCTTCGAGTCATGGGTGATGGTCAAGTTAGCGGTGCATTCGCCGTCACCAACTCACACCGGTCCGTGTTCGATTTCGAGTGCAGCGGCAAAGGGTGCAGCGGGCACGAAAAGGGTAGCACGCCTCCGACTACCACGAACGAGAGCGCCCAGATCCAGGGCCAGGTCCAGGTAAAGCCGGGCATCTTCACGGCGCTGCAACTCAGCTTCGACTACAACATCCTGCAAGGTCGTGCCGGCCCCGAGCCGTACTTGTTAGGCATCGGGAATGGCTGCGGCGCCGTCTCCGCAACGCAAACTGCGGGCGGGCCTTCCACGAGCCAGACCAACGCCGCGCTCGTCGCCGACCTCGATTGGGGGCTCATGCTCCGTGCCGAAGCGCTGGCTGGTGGGAAGCGTATCGGCGAGCGCTGGGAATACAACGATCCCCGGTTGATGCGGGACAAACACCTCTGGTTCAGGGATCTGGCACCTGGAGGGTCGACGGCGCTCGCGCCGACTGTCACAGGCCCGACGCAGTTCACAGTCGCACAACCGGCCGTGGTTAAGGTGCGCATGCCCAGTTGCTATCCGTACAGCGACAAGGTGGAGTATCGCCTAACGTGGGACGGCGGCGCCACGCTCGCGGCGCCTGGGAACGCGTGCACATGGCAGCCGGGAAGCGGCAGGTGCCGATTCGATCCGAAGAGCGACCTCACGCTGAGCGTCACGTGGCCAAACGCCGGAGCGTTCAACCTGTCCGTGCAGCTCTTTGAGGACGACCACTCGCGCCGGTTCTTGCCCGCACCCGCACCCACAAAGCTCAGCGCGACCGTCGGGGCGGCCACGAGTCAGCCATGAGGCCCGTCCACGTTAGGCAGGCTGCCGTGAGAAGGCTGCTCCTTCTCGCGGTGCTGGTACCGCTGCTGGCGGCTGCAGCTCGTCCCACGTCGCGCGCCGATTCCGCCGCGACGTGGAAGATCAATACGCATCTCTTCGCCGCGAACGTCGCACTCGCCGATGCGATCAACGACGGCAAGGTCACCATCCCACCGTTCGGTGAATTCGCGCTGCAGCCTGACGTCGTCCAGGCTCTACGCGCCGCTCCAGCGGCATATCGCGCCGGCGTGCTCGCCCCGGATCTCTTCCCCGACATGTACGTCGGCGGATGGGTCATCCACTCCGACCTTTCCGAAGAGACAGATGGATGGATGGCCGATAATTGGTTGCGGCATGTCTGGACCCACGCGCGAGGATGGCCTAACGACGCTGATCGGAACAGAGTCCTCGCCTTCGGCTACGGCTTCTTGACGCACGGCGCCGGGGACATCTTCGCGCACACCTGGGTCAATCAACGGGCCAACGGCGCCTGGGGCAACTTCCAGAACAAAGATCGCGAGACCGCGATCAAGCACATCCTCATCGAAGGATTCGTTGGCGAGCATACACCGGCCACGGACCTGAGCCTCGACGTCTGGCCTCGATTCGTCTCCAACACGCTGATCAAGGACGCCGTCGCGCGTCGGCATCATAAACCGATCGCCACGCACTATCAGCGCTGGCTCGCGATCGCTGACGGCCTCCCCCAGGCCATCGCGCGCGCCAAGAGTCACATGAACGACAACATCAACAACGACGCGCCCTATTGGATGAAGTGCGCGGTGAATCTAGAGTGGTGCGCGCGAAAGGAACACGCAGAGACGTGGCTCCTCGACATCAACCGCGGATTCCGCGCACTCGTGGATTCGAGCGAGAGCCTGGGCGAGATGTTGATGGACGGCTCCACGTCCGACGGCGTCGGCGCGATGACCGGATGGGCCAGCGAATGGGTCCCCAAGATGTTCGGCGCCCACGCGTTAGGCGAAGGGATGGCGGTGCTCAACGAGTTCATGCAGTGGGCCGGCGATCTGGTCCCGATCAGCGAGATGATCAAGGCCGAGGTCGAACGCTTCGTGCGCGACTCGATGCCCAGGATCTGGGAGATCTATCAAGCTGCACAGAAGCCATCCACGTACATGGAAAACTCGGGGCTGTTCCCTCCCGGCACAAAAGACAGTCTGCGACGGGAAATGGGCGTGCGCCAATCCACGTTCGATTGGCGCGCATTCGAGCCGATTTACAACACGATCGTTCTGTCGAAGCTCGTTTTGCTTGATGCCGCCGGCCTAAGCGAGCTCACACGACGTGCCGGCGTGACGACGCAACTGTTTCCCAGTGCCAGCGCTACCAACATCATGCTCGGCGTCTTCAAGTCCATGACGCAGAGCTACCAGTGGGTTGGCGACACCGTTGACGCGACCACGAAGTTCGGCATCTGCGGCCCGGAAACGGGCGCGTTACTCCTAAAGCGCGCGCTCTGCGGGATCGAACAGCCCGACTGGTCCGGCAAGAGCCTAACGCGGCGCAGTGGCGGGTTCTCCTTGTGGGGTCACCCCGAAGCGCGCGAGAAGGTCTTCAAGGTGATCTTCAAAGGGCACGGGCCCGGACCTGGGACAAGCGACCGTCAGATTGTCGCATACGCGCCCGCTGCTGTCGCCGGCTTGCGCGACGGCCGGCGCGCGTTGCGTGTCGCGTCGGAGCAGATAGCGACCATGCGCGACATCGTCGCAGTAATGCAGGACAAGGTCGCCGGCGTTATGACGGCCGCGCCGAACGCTCCACCAGGCGCGACACCCGCCCCCGGTGCGAGACCGACCAGCGCGAGGCCGACCGGCGCGGCACCGACGCGCACCCCGACGGCCGGTAGCGCCTCAGTCATTGCCGATTGGGGCACGCGCTGCTGCGCGAAGGACATCGCCGCGCTGCGAGCAGCGCTGACTGCGCTGCAGTCGTCAGGCGGGCGGCTGCAGAGCCCGGCGGTGCTCGTGCAACTCGGGCGCCGGCCGACTGCCACGCAGCTCGGGCCGCGCGCGAGTCAAATCAATGCCGCGCTGGACGCCTTCGCGAACTCGCGCGACGCCGCATCCGCGGGCAGTGCGCTCACCGTCGTCGTGAGGCAGATCGATGCCCTGGCCGCCGTTGTCGCGGGGACCCAATGAACGATACACGCCTAACGCCTCCCACCGTCTCAACGCTTGGAGCTTTCGTCATGCACGCACTCAGATTGGCTAGCGGCACCGCACTCGCGGCTCTTACGCTGAGCGTCGCGCTCGACGCGCAGACCCGCCCCACGACACAGCCTCAGTTCAAAGGCATCCTCGAGCCGGTGAGCTATACCGAAGCCGTTGATCTGAAACACGTCTTCTTCGTTACCGCCGACGTCGGCTGGGTGGCTGGCAAGAGCGGGACGATTCTGCGTACGATCGACGCCGGCAAAACGTGGGAAGCACAGTTAGGCGGCGACCCTGCCGACCGGAGTGCGCCTGTGTACGAGCTCCATTTCCTCGACGAACGACGTGGCTGGGCCTTGCAAGGACAAGCCGGCGTCACGCATAAGACGCTCCACACGCGCGATGGCGAAAGCTGGGAGGAGATAGGCACTGCGCCACACGACGCCGGCAACATGGTGTTCACGTCGCCATCGACGGGCTACCTCGCCGGGAATCCCGGTATGCAGGTGAGCGGCTCAAACGTCATGTACCGCACAACCGACGGTGGTCGCAACTGGAAGCCGGTCTGGACGTGTCAGGCGAAGGTGGCGCTGGCCGGCCTAACGCAAAACTTCGGTTGTGTGCTCGGGCAGATCCGCTTTCCCACACCCGAGGTGGGATACGCAGTGGCGCGACGTGGGTCGTGCACCGGCTGCGGCGCACCGTCGCTGCTCGCCAAGACGACCGATGGCGGCGAAACGTGGACGATCATGACTGGTCCCGGTGTGCTGGAGGAGGATGCCGTCGCATCAATCTTCTTTTTGGATGAGCAGACAGGTTTCGCGCGGCTCGACAGCAAGAAACTCCACATGACGAGCGACGGCGGTGCGACATGGCGCGGCATCGTGGCGTCGCCTGGCGAAGCCATTCAGTTCGCTGATCCGTCGGTCGGCTGGGGCATCGAGTTAGATAGGACCGATCTGCGCTTGTCGTACACGACGGACGGCGGAAAACGCTGGACCAGTCGCGAGGTCAGGCTGCCCGCTTCGATACGAGCGTTTTCGCTCCCGCGACGCGACCGGGCCTACATCGTCGGCGAAAGCGGGATGGTCTTTCGCTATAGCGTCGTGCCGGCAGCGCAGCCTCTCGGGCCTAACGACAAGGTTTTGCCGGCGATGCCGGGCTTCGAGTCTCCGCTCGATGAGCAAGTCGAGCAGCTCGAGCAAGTCGTGGAAGAGATCGAGACCGCGTTAGGCGGCGTGCCGGAGCCCAAGCCCGGCGCCGATTCGGCCGCTGCAGGCAGCGCCGCGCCCCCGGATTCGGCGGCCGGTGCGGCGGCCGCGGACTCGGCGGCAGCAGCGGCCGAGGGCGAGCCGTTCGACGCGCCGCTCACGCCCGCGTCGGAGTTCACGGCGAACTGTTGCAAGAAGTCGTTCAGCAAGCTCGAGGTTGTACTCGGCGCGCTGGCGCAGACGCTCCCCGACTTCATCGGAAAGTACAAGAACCTGAACCTGTTGCTGGCCGCCGTGCGGATCGGCGCCGTGCTACCTAACGAGTATCGTTCTGTGAAAGGCGGACTACGCGCCTTCCGCAAAGCGGCGAACAAAGAAGAGGCCGAGGGAGCGCTGGCGAGTGTGAGTGTAGCACTGAGCGTCTTGAAGGCGACGACGGCGGTCTCGATGCAACAGCAACTGCCGCCCCCGCCCCCACCGAGTGGCGATATGGAGGCGCCGGCGGCGTCGCCTAACGCGCCTGCGGTCTCACCTGGCGCGGCCGCCCCTGTCACCTCGCCGCCACCTAACGCGGCAGCATCACCGGCGGCCAGCTCGGGGTCGGCGGCGAAGAACGTGGCAGGCGACGCGGCCGCGGAGGCCAAGAGTGTGGTGAAGGACTCGACCAAGGCGGCCAGCAAGGACGCCGCGAAGGAAGCAGCCGACAAGGCGAAAAAAGCGTTAGGCGGGTTTCTCCGGAAAAAGAAGCCATGAGCGCGCTGCGAATTCGTGGGCACCTACTCGTGCTATCGGCGCTGCTATTCACCGGCTGGGCACGGATAGAGGTGTCAGGCCAGCGCCTGAGCTCGCGGTTCTACATCGCCCCGTCATCGCCCACGACACTCGGCCAGCAGGTGACGCTTGGCGTTCGGCCCCCCGCCGCGGGAACAACGTATCGCTACGTCGCGACCATGAAGGTCACTGGTGCCTGGCGAGATGCGGTTAGCGTAGGCTGCACAGCTCCCCACAACATCGGGACGGGCAACCGTGTGAGCTGGACACCCGCAAGCGGGTCGTATCGGGTTACGCTGTACAGCAGCCTAACGGGTCTGAAAGGACGCGATTCGAGCTCCACCTCGTACGAGGTGCTTGCTCCGACCGGCGGTTGGCTGAACATCGTGGTTACCCAGCTGCCGAATCCTTCCCCGCCCGGCAACCTGACGTTTCAGCTGACCACGAATGACCGCGGTCCTGGTCATGCCTATCAGTGGCGGGCCCGCTTCAAGAGTGTGACCGGATCGCAGGTGACCGACTGGAGTGCGTCGTCCACAGGGCCAAGCATCTCCGCTCCGCTGATCCTCACACCCGGCCACTACAACGTGACGGCTCGCGTTGGAGCGCACACAGGCAATCCGTGCCAGATCATCGAAGTGAGCGACGGCACGCTGAACCAACAGGTCGTGCGATGAGAGGCCTCATCGTGTTGGCGCTCGCAGCGGCCGAAGTAATCGCATCGAGTGCCGCGTTAGGCCAGGGCGCAGCGGCGCGGCTCAAATTCGTGATCGCGCCGCCGTCACCGACCACACTCGGCCAGCCAGTCACGCTCGCGCTGCGCCCTGTGAGTCCTGGGACAACGTATCGTTATGTCGCAACGATGTCGGTCACGGGCAGTGGCATGTTCGCGACCGGTACGTCGTGTGCGGCTCCGCAGACTGTAGGGACTGGCGCCAGAGTGTCGTGGATGCCCGCGAGCGGTGCGTATCGCGTAACGCTGCACAGCATCAGGTCGATAGCCGCGCGCGAATCGACATGGGTGAGTTATCAAGTGGACGCACCTAACGGTGGCCATCTGAACATGAGCGTCATGCAGAACCCGAGTCCGCAACCGCCGGGTAAGCTGATGCTATCGCTGCGCACCAACGACCGTGGGCCCGGGCACAATTATCAATGGGTCGTTCGCTTCTCGCCGGCGCCGGGTGCGACGCCACAACCGCCCGTGTACTGGACGGGCGACACCCCGATTCACATCTACAGCGTGCCCTTCGTTGTGCCGCCGGGGACCTACAACATCTCGGCGCGCGTCGGCATCCATACCGGCGATCCCTGTCGTATTACGGAGACGAGCCTCGGCACGCTCAACGGACAGGTGATTCAATAACATGCGTAGCGACTCGACTTTATGGCTGTTCAGCGTCGCGCTGGCGCTCGTGCTCACGACGGATCCCGCGTTAGGCCAGCTCGGCGCGCGCCGCGCGCTCGTGATCAATCCGCCGAGATCGGCTGTGCTTGGCAGCAGCGTCACCCTCTCCGTGCAGGGTGCCGCGCCGGGAGCCCGCTATCGCTTTGTTGCGACGATGACCGAGGCAGGCGACGGCACCAAGGTGGCTGGCCTTGGCTGCCCGAGTAACGCGACGATCGGATCTGGCACGCGGGTGATGTGGCAGCCGGCGAGCGGCACGTATCGCCTAACGGCGTACGGACCGGCCGGAAAAGAGACCGACACGCTGAACGTGACATACGCCGTGCAAGCTCGTAAGGCGATGTTGGCGTCGAGCCAAACGCCGGCGCAGCCCTCAGGAGTGACATTGGTGCTGCGAACCGACGATCTCGGTCCAGGGCATAAGTATCGCTGGTTGATGTCGTATACGACCACGCATCCCAACGGCACAGCCGGCGCGGGCGTGCGCGGCTGGACCGCTGAGACTGGTGGCCCAATGGTCGCGTATCCAACACCTGTCCCGCAGCAGGCGAGCATCAGCGCCCGCGTGGGCATTCACCGCGGCAATCCGTGCGAAGTTGTCGCCGCGGGCGCGATGGGCCCGACTTCTTAATGGCGTTAGGCGCCTATCGGAGACTCCCCATGTTCCACCGCACATTTGTGGAAATCTCGCTGGTGCTGTGCATCGCGAATGCGATCGGAGCTGCTCAAGTTCGCCAGCCGCCACGCACACGCACGGGCGCGTTGACGCCCACCACCACGCCGCCGTCGGCACCCACGCTCACCGTGTTCACGCTAAGCCACGACAGCATCAGCGGCGGACCGGGCCCGAATCAGCCTAACGGGAAGGTGACCCTATCTGGGCCGGCGCTGACCGGTGGTTTGCAGGTGACTCTCGCTTCCAACAACGCCGCAGTCACTATCCCGGCGAGCGTCGTCGTCCCCGCCGGTGCGACTGAAATCACGTTTCCACTGACGACCGCGGTCGTCGCGGCTCCCGCGATGGTTCAGATCACGGCGCGCAGCGGCAGCGTGAGCCTAACGGATAGCTTCAAGCTCCTCTTGCGCATCGTCTCGCTAACGCCGGAACCTGCTCCGCCCGGCGACGGGACGCGCGCAGCATGGCGCGTGACGCTGAGCGGTCCAGCACCGGCCGGCGGCATCACTCCCACAGCACGCATCAACGCGGGTTCATACGGCGGCGGCACTACCCCGTGCCAGCCGACCCCGGTCTTTACACAACCGTTCATCCCGGCCGGGAGCACATCGGGCGTTCTCGAAATCCGTGCCGATCCAAGCCTGTACAAAGCCTGGCCGTGGGTGGTCGTGTACGGTTACCACGCTGCAATTGCATACCCTTCGGAATTCCTGACGCGGCCAAGTCGACTTACAGCTGTTGACGTGCCGGCGACGATCACAGGAGGGACAGCAAGCTCCGCCAACCTGCGCCTGAGCGGTGCAACTCCGGGACAAAGCTGTGCCGCGTACTCGAGCGGCGCCGTCTACGACCTAGAGTACACGTTCTACTTCAGAAGCAGCTCGCCGCTCGTTCAGCTCCCAGTGTACACACGCGTCGATCCAGGGCAAAGCGAGCGAGCGTTCCGGCGTTGGGTCAGTTTGACCCAACGCCAGCGTTCCAGATCACGACCAGCGCCGTCTCGGCGCAGCAAACGGTGACCATCACGGTGCAAAAACGGATCACCGGCGGGGGGGCGCAGTTCATAACCCTGAAGCAGGTGACCATCACGGTGACACCGTGAGTTGCCTAACGCGGGCGCCTACACTGGCCCGGTCGCTAAAGAGCAATCGCGTTAGGCGGCGCGACCGCCTTCTGCGGAGACTCTCATGAGAGCTCGCCTCCTCGTCGCCAGCGCGGCGCTCGTAAGCGTGGCTGGTGCAAGCGCGTCGGCTCAGGTGCGGCGACCGCCGCGGACGCGCACCGGCACATTGACTCCCACTCCCCCAGCGCCGGCACCCACACCCACCCTCACCGTGCTCACGCTCAGCCACGACAGCATCGGCGGCGGGCCGGGTGCCAACCAGCCTAACGGCAAAGTTACGCTGTCCGGCGTCGCTCCAGCTGGTGGGCTGTTCGTGACCCTAACGTCGGACAATGCCGCGGCCGCTGTGCCGCCGAGCGTGACCGTCCCGGCGGGAGCGACTGAAGCGACGTTTCAGGTCACGACCGCTCACGTCGCAATACCCATCGTCGCGCGGGTCACCGCGCGAGCCGGCAATGTGACCGTCACTGATAGCATCAAAGTGCTGCTGGGTGTGGTGTCCGTCGTGGGCGCGGGCTGGGTTGCTGGAAGCAACGGCACACAGCGCGTGTTTCGTGTCACGCTGAGCGGCCCAGCACCACCCGGCGGACTCACCGTGCCTGCCCGGTTTTTAGGAGTTGTTTCCGGCGGTTGCCACCCCGCTCCCACCTTCACCCCGGCCGTCGTGCCAGCGGGTGTGACATCAGCCGACATTACTTTGACGGCCGACAAGCAAATGCTTAAGCAATACTATTGGGAAGTCACGTATGGGGCGCAAAGGTGGCCGCAGCCCCAGCTGACCATCATGCCGGCATTCATCGGCCCCATCAACATCCCCACAACGATCGCAGGCGGCACGACCGCCTATGGCACGGTGCAGACCGTTGGCGGCTCCACGGCACCCGCGGCATGCGCTGCGCAATTCCCCACGTGGTATCAGAACGAGTACACCGTCTACTTCAGCAGCAGCAACACGGCGGTGCTCCAGGTGCCGTCGTCGGCTCTCATCTCCCCGGGACAGAACCAACTCTCCTTTGCGATCACGGCCAGTCCTGTGACCACTGCGCAGACCGCCACGATTACCGCCTCGCGGCGAAACAACATGGGCGCACTCGTCGCCGTCAAGCAAGTGACCGTGGCCGTAACGCCGTGATCGCCTAACGCGCTCGCTTGCAAATCTGGCGGCGCTCAGGGACTGTACAGGTCTCGACGCGTGAGCGGCACCACGCTCCGCCCTGTGGCGTCCGGCTTCGCGAGCAAGAGCTGCTCTACGCCGATACGACCGGTCGCAAACTGGTGCGCCGAGGCCGACATGTACAAGCGCCAGACCCGATACGTCGTGTCACCAACGAGCTGCTGCGCCTCCTCGCGATTTGCCTCGAGCCGCCGCACCCAGTGCCGCAGCGTGAGCGCGTAGTGCTCGCGCAGGCTCTCCGCATCTCTGATCTCGAAACCGGCGCGCTCGGCGGCCAGCACATGCTCGCCTAACGGCAGCAGCTCGCTGTCCGGAAAGACGTACCGCTCGATGAAGCCGCGACCACGCCACATCCAGTCCGTAAGCCGCCGCGTCACGGTCTTGGGACGCGCGCCATCTACAGTCACAATCCCGTGGCTCAGGAACAGGCCGCCAGGCCGCAACACGCGATGCGCCTGCGCGAAGTAATCGCCGATCCGACGATGGCCGACGTGCTCCACCATGCCGATGCTCACGATCTTGTCGAACGCCTCAGCACTGCCGAGTTGACGGTAATCGCGAACCTCCACGCGACAGCGATCGCTCAGCCCAAGCGCAGCAATGCGCTTGCGCGCAAACTCCGCCTGATTCTCGCTCAACGTGATGCCTAACGCGTTAACGCCGTAGCGCTGCGCGGCGTGGATGATCATGCCGCCCCAGCCGCAGCCGATGTCCAGCAGCAGCTCACTCGGCGCGAGCCGCAGTTTGCGACATGTGTGCTCCAGCTTCGCTTCCTGCGCCGCCTCGAGACTCTCGTTCCCCGTCTTGAAGTACGCGCAGGAGTACACCATGCGCTCGTCGAGAAACAGGGCGAAGAACTCGTTCCCCACGTCGTAGTGGTAGCGCACGGCTCGGCGATCGCGGCTTGGCGAGTGTCGTGGCGCAAACTTGCCGATCCCCCAGCGCCGTCGCGTCGGCGTGGCTAGATCTCGATATCCGGCCGGCAGCGCCAGCAACTGCGGCAGGACGCGCCTAACGAAACGGCCGGGCCTTACCCGCGTCGCAAGGACGTCACCCAATGCCGCGGCCTCTTCCAGATCCCCTTCGGCGTCCACATCGTCGTGGATGTAAGCTTCGGCGAGATGCAGCTCGGATGGCGGCAGCAACATCCGCCGCAGCGCCCCAGGGTGCTTGAGCACAAGCGTTAGGTGCGCGTCATGAGGCCCCTCGACCTCGCCGTCCCAATAGCGTACGGCGACATCTCGCTGCGCCGGTTCCCCGAGCAACATCAGCAGCACTGCCCGCGAGTGGCTTTTCCAGATGCGTGAGTCGGTGCCAATGGCATCGCGGCTGCCCAGAGTGCGTGGCTCGACAGAAATCGAGCGTGACGCTTCCATGTCGCGAAGCGAGGCGGACGGCGCGCGCTTTCTGGTAGCCCGTGCTTCTGTCCTGTCGGTGGCCGGTCGGTCGTGATCGAGGTCTGTCATGGCAGCGCCCAAGCGGTTTCCTACTCCTATCCTTGCTAAATCAATGCCGGAGACGCAAGCGGCTACGCCTCGCGCACCCCTTCGATTAGCGAGCGGCACAGATCCCGGTCGACATTCGTGAGCTGATCCGCAGCGGGTGACGCCAGCGCACACCATCGCGTGGCTACGCCGCCGGCGTCTTTCGTTTCTGCGGCTTCCGCTTGTGCCTGCTCTAGCAGCAAAGTCCCAGTGTACACGCGCCCGATCGCCATCGCGAGATCGCGCGCGCTGGCGGCTGCGCTGTCCCCGTCCTTGGCGATCTCGTTCACATGCCGTTCGATGCGCTGCAGCGGTTCGTGCAGCGACCGCATGCCTGCAAGCAGCGACGGCCTCGTTAGGAGGGACTGGCTGCGCTCAATGCGACGTCGTAGCGCAGCCAGCGCGTCTGTGCGATCCAGCGCACGAAGGACGTCGAGACTGAGCACATTCGTCGTCCCCTCCCAGATCGGAAGCACCTGCGCATCGCGCAGCAGGCGTGGAAGTCCCGTCGTCTCGATATACCCGGCACCACCGAATGACTCCAGCGCCTCGCTCGCCACCGCGACGGCTTGCTTCCCGGTCATGAGCTTTGCTATTGGGACGAGAAGTCGCAGTAGCGCGCGCTCATCGCCGGTCGCCTCACCATTCTCTTCGCGTCCGAGCAGCCAGGCGACGTTGAAGCCGAGCTGCGTGGCGCCGCGCGTTTCGACCTCCATCGCCGCGAGCGTTTCGGCATGCAGCGGCAGATCGATCAAGCGACGGCCGAATGCGTGTCGTCGCCGCGCGTAATCGACTGACAATGTGACGGCCCGGCGCATCAGCGAGGACGCACAGAACGTGTTCCACACGCGCGTGATCGTAAGAACCGGTGCCATCTTCTTGACGCCATGCCCTTCGCCGTCCACGAGGATAGCCGGCGTTCCTTCCAGCGATAGCTCCGCCGTCGGCAATGCGCGCGTGCCTAACTTGTCCTTGAGCCGACGCACTCGAATCTGTTGCAGCGTGCCGGACGAGTCGCGCGTCTCCAGCGCGAACAAGCTCAGCTCCTTCGTGCCCTCGACACGAGCGAGCGTCAGAGCCATCTGCGCCGTCGTCGCGGACGTGAACCACTTGTCGCCGTATAGGCGCCACTCGCCATCGATGCAGCGCGCAACGGTCGTTGTGCCGGAAACGTCCGATCCGCCGGTGCGCTCCGTCATCCACTGACCGGACGTCCAGAATGTGTCCGCTTCGCGCGACGTTAGGTGTCGCCGCATGGCGTGCAAGCGGTCGTCCGATCTGCCGTGCAGCTCCAAACAGCGCGCCGCGCCGTCCGCCATCGCAAACGGACACGTGACTGTCGCGGACGACGGGTGAAAGAGATACACGCGTGCGAATTGATCGACGCGTGAGAGCGCGCCCAAGCGGCGTTCATACGCTCGCGCAACGAGACCTTCGGCCGCGGCGATCCGCTCCAGCTCCTGCCACGCCTCGCTGACTTCGAGTCGATCGACACGGTTGCCCCACGCGTCAAAGGGTATATGCCGAGGTGGCGACGCTTCGGCGGCGTCGCCTAACGCGAGAATGTCGCTCGCGGCGCGGGCTCCGAGCTGCGTGAGCTCCACATCGACAGTGCGCCAGACTTCTTTCGGCAGCAGCAGGCCGAGTAGCGCGCGAAGGGGAGCGTCACCCGTGTATGTGTTCTCGAGCTTCGGTGGATCTTGGTGGAAGGCTGACATCGCTCGCGGCGGCAACACCTTGAACTAATGGCGCAAGCACGCCTTTCCGTAAAGCGCGCAATCGCGATAAGATGCGGGCAACGTCGACGGCACACCGGTGCACCGGCCCGCCCGGCACCACACCAGACGCATTCATGCATTCTTCGCCACCAGCGGCGCTGTCACTTCTCGCTCTGCTCGCCTTAGCCAGCCAGCCCTGCGACGCGCAGCAGAGCAGGCCGCGCTGGTATCGTGGCAACACTCACACGCATACCCTCAACTCCGACGGTGATTCGCCGCCCGATGTTGTCGTGCGCTGGTACAAGTCGCACGGCTACGATTTCATGTTCGTCACGGACCACGAGTTCATCACCGACGTCGCGCCACTCAATGCAGCGCTCGGGACCGATGGGAAGTTTCTCGTCATCTCGGGCCAGGAAGTCACGCAGCGAGTGGCCGGCGCGACGCACCCAGATGGCTGGCGCCAGGCGCACATCAACGCGTTAGGCACCACGACCGTCATCCGTCCCTTTGGCGAGCGGAATATCGCGCGCGACATGACGATCGCGGCAACGTACAGCCGTCATGTTGCCGCGATTCGCACGGCCGGCGGCGTGGCGCAGGTGAATCATCCGAACTACCGCTGGTCTATTAACCTGTCCGACCTCGTCACTGTGCCCGACTCGACGCTGTTTGAGCTCTGGAACGCGCACGTCTTTGTGAATAACCTCGGCGGCGCTGATAGCGCGGGCAATCGCATGCCGTCTACGGAAGCGTTGTGGGATTCCTTGTTGACGCGCGGCAAGCTGCTGTTCGGCGTCGCAAGCGACGACAGCCACAGCTTCCGTCCCGAGGAAGCCGAGAATCCCGAGGCGACGCGTCCAGGGCGTGCCTGGGTGATGGTGCGCGCCGGCAGCCTAACGCGCGATGCGATACTCGCGGCGCTCGCTCGCGGTGACTTCTACAGCTCGACCGGTGTCACCCTGCGCGCATACTCGGCTGATGCACGCGAGATCCGGCTCGAGATCGAGCCGTCCAACGATCGCCGTTTCCTCATCGAGTTTATCGGCCGCGGCGGACGCGTGCTCGCAACGGCAACGGGCACGACAGCGCGTTACACGATGAATGGGAGCGAAGGCTACGTGCGCGCGCGCATCAGCGACTCCAGCGGCCGCCGTGCGTGGACTCAGCCCGTCCGAGCCAATTGAGTGGCGTATCGTCGGACGGTTGAACCATAGCGAGTCAGCGACTGTCGTAAGCCTGACATCAGTCTGGAGTGCGGCCCATGCGGTTCGGAGTGTTGTGGCGTCTGCCTCTTATCTCGCCGTGCGCGCTCGCGCAGACGCTGGAGATCCGTACCGCGCCGAGCGGGCGCGTATACCTGCATGAGGTGAACCGCGGCGCGGCAGTGGTCGACTTCATCGTCTAGAACGTCGCTATTGTCAACAGCGGCAAGCAGCGCCTAACGCTCCAAAGCGTGCGCTACGAAGTCTTCCGAAGAGATCAGGGAATTCTCGCGCAGTATTATCCGCGCGAGGTGCTGGCGCTTGTGACAAAGGTTGCCAGTGAGATCAAACCAACAGAGATGAAGGTTCGGGAACGCATCATCGGACTCCGGAACAAGACGGACGCGAAAGGTCGTCACTCGACTCGACGCAAACAACTAGACCGCCGTCAAAGAGAACGGGCCTCGCTTTGCCAGCGAGGCCCGCAGCCGCCCGATGCGTTAGCCAGCTCGTTACTCCTCGAGTGGCAGGTCCGGCTGCTCTCCTTCCGGTGGCGCGTCGCCGGCGGGCACATCACCATTCTCTGCCCCTTCCTTGTCGTCTTCCGGAATCACGCGCGCGACGGCCGTCACCGCATCGCCGATGTCGAGATTCACGAGCTTCACGCCCTGCGTGTTGCGCCCAGCCACTCGTACCTGTGAGACCGGCGAGCGGATGATCATCCCGCCGCGCGTGATGATCATGACTTCGTCCTCTGGCAATACTTCGAGCAGCGCCACTACATCGCCGGTCCTGTCCGTGCGATTCACCGTGAGGATCCCCTTACCGCCACGCTTCTGCACGCGATACTCGTCGATGTGCGAGCACTTCCCGAGACCCTTCTCGGTCACGACCATGAGAGTCGCTTCGCGCTTGACGACCACCATGCCGACCACGCGATCACCGTCGCGTAGCTCGATCCCTTTGACGCCGGTCGTATCGCGCCCCATCTCGCGCACATCGCTCTCGTGGAACCTAACGCTGAGTCCGTGCTTCGACGCGATTACGACGTCATTCGTGCCGTGTGTGATCTGAACGTCGATCAGCTCGTCCCCTGCTTCGATCTTGATCGCCTTGATGCCGGTCGTGCGCGGGTTCGAATACTCCGACAGGCGCGTCTTCTTCACCGTTCCGTGGCGCGTGCAGAAGAGCAGGAATTCGTCTTCCTTGAACTCGCGCACGAATACCATCGACTGAATTTTCGTGTCTGGCGAGACGTTGATCAGGTTGACGATCGGTTTTCCCTTTGTCGCTCTGCCGCCCTGCGGGATCTCGTAGACTTTGAGCCAATAGCAGCGGCCATCGTCGGTGAACACGAGGATGTAGTCGTGCGTCGAGCCGACGTACAGCCGCTCGACAAAATCTTCGTCACGCAGCTCCTGCCCCGTTAGGCCTTTGCCGCCGCGGCGCTGCATGCGATAGGTCGAGATCGACGTGCGCTTGATGTATCCCGAGTGCGAGACGGTCACGACCATGTCTTCTTCGGCGATCAGGTCTTCGACCGTGAACTCGTCCTGATCGCTGGTGATCTCGGTGCGACGCGCATCGCCGAACTTCTCGGCGATCTTGTTCAACTCGCTCTTGATCAACGACATACGCCTGGGCTTGGAGCCTAACAACTCCTTGAGCTTCGCAATCGCCGTCCGCACTTCTTTCAGCTCTTCTTCGAGCTTGCTTCGCTCGAGTCCCGTTAGGCGTGCGAGGCGCATGTTGAGAATCGCCTCGGCCTGCTTCTCCGACAGCTTGTAGCGTTTTTGTAGCTCGCTGCTCGCCGTCTCCGTGTCTTTCGCGGCGCGGATGAGCTTGACCACCGCATCGATGTTGTCGACGGCGACCTTGAGCCCCTCGAGGATGTGCTCGCGCTCCTGCGCCTTGTCCAGCTCGAACTGCGCTCGGCGCGTGACGACTTCGTGCCTGTGATCGACGTAATGCTGCAGCGTTTCCTTGAGCCCCATGACACGGGGCACGAGCTGCCGAGTGTTCGCGTCAGGCACGAGCGAGAGCATGATGACACCGAACGTCGACTGCATCGCCGTATGCTTGTACAGACCATTCAGAACAACGCGCGGAATGGCGTCGCGCTTGAGCTCGATGACGACGCGCATCCCGTCGCGATCGGATTCGTCGCGTAGATCGCTGATGCCCTCGAGCTTCTTTTCTTTGACCAGTTCGGCGATGTGCTTGACCAGCTCCGCCTTGTTGACCTGATACGGAAGCTCGGTAACGACGATCGATGCCCTGCCCGAGGTCTCTTTTTCCTCGATGACCGCTCGCGCGCGCATAACGATTCGGCCGCGGCCGGTCTCCTGGTAGTCCTTGATCCCTTCGCGACCGTAGATGAACCCCGCCGTCGGGAAATCCGGCCCGCGGACGAGCTTGCGCAGCTCCGACGTCTCGATCTTCGGGTTCTCGATCAGCGCAATTGTCGCGGCGATGATTTCTTTGAGGTTGTGCGGCGGAATGTTCGTCGCCATGCCCACTGCGATGCCCGCGGAACCGTTGACAAGAAGGTTTGGAAAGGCGGCCGGAAGCACGCGCGGCTCTTGCAGCCGGTCGTCGAAGTTCGGGGCGAAGTCGACTGTCGCTTTCTCGATGTCTTCCAGCAACTCGATCGCGACGTTCGTTAGGCGAGCTTCCGTGTACCGGTATGCCGCCGGTGGGTCGCCGTCCACAGAGCCGAAGTTTCCCTGGCCATCGATCAGCTGGTAGCGCAGCGAGAAGTCTTGCGCCATGCGCACGAGTGCGTCGTAGACGGCCGAGTCGCCGTGCGGGTGGTACTGACCGAGCACGTCGCCCACGACAGTCGCGCACTTCTTGTGCGGCCGGCCGGGGACTAGCCCGAGGTTGTTGAACATCGAGTACAGCACGCGGCGATGCACCGGCTTGAGTCCGTCGCGCACGTCGGGGAGCGCGCGCGACACGATGACGCTCATCGAATAGTTGATGAACGACTCTTTCACCTCATCGTCGATGAGGCGCGCAAGAATTCGCTCGCGGCTATTTGGGCCTGTCATGGCGGACGCGGGGAGTACGGGGCTGATTTGGGCGTCCGCGGGAGGTCTTCCGGCGGACCGCGAAATCTAGCGGAGTGGGATACCAAAACTCTAGTCCCGTAACGCGAGTGAAGTCGTTGTGCACGAATAGTTTGCGACCGCTCGCCAGTGCCCTCTCCGCTGCCGCTCCCGCGACGCCTCGCTACCCGCTACGATTGGGTCCCAATGCCTCCATTTCGCAGCGCCTTCAAATGGGATCCAACGCGTCCGCACATCCTCGTCATCGCCTGCTCCGACGGGCGGCTCCAGGAACCCACGGACGAATTCCTCTCGCGCTCGTTAGGCGTGCGCCAGTACGATCGGCTGTATGTAGCCGGCGGTGGCGGGGCGCTTTGCGCCAGCGGCAAGGACTACTTGCGCGCCCAGCAGATCCGCCGCGAGTGTCGCTTCCTCGTGGACGCACATGACGTCGAAGAGATCGTGCTCCTGTTCCATGGCCCGTCCGGCGATGGGCCACCCGAAGCGATGTGCGCCGACTATCGCCGCAAGCTGCCGCAGCTCGCGGTGGCCAAGCTGCGCGATCAACAGCAGCGTGACGCCGCCGAGCTTATGATGCGCCGCGACGAGTGGGCCGGTAACGCGCGCGTACGCGTTTACCGATGCGAGACCGCAGCGAATGGCGCGCTCGAGTTCGTGCCCCTAACAAGCAACTGACCAGAGGCTCAGCCCCTAAACGGGGTCGGATCTTGAAAAACGACAGCTAAATCGCGCCGATATGATCGGCAATGTTTAGATGTCGTTTTTCAAGATCCGACCCCGAGGTTCAGCGGACGAGCAAGATGCGTTGGTTCACCGGATACACCCACTCGATCCCGCGCGCTGTAACGATGGCGTCGTCTTCCAACGGGATGCGCACCTTCTTTCCCCCCCATGCATCCGCCGGCGTATACGCGAACAGCTCGATGGAGAAGAGATTCGTCGGCCGGATCTCGTACTTGAGACGCCCGGGATTGAAAAAGGCGATCGACGGTCCGATCCCGTGTCCCCAGTCGCCAACCGAGTGGCTCCCGACGATGAACTCGGTGCTCGCGTCATTTGACGGCTGGTTGAACGTCGTCATCTGCTTGAAGCCTGCCCTAACGAGTGCCTGATTGATGTCCGCCAGCGCGGCTTCCGCCGTCTTCCCCGGCTTGATCGTCCGCTGCACCACGTCGCGCACCTTGAGCGCTTGATCGAACGCGCGCTGCAGCCATGCTGGCGCGGCGGTCTCACCAGGCTTGAGGACATACGCGATGCGCTTCTGGTCCGTCCACATATTCAGGTAGCCGACGCCGAAGTCGACCATCATCAGGTCGCCGCGCTGGATCACGCGATCGTTCGATGTCGCTTCGATCCCGTTAGGTCCGGTGATGTATATGCTTGGCACTTCGAACGAGGAGCCGAGTCCGCGACGCAGCTGCTCATCCTGAATCCACCACGCGACATCGGCCAGCGTTGTCACACCCGGCGTTATGACTTCGTTAGACAGCGCTCGTTCCGCGATCTGGCGCCCGATTCCCCCTGCCTCACCGAATGCCACGATCTCCGACGCGACGCGACGCGACGAGAAGTCCGACACGAGCTTCTCGGCGCTGACGATGCGCTCGACGAATGGAGAGCCTAACGTCTTGACGATGTGTTGGTAGAGGGTGTGCGTGAGCCCGTCGGCCAATCCCATCTCCTCGGACATGTTGAGGCCGATGCGCTTTGGGTTCCGTGCGCGCACGAACGCGGCGAGGTCGGCATCACCCCGGCTCACGTCATAAGCGCCGCAGCGCGCGCGATGGTGGTCGGTGATGCCTAACGCAGCCCGCTCGATACGATCACTGCCGCGATCGGTGAAGATGTAGTAGCCGATGCTCCCGACGTAGCCGCGGCCCAGCAGCTCCCACTGCGGATCGTAGTGCCCTTCCTTCATCGCCACGATCCACATGTCGATACCGTTCTCACGCATCGCTTCCGGGAGGATGTAGTCGAACTTCTCGCGCCGGATCTGGCAGAGGCGGTCCCAGCGGACCTTCGCCTCCTGCCCCGGTGCGACACTTGGGCCGATCAGTGAGAAGGCAAGTGCGAGCGCGCGCCAAATGTGTTCGCTCATAAGGGATGAAGTCATTTGGATGTCTCTCCGCCTAACGCATTACCCACAGCGCCGGCGGTTTGCGAAACTCGTGTCCTCGCGGCGCGCTCGCTCGAGTCGGCTCGAGCTGAACGTTTGGCCAGCGATCGAGTAGACCGCTGATAACGAGTCGAGCTTCGAGCCGCGCCAGTGCCGCGCCGAGGCAATAGTGCCGTCCGAAGCCAAACGACAAGTGGTCGCCCGCATTTCGTCGCCTGATGTCGAAGCTGTCCGGATCCTCGAAGTGTTCCGGGTCGCGATTCGCACCGCCAATCATGCACTGGACGATGTCGCCGGCTTCGATGCGAACGCCTCGCAACGTCACCTCGCGAACAGCGTAGCGAGTGCACGTCTGCACAGCCGGTTCCCAGCGCAATGATTCCTCTATTACCCCGGAAAGCGCGTCGTCACCTTTGAGCGCTGCTTGTCGCGCGTCGTCGTGCGTCAGCAGCGCCCACAGCGCATTCAGAATCGCGGCCTCGGTTGTTTCGATCCCGCCAAAGAGCACGATCAGCGAATTGGACAACAGCTCCTCGTCACTGAGTCGCGCATTCGGCGCCAGCGAAACGAGATGCCTGATGAGCGAGCCTTGCGCCTCTTCGGTGATCGGCGCGATCAGCGGCGCAACGGCCGCACGAAATGCAGCCGCGGAGTTGCGTCCTGCTTTGCGCGCCGTGGAGTGCGGGTCGTGCGTCGCTAGCGCCGCGGCGAAATTGTCGTACCATTCGCGAATGCGCGGATGCATCTCGTCAGGCATGCCGATGATATCCGCCACGACCGCCAGCGCCAGCGGGCCGGCCAGCGTCGTGCGCAGATCGACTGGCTCGTTAGGCTGGTGTTTCGCGCTCGCGTCGAGCATCTCATCGATACGCGCGCGAACGACTGGAGCCGCGTCAAGCTCCACCGCGCGGCGATTGAACGGCGGCGCGCATGCACTCTTGTAGCGACGTTGCGCCTCCCCCTCGGCGCTCAGCATCTGTGCGCCGAACGTGCCTCGAATGGGCGACGACGGATGATCCGTGCTGAAGTTGTCGGGATCGCGCAGCATTTCGAGCACGTCATCGCGTCGCGTGACCAGCCACATGAGCCCACCAGCGGCTCGCGCGCGCGCGACGGGTTCCTCGCGTCGCAAGCGATGCAGCGTCGGGTAGGGATTCCCACCTAATGATTCAATCTCGATCATAGTCTCCCATTACACGTTAGGCGGAGACCGCTTCCGGAAGCACGCCGCTCTCCAGGCCGCCGATGAGGTCCAACAGACCGTTCACTTCCCATGACTGGTTGCGGCGGGCCTTTGACAAAGGAACGAGGACACCAGCGGCGTCGAGCTGCTTGAACGCCTCGTAGGTCGCTGGCTTCGATCGTCCTGCCGCTGCCGCACCTACTGCAACGCTGATCATCGGATGCGCCGGGAGTACGTCAATGACCGCCCAGGCTGCGGCATCTGCCCGAGGAGCCTCCGGTATGCCCGCTAAGCGGTTTCGCCATTCGGCGCGCAGCGTCTGCACGGCTTCGAGATACGCCTTCGCCAAACGAGCCGATCGCCCCGCGGCATCCGCGAAATACTCCACCCACTGGTTGATCCTGTCACCGCGAAAATTCGTTAGGCCATCGATGTAGCGCGACCGCGTTCCGGCGATCACGACGCTTATCGGCGGCACGTATCGCGGTGCTACACCTCTACGACGCAGAACAACGTGAATCAGAGCTCGACCCGTGCGTCCGTTGCCATCCTCAAATGGATGGATGCTTTCGAACTGCGCGTGCACGAACGCGGCCTGTATCACGGGCGGCAAGAGATCATCGTTGATCGACTCACACAAATCAGCGAGCAGTTCCTCAAGTTCTTCCGGCGGCGGCGGCACGAAATCAGCACCGCAAGGGTTGTGGTCGTTTCCACCGATCCAGTTCTGTTGCGTTCTGATCGCACCGGCCGCGCGCTGGCGTTCGGCCCGCTCCATGAGGCGCTTGTGAATCGCCACGATCTGTGGAACGCCAAAGCGCGAGACCCTCGCGGCTTCGTCGATTGCTAGGACCATCGCGTCGATGTTCGCGAGAATCTCGATCGCTGTCGTGCTCGCGCCTTGGCCGGTCTCTACACGTGCCTCGGCTCGTGCGACTTCGCGGAGCCCGAGTTGCAGCCCCTCGACCTTGGACGACGCAATCGACTCCGTCCGGAGAAGCAATCGCGCGAGGGGATCGAGGGCGGGGACGGCCACTTCGTTGAGTGAACGAACTGCCGCTTCAGCTTCTGACACCAAACCAGCCAGGGTCGCGTCGAGGCTGAGCGGCAGCCCCAAGAGTTTGTCCGGGACGAACGCGTTGTATTTACAGGCGCGCCTGTACTTCCCAGCCGCATGAATAGTCGGGTCGGACATCCACGTGCGAGCTTCAAGGCGACCAGGCATTTGCTAGGCTTACGAGGACACCCCATGATAAGGCATGTCACGTATCCCTAATTATTGGATGCCTCTTATTTAGACTTACTATAGAAGTTTAATTACGCAGTGTCGGTTATTCAAGCGTGCGCCGCCTTCGATTTCCCAACCCCCTGACCTCTACTCGTTGCGTTTATTCGTATCTTCGTCTCCGTGACTACCGTCGCTGCCCAACCCGACCGAAGCCCAGCTAGTGCCGCGGAAGAGCCAGCAGTTGTGCCGCATTTCATCGACGGTCGCCATGTGCCAGCCGCGCCTAACGTGCGCAGCGGTCACGTCTACAATCCCAGCGAAGGACGCGTCGCGCGGCGCGTGCCGTTCGCTGACGCGGTCTACGTCGAGGACGCAGTCAGAAGTGGCGAACGCGCATTCGCCGAGTGGGGAGACGCCTCCCCGCTCAAGCGGGCGCGCATCATGTTCCGCTTTCGCGAGCTGATCGACAAGCATCGGGACGAGTTGGCACGCATCATCGCCGCCGAGCACGGCAAGGTCTTTAATGACGCCCTTGGCGAAGTCCAGCGCGGCCTCGAAGTTGTCGACTTCGCCTGCGGCATCCCGCACTTGATGAAGGGCGAGTTCTCCAATCAGGTTTCCTCGGGAGTGGACGCCTGGTCCTTGCGACAACCGTTAGGCATCGCCGTGGGAATCACGCCGTTCAACTTCCCGGTGATGGTGCCGCTCTGGATGCTCGCGCCGGCGATCGCCTGCGGCAATGCCTTCATTCTCAAACCTTCGGAGAAGGATCCATCTGCGCCCGTTAGGCTCGCCGAGCTGTTGATCGAGGCCGGAGCGCCGCCGGGCGTGCTGAACGTCGTTCATGGCGATCGTGTTGCTGTCGAGGCTTTGATCGGCCATCCGCGCGTCGACGCCGTGAGCTTCGTCGGATCCACGGACGTTGCGCACTCGGTCTACATCAGCGCCGCCGCGAGCGGCAAACGCGTGCAGGCGATGGGCGGCGCAAAGAACCACCTGATCGTGATGCCCGATGCCGACATGGATCAGGCCGTGGACGCGATCATCGGCGCGGCGTACGGCTCGGCCGGGGAGCGCTGCATGGCGATCTCAGTGGCCGTTCCAGTCGGCGAGGAAACGGCGGACACCTTGGTGCGCCGTCTCGCGCAACGCGTGCGTGGGCTCAAGATCGGCCCCTCGTTAGGCTCGGACGCCGAGATGGGTCCGCTGGTGACGCGCGAGCATCGAGAGCGCGTCGTGGGTTACGTGGACACGGGCGTCGCGGAAGGCGCAACGTTGGTTGTGGATGGACGGCCGCTCCACGTCGCAGCATCGGAAAATGGATTCTTCCTGGGTGGCTGCCTCTTCGACAACGTGACGTCCGAGATGCGCATCTATCAGGAAGAGATCTTCGGCCCCGTGCTGTGCGTCGTGCGAGCCGCGACGTTCGACGAAGCGCTCGGCCTCGCCAGCGATCACGAGTTAGGCAACGGCGTTTCGATCTTCACGCGCGACGGCGACGCGGCGCGCGAGTTCATGCACCGTGTGCAGGTGGGCATGGTCGGCATCAACGTGCCGATTCCCGTGCCGCTGGCGTTCTTCTCGTTCGGCGGATGGAAGCGCTCGAGCTTCGGCGACCAATACCAGCACGGAATGGACGGCGTGCGCTTCTACACGAAGCTCAAGCACGTCACTTCACGCTGGCCGACCGGGATCCGCAGCGGCAGCGAGTTCACGATGCCGCTGCACGGCGACTCGCCACCAAAGGGCTAATATCGCGCGAAGCGGGCATTCCCTGCGCAGCTGTGTGGGTCGAAGAAGAGCCGCGTCAACGTCCTCATCCGCAAGAGTAGGAAGGTCCGCTTCTGCGCTTCGCCCAAGCCCGGGACACACCCACGGGTGCCCATAACGCGGGGCCCCGCGTATGGGTATCGTCGTCGACTCGCGCGCGCGCTGGATAGCTCAGAAGACAAGCCCCGCCTGTTGACAGTTAGGCGGGGCTTGTTGACACGAGCTCCCGAGATGGTCAGCGAAGTGTGTCCCTTCGTTGTTCAATAGTTGTGGAATCCAATCGCGGAGGGCCCTTCGGCTCCCAATCGCCTACGCCGTACAACGCCACACACGATACGGTGTCGTAGGCCACCCGAGTAAACACAGCTCCTTTGCGCAGCCACTCCGTCCTCTCTTTCGACGCAAATCGTGCGCAGGAACTCGGCGCGCCTTGTGTTGAAACGCGTTCGCCCCTGGCATGAATCCACGCTATCGGGGGCCGCAACCTAGACCGGCCCGGCAATGGCACCCGCCAAACGACATGTGGGCCCACAAGCCTGTAGGGAGTCTGGCACACTCCATGTCCACTCTGAGTCGGCAGTCGCGACCGGTTGCGGCGACTTGGCGTTCAAGGATTCTGGCGTCGATTGCCGACACGCGCCCGTTACGATTATGCCTAACGTGGCACCGAAAACCAGCCCTTGCCGGGCGTAAGCTCCGACAGGGCACACAATCGTCGCCGACGAAGTCACGTTAGCTGTCCTGGGCCCCAGAATTCCGTTGTTATGACGGGGCAGGGAGACGTGCCGTTCGAGTTGGTTATGAACTCAGGTTCATCGCCGTTGCTATAGCCGTCGTAGAAGCCTCTAACAATCATTCGCCAGGGCGCGGGCACACCGATCCGCGTAGAATTCACGCCGCCACCAGGACAGAACCGAAGGGCTCCCGAATAACTCCATGACAGGGCCATATTCGGGCAGTTAGAAGGCGGCTCGTTCGGCCCGTACTCCGGATCCTCATCCATCAGGTCGCGAGTCCACGTTGGAGTGAGGACGCCCACCGTGTGCGTCAGCGAAATACCGGCCACGTAGACGGTGTTATAGCCCCAAGCCATACTCAACTGATCGCTGAGGATGTGGGATCCAGTCGACCAGTTAGAGATCCAAGCGTGGTAGGTCACGGACCCTACGTTATCGATTTCGTTGCAATGTGACATAGATCGCGCGAAACCGGATATGGCTGGAAGAGCAAGTGACCCTGCAGGCGTCTTAGTCATCGTTGTAGTGTCGTACGTGCCGCCGGGGGCGGGGATTGGCTGCCAGTCCCCTAACAAGAAGACCGCTGCGCACGAAACCGTGTCTTCCTGCGCGATGGTGAAGATGCGACGCTGCTCACCTTTCGTCGGAGGCCGGAACTCGGCTGACTTAAAACCAGCGCAGCCACCGTCTGCGACTTTTTGCCCTTGGGCAATCACGCGACCTCGCGCCGGAGCGTGCCCCGGCGGCAGGCCTGGCGCATCACGAACTGCTGGCCCCCACTAAGTAGGGCCCATCCGCGCGCATTACTACAGTCGCGGCCCGCACTACAGCGTCGTTAGGCGTTGTTGCGTGTCTCGCGTCTGCGCATGCGTCGAGAAGTAGCGTCGCCGCGCCTATGATCGTTCCCTTGAGTCTGTTCATCGTGGTCGTCCTCCC
>Ga0187893_10002372_pt1 | contig 41644 bp, 35 predicted proteins | sample MA1701074metaG_FD_139574 | JGI IMG/M metagenome (GOLD analysis project Ga0187893, IMG submission 139574) | White microbial mat communities from a basaltic lava cave in the Kipuka Kanohina Cave System on the Island of Hawaii, USA - MA170107-4 metaG ...
AATTTCACGATGGCCTCCAGTTTCTCGGCCACAACGGTTTCGCGCGCATACGCCCGCAACTTGGGTGCGGCCATGCCCAGCAGGACGGGAAATGTGATTTCCTCCGGCGCAACGGGCAGCGCGTCGCCGAAACCGACATCCACCTGCAACGGCACTACCGCCTTGCCAATGGTCGCCCGCAGTTTCACGCGGATGCCCGCATACTCATCCTGGGCGCGAATGTCCTCGCACTTCACCGAACGCGTATCGAAATCAACGCCATCGGCTTCGACTTCTAAGCGGCACAATTCCCTGAAAATATCCGCCAACCGCTCTGGCGACGGACGGCCGAATCCGAGCAGATCCAAATCCCGTGTGACGCGATGCAGCCCTGGTTCCCAGAGCGCGAAGAGCATCGCCCCTTTCAAGACGAATTGCTCCCGATGGCTGGAGCGGGACAGCCGGTAGAGCAATCGCTCCAGCGTGAACCGCACCAGGAGCACGTTGTATTCTTCCCCCGTTTTTGCGCGGTGTTGGGTCAGCCGAGCATGGACTGAAGCGGCGAGATTTTTCATGCGAGGCTGTCGAAGTAAGGGCGCATGACATTGAGCACCCGGCAGACCTTGGCGTAATGCCAGAGTTCCCCGGACGTGGCTTTCTTTTCCCGCCACGCATCGCGCAGCGCCTCGACCGCGATGTTGACGCCGATGCGGTTGCGGAAGCGGAAACAGTCAGCCACAGTTTTCGCGACGCAATAGACCGGCACGGACACGCCTTGAATGACATGATGTTTGATTCCCTTGGTCATCATTTCCCCGGAAAGCGTCACCACGCGCAGTGCCGGTCTGTCTGATTTTGGCGGTCGCGTTCCGCGTGAAATCGCGATCCAGACTTCGGCTGGATTCTCCGTGGTCAGCCCATGAAAGCGCAGCGCGGAGAGCAGGCAGATGACTCCCTTCGGTGAGAGCTTTGCCGCCTCTGCCAGCGAGTGATTTTCGGTGAGTGGTGCGCCCGCGACTACGTAAAGCCCTCGCCCGGTTTGGAGCAGTTCACCGCGCTCGACCAGTTGTTTAAGATACACGCGCGGAACACCAATGGGGTTTAGGTCGCGCGGACGCAGCACTCCCAGCTTGCGCGCGTGTTTCAGAACTGCTTGTTGGTGGTTCTTTGCCACAAAGCTATTATTACATAACGTATGCAGTTGACAACAAGTGAATACATTTCGTAAAGAGGTCATTTTAACCGTTGCCACGGGTCTTGCAGGCAAACGAAACAGAAAAGCACACCGAAGCCCACCGCGAGGATAGGCTTCCGTGTGTGATGAGGTGGGGACAAAAGGGCTGGGCTTCAGACGCCGACGCCTTCTGTCTTCTGCTGTTGCTGCTGGCCTTGCACACGGGCGACCGCTCGTCGCGCGGTGCGGCCGATTTGGGCGATGACGCCCTCCTTTTGGTCGTCCGGCAGGTCCTTCACTAGCGTTTCGTAGGCGTGCTTGAGCGCAGGGTTGGAATTGATGCGTTTCATCATTCCGTCGCGCATCCGTTGCTGGCGATCCAGTTCGCGCACTTCATTGAGGACCACGCTACGTTCGAGCCGCTCGCGCGGCATGGCCTGGACGTAAGTCCAATACTTTGGGTTCTCTTTGATGTAGGCATCGATCTTTGCATCCACCTCCGGGTTGGTGCGGAAGGTGGGCTGTTCTGCGGGGGCGGCATTGCCGCCGGCGCTCGGTGGCGCTGAGGATTTCGGTTTGCTCATAACGATTCGTGTTTTTGGTTTTGGTTTGCGCGGCATTTGCCGTGTTCGCCAGCACGAGGCGATGTAACTGCCCCGCTCCAGCAAAGTGTCTTCATTGTTTGGGCGCGTCGGGTTTTTCAGGCGTGAACGCGGGCACGTCGTTCGTCGCGGGAGACGGGACGGCTGAGAGCTTTTGAAGTTCCTTGCCGAACTCAACGACACGCTGCTCGTTGGTAGCGAGACGGACGTTCAGGAGAGCATTGTTGCGTGCCACGTTCTTCATCTCGCCGAGCACTGACTGCAACTCCCCGTAAGACTGCGCGAGCTTTGCCGCTTCGAGCATCACACGCGCAGTTGCCTCCCGCTGGCGGTTCATCTCGGCGACCACGACATCGTTGGTGAGCGGCGGTGCGAACGCGGCATCCGGCGGTGGATTCAGCAAATTGGCCATATTGAGCGGGCCAGGATGCAGATTCCAGCGGGCCGAAACTTCGATGCGATAGATGGGATGCTGTTCGTGCATCGTCTCCGGGTGATTCGGGTCAACGAAGCGGCCGACGTGGTAGCCGCGCACGACCTCGCCGTAGCGAACGGCCTCGATGGGTTCGACTGCCGGTGGCGGCGTGGGGCGAAGGACGAGCTGCGGACGCGACGCGCACGAGGCGACCAGCACGAGGGGGATGAGGGCGAGATATTTCATGGCTGAAACAATGGGGTTGAGTTTGGTCTGGCCACGTCCGGTGTCGGTGTAGCAACCACACCAAACGCAGCGGTTGGGAGAGGGGCAGGAGAGTTGGCTTTCGCTTCCTCGGCAAACGGCTTCAACGAACCGCCGATGGCGGCCTCGCTGCGGTCAATCGTCTGAACGACGTAGAGGTAAAACTGTTTGCCACTTGGAACGCGGACATAAAATCCGTCGCGTTGAATCGCGTCGTAGATTCGCTGCGCATAAACAGAGAGAACCTTTTCCGCGCCCTTGAACGGCGCGTTATTCAGGGAACGACTGTCCACTGAGCCGAAGATGGTCTGCTCCTTTTCAGTCAACGAACTCGCAGCGCCGGAAAGGAACGTCGCAGCAAAAAGTTTGATCTCCGCCAAATTGTCGGACTTGATAATTCTTCCACGCAGCCCTGCGCTGCCGTCGGTGATGCCCCAGCCTTCCTGGTCACCGGAGAATTCCCGGTCGAGGGCAACACCCTTGAGCCGCAGTTCTTCGCCACCCTGCCAGACGAACGTCCAGCTATTGCCGCTGGCGATGCGTTCGCGATGCCGGTCGGTTTGCGCCGTCCCGTGAACCTCCGTGCCAGCGGGAATCACCAGCTTGCCTGCGTGGTAGATGCTCTCGGTCACGAGACCGACGATGGGCGTCTGGATCGAAGCCGAGTCCACCGTGATGACAGTTTCGCAGGGAATCAGCCGCCCGTACGGCGCGTAGATCGAACCGAGCGATTTCGGTTCGGCAACACCCGCGCTGGCGTCGGCGAACAAACTGATGGGCGCGAGCTGAGGCGAGGGCGGCTCTTGCTTCGGTTTCTCAACAATTGCTTTCGGAGGCTCGTTGGTTTTCGCCGGTAACGGCGGTGGTTCTGGTTTGGGCTGCGGCGGGCGAAACAGTTGCATGGGGCGTTCGATGCTTTGCACCACCTGGGGGCGGTCAGTCGCATTGGTCGCCGACTGCGTGACGCGAACATCCATATCGCCCGAAGCCGATCGGTCGCGGAACACGCTGAACAGGAACAAGCCGCCGCCGAAGATTACGGCGAATACAACCAGCTTGCCGCTGCGGGTTTTGAAGAAATTCAGGAAATCGCGGGGTTTCATGGGTTGGCAGGAGTTTGTTTGGCGCTGGGCGGATTTGTGGGTGAGAGAGCTGACCTTCCGTCCGTGTTGTACGACTCTGCAATCGCTCGACGGAGCGCTTGGCGTGCAAGAGCCTCACTCTCTGGTGTCATTTCGGTGGCTGATGCGGGCGAGAGCGATGGCAACGGTACAGTTTTCCCTGCGGTTGAACTTGGCAGCAGACCAGGCAACCGACTTACCAACACGCTGAACTCGTTCTTGAGGGAGAGTTCGTTGCGTCCACCATCCGGCGTGCCGGTAACGGCGAAATAAACCGTGCTCGCTGAGTTCGCGGGCAGCACGCCGGGCGCGTCGCTGATGGATTGGAAGTAGAGCCGGTTACCAACGCGCACGCAGAAGCTCTCCGGCAGATAGCGAATGTCCCGCTCGGACTTGTTCCGTAGCGTGACATGGAAAACGAGCGTGTCTTCCGGGTTGAAACGGAACACCTCCTCGACGCGAATCTCGTAGTCGTTGAAGTCGGTGATTTGCGGCTGGTCGCCAAACACCCTTGCTTCAGCGCCGGCCACTGCCTCCGGTTGTTGTTTTGTTAGCAACGGGAACGCCTTTGCCTTGTCCAGCAACGCAAGCAATCGCGTCGGCGTGACCTGTGGTGCGGACTGGACCGTATCCACGGTCGTCCGATCTTCGAGGTTGAGCGCCAGTACGGGTGTGTCGCTCTCAACCAACTCGAAGACGTAGGTGCGTTTGTTCCATCGGATATTCAGGTTCGTCGCCGCCTTGCGCGCGAGCGCACGGACGGACAGGAACGACGAGCCCTTCGTGTGCGCGAGTTGGAACTGTCCCGGCGTCTTTCCGTCGGCAGTGATGCCTACGGCGTCAATCGCCGCAATCGGGCCGGGGAGACTGATCGTGGTAACGCGATTGGTCGCCACGGGCACGGTGATGACGGTGCGCTCGTCGAGGCTTACGCTTTGAATGGCCTCTGGCGGGTCAGCGAGCGCGACAGTTGCGGCTAGGAGAAGGATACTAATTGGTGATTTCATATTTGAAGTCGCCGACAGCGGTGGGGAAACGACCGTTGGCAGCCATGTTGGGGTTGCGGAGCAGACGGAGACTGAGTTTGAAATTGAACGCCTCGGTGAACGCCTTCTCCTGGAAGATGCCGGTGCGGATGACCTGGCCGGAGACGGTGGCGAGGACTTCATTCTCGCGCGTGGAGAGAATATCAATCTTTGCAATCTCAGGTTTCTGGTGGAGTTGCTTCGAGCGAAACTCAACCGCCTCGCGTGTTCGATGGTCCTGAGCCTTCTGCAACGCGGACTTGAGGAACAATTGCCGCAGCAAATCCGGGTGATCGAAGTCCTTCGGGTTGCGCTGAAGGAGTGTGACCGCTGCGAGTTCGGCCTGTTGGGCGTGCAAATCCTTCGCCTCTTGAAACTGGAGCAAGGGGCTGATGTAGTAGGTCTGCGCCGGGTCAATGATGACAACACGCTCGCGCTGCTTGAACTGTTCGATGATGTGGTAACGGTCGAGCGCGGCGACGCCGGTCACGGCGACAGCAACGAAGAACCAGAACCACGGCAGGCGGTCGCGCTGCGCGAACAGTTGCGTCGGGTCAAATTTCTTGCGGGCGAGGCGAGCGGGAGCGCCATTGCCGGTGGGCGTTTCACGAGGGCGGAGTTCGGTGGTTTCCATAGTGTCAGTAGTAGTGGCCTTTGGTTTTGGAGATGAGGTCACGAACAGAACGGTCGCCGGTGATGTCGTCGGCGGGACGACCGCGAGCGGCGCGAGGCGGTAGGCCAGAGCCAGCAATGATGATTGCTCCGGCGCTGCCGTGGCCGGCGGCGGTCGAAAGTGTGCTGAGAACCGCAGCCATCCCGGCCGCGCCGACCGTGGCAAGCGGGAGACCGGTCGAGGAAGCCACAGCCGCCGCACCCGCCGTGGTGGCAGCCGTCTGGAAGAAGCTTCCAAACGCCCCAGATATAAGCTGGCCTCCCGCGAGCGATCCGTAGCTGAGAACCTTTTGAATGACGACCGGGGCGGAAATGGTGCTGAACACAATCCAGAACGCGACGACGGCAACGCCGACGGTCGCTTGCAGCGAATAAAATGACGCGGTCGGATCAAAGAAGCGCGACGACGGGTCGGTCATGAAATCAAGAATGCCCTGGGTGATGAGCGCCGCGACGGCCCAGCCGAGCGGCCAGATTAGCACGCCCATAATGTGCATCAGGTAACGGCTGCCAACGGATCGGAGTGGGCGAATCGCCATGAAGCCGATGAGCAAGGGCGAAAGCGCGTAGGCGGTGAACAGGATGAATTTCTGGATGATGTAAGCCCAAAAGAGCAACAGCGACGCGAACTGGCCGACAAGCCAAAGAATGCCGGTGATGAGAATCTCGACAGTGAAGGCGTTCAGGTCACCAATAATGTCCCACCACGAGCGGTCGTTTCCTGTATCGCGCCTGATGACGAGCAGTTGATTGTATTGCTCGTGGACCTGTGAGGGGTCAACGCCGAGGCCGTCGAGGATTGAGGTCTGCAAAAGCTGCTGCGCTTGGTTTCCCCACTGCGGGAGCATTACCAGGAGCGCCGTCAGCACGAACATCCGCACCATGTGCAGCATGAGCGTCTTGGCGCTGAAGCCGTGGACGACCAAAAGAATCGTCCCGACGATGAACAACATGAACGCCACGATGCGGAGCAATTCGTGCAGTTCGGCGCACTTTTGCAGGAACGTCTGGAAGAGTTGTTCAAAGGTTGCCATACATCGGGACGATTTGAGGTTGGGGTTAAGGAGTCGGGAACGCGGTGGGGGCGTTCATCAGGCGGAACGTCTGCCCGTACTTCTGCACCGCCTCGGTGAACTCGGCATGCTGCTGCTCCTTCTTCGCCTGGACTTGGCGCTGAGCGTCGTTGCGGTTGGCAACGTCCTGAATCAATGCCGACGCGGTGGCCTGATTGATTTCGTAGTCCGTATTGTTGAGTGCGGACGAGAGGCCGATGAGAACACCGGTCAACTTCTGAACATCTGCATCCGTCGGTGCAGTCTTGAGCGCTTCGGTGGTGCGGGCGATCTCCTCCTTCAACGCGATGCGCCGGGCCGTCGCGTCGGTGGATACGGACAGGAAGTTGTCCGTGGTCTTCTGCACAGCGGCGACCGGCAGATACGGTGCTTCAAGGCGCGTGACCGCCTTGCCATTGGGCGTGTTGAACGTCGTGCCGATGCTCGTGAAAAGCCCATTCGCGTCGTAGAGCATGGCCTCGCCCGCGTCAACTGCGCCTTCGAGTGCCGTGAGAGTCTGGCCGAGTTCCGTCTTCCGAAGGTCGGTCACGAGTGGCTGAACCGTTGCCAACACCACAGCCTTGGGATCGCCGAACAGGCTTTCGTAGTTCTTGAACTCGTTTAGTTGATCGGTGAGCGATTGAATTTGCTGCATCTGGTTCTGAATCATCGTGACGAATTGCGCGACTTCCTGCGCCGTATTGATGATGGATTGGATTTGAGCGGTTGGGTCAAAGACGACCCACTGCGCCCGTGCCGACACGGTGATGCCGAGCGTCACGAGCGTGAGTGCGATGAGTCTTTTCATGGTGTGTTTCCTTTCTTTCTGCTGTTGCAGGCCCGGCCTGCTATTCCTCGATACGGAGGATTTTTGTTGATGGTTGGAACGTTACCCCGTCAATCCGCTGTTCCGGTAACTGCACGGGGTAAAGGCGAACATTGGCAACCTGGTTGCGTTGGCGCTGCATGGACACGTAGAGCCAATACTGCTGCTTCACGGCATCACTCTTGCCCTTGTCGTAACCAGCGGCGTAAGCCTTCTCGGCCTGCTTCTTGGCGGCGTAGTGAAGGCCCTCGCTGACGATGACCCCGCCCGCCGCGCCGGCGGCGGTGATGAGCGGATCGCCATTGGAGAGTTCATGGCCGAGGTATGCGCCGCCCGCGCCGAAAGCAGCATCGCTGATGGGTCGCGTGGCTGCACAACCAGCAAACAGGCCGATGACAAGCGTGATGAGGAACAGTTTGGATGCGTTGGTGATGAACTTGGTTTTCATGGATGTTTGTGAGTTTTGGATTCGTCGTCCTTGCGGCGGCCGGCGTGATGGATGATTCCCTCGACGACACTCGGACTCTGGCGGAGTTCGCGGGCGCGGCGGTCGAAGTGTTCGCCACTGGAGGAACTGCAATAGAGCAGCTCCGGCGAGGCGACGTTGTGAACCGTGCCGCAGATGTTGCGCGTCGAGTCAGTGTGGAGGTAAGTGAACGGTGAATACTTCTCACCCGGCTGATGGTCGGGCAGCGGGTAGTTCATAATCGCGTGCTGGGTCACTTCCGGCAGCGCGATGTCCTTGCCCATGTCGTCCAGATCAGCGCGGTCGTTCTGTCGCATGATGAAGAACTGGCGGCTGTTGCCGAAGACGGCAGAGCGGATGCGGGACTGTTTGAACCGCGCATACTGCTGCACGATGGAAATGTTCCAGCAGTTGAACTTGCGAAGCTGGGCGTAAGATTCCTGAACGATTTCCTGCCCGCCGGGAATGTCGAGGAAGCGGGCGACTTCCTCGTAAATGTTCCGCTTCCGAATCGCGCGCGGCAGCGTCATGATGTGCTTGCGCGCGTGGTTGGTGATGAGGAAGCCAGCGGCGGCTTTCAACTCCTTCGCCGACTCCGGGATATAGCCCAACTCGAAGTGCGCGATCTTGCCGGTGAGCGAGAGGTTGCTCGTGCCGTCGAACAGGCAGCCGTAGTTGCCGTCGCGACACCACGGCAGAATGAGTGTGGCGATCTCCATGATCTGGTCGCGCTCCGCGCCCATCGGGTCGAGCATCATCAACTCCTGAAGCATCCGGTGGGTCGGGAACTCGTCCGGCGTGAAGTAAGCAAAAGCGAGGTTGCGGGCCTCCTTGCTGGTCTTCGGCTCTTTGAGGAACTTCAACACTTCTGCTTGATCGAAATGGCGTTGATATTCCTCCGCTTCGTCGGGGTGAGTTGCTTTCCAGTCTCGGAAGTCGGCGAAGGTTTCGAGACTCGTCGCTCCGGGCGGCATCCGCTCGCCCCGGAATTTTTGCAACGCGAGCGCGTGACGGGCGATGCCGAGCAGTTGGTCGTGACGTTTCTTCTGCCAGTCCTGGAAGGCATCCTCGTAGAGCAGGTTCAAGTATTTGGCGATCTGCGCCTGCCGGAGCATCTGTTTATCCTCTTGCGCGCTCGTGCCAATCATCCGCGCGACCAGCGCAGTCGCGGCAGAAAGATGGTCGGGCGTCAGTGGCAGCCCCTTCGTGTCGAGGTAATTGATCGTCAGGTCGCCGTCAGGGTGAATGATAATGGGCCGCGCGCCTTCCTCGACCGTCGCGGTGTAGATGCCGTAGGAAAGCCCTTCCTCAATGATGACGGTGTAACCGAAATAGCCTTCGGTCTGTGTGAGCAGGTCGCATACAGTCACAGATTTCCCCGCTCCACTCATTCCGAGCAAAACCGCGTGCTGTGGGGAGGCCGAATCCTTGCCGCCGGAGAAGGTCTGAATCCCGACGAGGTTGCTGGCTGGCCCGTCGTAAATTGCCTCGGCCGTAGCCAGGTGTCCGGTGAAAGTGCTTGTGACCGGGAGCATGTCGGCGAGAAAGCGATGCTCCGCGTAAAGCTTACGGTGTTCGTAGCGTCCCCACGTCCAACCCGGCCACGTCTGGAAGAACAGGTTTTTCGAGGTGCTCGGCAGGTTGCTCTCGAAGTACTGCGCTGCGTTCATCGAGTTGATGGCGTTCTTGATTGCCCCTGCCTTGGCGTTCAACCCGTCGCGGGTCTTGTCCCAAACGCGGATGGCAAACATGGCGTGGAAGGGAATGGTCTGCCCCTGCATCAGCGCGTGAATCTTCTTCTGCTTCTTCTCCATCACCGTGAGCAGAGAGATTTTCTTCTCGCTGGCGTAGTCTCCGGCAACGCGGTCGTGCTCCTTTTCCTCCTTGTTGATCTCCTGCGAAATGGGGAGCGGATCAACATTCACCGTGATGGTGTAGTCGAGCAGCCTTAGATTAGTCAGTCGCTGGATAATGCCGGGATAGGTCGTCCGCGGCCAACGCGTCATTACGATGAGCGAGTGATAATGACCATCGAGGAAGAAACCGAAATCGGACTGGCCGCTGCCCTCGCTGTGCCAGCAGTTCTCCTGGATCGAAAGCTCCGGCGCGAAGCCGTCCGCCGGGTCGTAGTCGAACCGGTCGTTGAGCGAGGGATTGAGGAACCGCTTGTAGTGCCGGAAATGGTCGGCATCGGTCATCGGCAACACGCGAGCGCCGGCTGCGCCGAAGATTTCGAGCAGCAACCGATGAACGTGCTCGAACTCGGTTTGAAGCTGATCGAGCAGCGTTTTGTAGTAGTCCTGCCGGGCGGCGGGGGTCTGAAACTTCGTCGGGACATTCTCCAACGCACGCGAGATGTAGAAGATCACGCGCTGCCGCCGGAGCTTGCGCTCGGACATTGCCTGCCAGTAGCGCGAGAAGCGTTCGTTGCGGGCGCGCTTGGTCCAGACATTGGAAAAGCGCTCTGTCTCCTGCTGGTAACGCAGCAGCTCCCCCTTGTAGTCGGAATCGCAGAAGTATTGCACTTGTAGCCGCTGGTTTTCGTGGAGGGAGGCCAGCAAGAGACAGAGCTGGTCCTGAAAGTCGTTCAGGTCGGCAATGGGACTGTTCGTCAAGTCAGGCGACTCGAAGATGAAGCCCTTGGCCACGTAGCCGCCGCGCCGGAGGTGGTTGAACACGATCAGGTCGTGGGTGAAAAAGCCGTTGGGTGCGCGCTCGAACATAGGTCAGACACGAATGGGTTTGATGGTGACGCCGGGTTGCTGGCGTTTGCGGAGCTTCTCTGTGAGGTGAGCCACTTTCTCCAAATCACCCACGAGCCGCCGGACGGAACGCGCCTTGCCAATCTCGTTGGTTGCGATGTGTGCCTCGCGGACGTGGGACAAGGCGCGCTCCATGTGTTCGCGGGCGGTCGGTTCGAGGTCGTGGCGGTGGAGGTTCTCGCGCAACGCCTGGTCGGCGGTGTCGAGTTGCTCAAGGATGTGGCGGCTCATGGCTGTTCCTTCCCGAGTGGATGCGTGAGGCGGACGTTTTCTGGAGCGAATCCGCTACCGGTGAATACGCGCTCGAAGATGTCGTGGTCGTAGCCAGGCGGCTTTCCCTGACGCAGACCGAAGATGTAGGCGAGGCAAACACCAACCGGGATGAGCGCGACGCCCACTGACGTGAGTAACGATGACTTGAGGATCACGAGAGCCACGAAGAACAACGTGATGCCCGCACCAATTCCGCCCACGAGCCACCAGAACAAACCCCCTTCCAAACCCCACGTCCGGCCTTTGGAGTCGGAGGCGGCGTTGGTGTCGGTGAGGCGCAGTTCGGTTTTCATGGTAGCTCGGGGCGGCGAGTGGCGGGTGGTGTGGCGGGTGGTGTGGCGAGATCAAAAATTGCCGACGCCGACGCTGCTGTTCCCGTCGATGCCGAAGATTTTGAAGAACGCGAAGATGACCGCCGGGGCAGCGGCGATGATTGCGCCGCCGATGATGGACATTTTGCCCTGGTCCACGTCGCCCCGCCGGATGGCGAAGCCGCCGTAGATGACGCAGGCGATGCCGAGCACGAACCCGAACATCATAATCACGGCGAGGCTGTTGCTGATGCCGGTCTTGAGTTCGGTGGAACTGAAAGCCTGCGCAGAGGCAGGGAGGGTGTTGAGGGCGAGGATGGCGGCGACCACGAGGAGCGAGGACAGCCGCGAACGGATTTTCTGACCGAGAGGTTTGATTTGTTTGATGAGCTTCATACGCGTTGTTTGTTTTTCGATTGCTGCGCAGCGAATTCTTCGCTGCATCACACGCGCACTTTGGCAGAAGCAAAACAGCGTTGGCGTGCGTGGCACACAACTTGGACAGGCTTCCTGTTAGAAATGGGGGATGAATAAGACGATCGACCCTACGAAGCTTGCGAAACTCCAAAGGCTAACCGCCTTGCTACCGCATGAGATTCGCGGCCAGTCCCAAGTGCTGCCGCGGATCGCCTCGGCGGTCCAACGCGGCGAACTCGGCCTAACCAAACCGGGCCGTCCGCGTGGCAGTTTTCTGCTGCTCGGCCCGACAGGCGTTGGCAAAACCGAAACGGTGATTGTGACCACGAATCAAGTTTTCGGGCCGGGTCAATTGTTCCGATTCGACATGAGTGAATTTCAGAATCAGGAAGCGCTCGGCCTGCTGCTGGGCGCACGGCTTGGCGAAGTCGGTTATCTGGGCGCGGTACGGGAGCGCGCGACGGAAGGCTCACTATTGTTCGACGAGGCAGAAAAAGCGCATCCGCGCGTGCTGGACATCCTGCTCCAACTGCTGGACGCAGCGCGGATCACCGTGGCGACCGGCCAGACGCTGGACTTCAGCGGCTATTACATCTGGCTGACGTCGAACATCGGCTCGGCGGAATTGATGAGCCTGCAGCATTCCAATGACGCGACCTTGGAACGCCACGTCCTGACGCGGGCGCAACAAACGCTACGCCCGGAAATTTTCGCGCGCGTGAATGAAAAGCTTGTGTTCCGCCGTTTGAGCTATGAGCACCAGTTGGAGATTGCGGGAAAGTTCCTAGCGCGTGAAATTGAATTCCTCCGGGAGCGCGGGCACAAATTGGAATTGGACAAAACGGTCTTACCGTTCCTGGTGCGCAAAGGCTTTCACCCGAAGCTGGGAGCGCGTCCGATGCGTGATGCGGTGGAAAAACTGGTAGGCGATGCCGTATCGGAATGTCTGCTCCAAAGCCGCCCGGCCTGCGGCGCGCTTATTTGCGACGAATTGCGGGACTGCCTGATCGTCCTGTGAATCAGGCCAGCGAAAGATACAGGTACGATTCGCCCAGGTCCTGGTCCGGTTGAATCGCACCGAGTTCGCGCCTCGATAATTGCGCGCACACCTTGCGGATGGCCTTCCGCCGCGCGGCAACCTTCGGCAGCTTCACCAGCAGACAGTCGGCGAACTGGTCGCCGGCTTTGCCGTCGTAGATGTCAGGCGCGATCACCTCGGGAGTGCCTGCCCTGTATAGCGACTCAACGAATTTCAGAGCGGCGCTCTCGCGTTTGAACCGTCCGAGCGAGCGCACGGCCTTGCCGCCACTCTCCAGCCACTTCCGCGCTTTGGCGCGATTCCTCTGCGCCAAAAGTGAACGGACAAAAACTTCATGGATGTGCTTTTCCGTGGCGACCGTGTTCGGCAACGGCTTCCCGGCCTCGCCAGTCAGCTTGGGCAGTGATTTGTCTTTGGCACGGGCGCTGCGGTATTCTTCGGCGGTGACAGGACGCCCATGCAAATTGATTTCTTCGGATATCAACGCCCCGTCATGCAGCCACAAACGATAGCGCCCTGAAAAATCCCCGCGCACGGTGGAAAATTCCAATTGCAACCGGCCATTCTCGTGCCAGGTGCGCTGAATACCCGTGCCGTGAACCATCCGGTATTTACCCAGCAACCGCCCGGCTTCACTCCACTGGCGGCAGACGCCGTGAAGCAAACCGTTTTGATAAGGTTCTTCGCTGGCGAGCAGACCGTTTTTGTGCCAGACCCGGACCATACCATGTCTGCGACCTTTACGCAGGGGCACTAATTCACGAAGCTGGCCATTCCGATGGAAGGCTTTTTGAATTGTCATCTTCACGACAACGACAGTCGTTTGGCGTTGCGATGAACCCATTGAACGCCTGGTGACACTGGAAATACAGCCTAGAATTAAGGTAACGCACAACACTCCTTCCGAGAGGACAGACTCCCGCGATGAAATCCTAGAAGCAAATTCCCCGGCGGCGACGGGCGGGTCAAAGGAGGAACGGAAGCGCGAACGTCTAGCGAGCGACCCGTAGTATCCTTGACGCGCCCACCGCCGCCACACAATCGAGAGAGGTTTCATCGCGTTGTCCGAGAATGAGCCGAATGGTTCGCCATTCTTCAATCAGTGATTGGAAAATCTGAAATTCGGCAATGACAGATTGAGGAATTCATCAATTAGCTAACGTATGAGGTTATTCGGCTTCGGTCTGCGGTCGGCGAGCGGGAACGTGAAGCGGAGAACGGAGAGACCCGCCTGTCCGGTTCTGAGAGAGGGGCGGCCGTGCAAACGGCCGTCCCTACTCGACCCGGAGCGCAACGCCCGCCGCCGAGCCGCAGACGGAAGCCCGCCGCTCCTGCGGCCCTGCGCCATGCAAGCTCGTGACGAGCGCGCGGTTTGCGGAGTGGAGCGGGCGTCGTCGAGAGGGGGACGGGGCGACGGATAGCCCGTGAAGCGAAACAAACCGCGCGTTGGTCACGGCGCATTCAGCGATTCCTGCTGCTTACGCTTTATGAAGATGGCTTCGTGTTCTAAACCACCGTTGAACTCGTCTATCAATGCCACGACTTGCTGAACGGCGGGATGGCGAGCTTTGCGTAGCTGCATAAGCGTTCGCTGGTTCTTCTCATCAGCGAGCAGCGCAGTGTTGCAATGGCGACGGAAAAGGCTAGGCAAATCCTCTGCGAGGAAAAGTGTGACGGCTTCACCGAGCCGTTCGTGCTGCCGAAGAAATTCGCTCAAGCCCACGGGGTCGTAATCCGGCAGATGCAGCACACGCAAACCGCCGGGAATACTGGAAACCAGCCAACCGATGAATCGGTTTGAACTCACGCCGCCCGTCCAGATTGCGAGATTGGGTTCAAGGCCCAATTTCTCAAACGAGTGAAAAACCGCGAGGTTTTCAATTAATATGCACGCACCCTGCAAAGCGAACTGAGTGCGGTCGGTCAGCGTGAATGCAAATACGCCGTTTTGTTTGGTCGCTCGTGTCGTTTCGACCACCACACCATCGCGCAACAATACTCCATCGCGGGTGCTTCGCAGGCAGACAATTTCCGGCAAATTGCTGGGTAGAGCCTTGGCGTTACGGAACTGGGCTACGGCTTTGACCTGACTCGAATCAGAATCAGGAAGGTCCACGTTAGGAAAGTGCTGAAAAAGCCAGCGTTCGTATCCAACTTGATTCATGACCGCCAGTCTTTGCCCTCCACTAGCCTTGCTCCATCGAACAACGCCTGTATCGAACAACGGTGCGAGTGCGCGAATGAGCGATTGGCCGCACACGGATTTGGGCAACATTCCGTCTCGGAGCAGACGAAGGCACAGGCCGCGATGCTTTGGCTGAACCCCGGTCTTCATGCTTCGTGGGATTGGGGTTTCGCCTTCATGGTGAGACGCTGATCCTCTGTGAGGACGACGCGACCCTGCTTGTTTGGTTCAAGAAAATAGCAGGCGTCCACCTCGCCGATGGCGCTTGGTGCGGCGGTTATAGCGATGAAGCCGAGCTTCTTGGCTGTCTGGATAACCGCGCGCTGGTTGGCCGGGTCGAGGTCTTGTATTTCATCCAAGAAAAAAGGGATCGCGACATCTTCTTTGTGAAGAAGGCTCTTTAAGACGAGAAGATTGAAAAGGACTTTGATGGTGATGGTCGTTCCGTCCGATTCGACTTGATGGAAGTCTGGGTATTTCTTCACTGTGTTGTCGGCTCTGGTAACGTGGACTCCAAGAACAAACAGGTCAGCGATTCGCGTTACAGGATTGCGCCCCATTTTGGCCCGCACCCGCTCGAACACCTTGTCGAGTGGAGTTGTATCATCCAGCAGGTTTAGTTCGCCAATGTTGGCCAGCCGTTCGATCAAGGAAATCTCGTCGGACTGTCGTTCAATAGTGAGCTTTACCGATTTGAGGTCGGAGACGTGAATATGAGCAAGTTCGCGATTCAGTTTGTCTTTCGCGCTCTCGATCAACTTGAGATCGTTCAATACCTCTTGGAATCGCCCCTTTAAGGCGTGAATCTGGCTGTTCCAGCGAAGTTGCAAGGCTTCTTCGCGCTTGGATAAAGCATCGAGTTCCTGCTCCAAGTTCCGAATGGTTTCGGCCTCGTCTTTTCCTCTGTAGCGGTCGGCAAAGACGCCAAGTTTGACGAATGCGACTTCCAAGTCACGAGACATGTCCGACGCCTTTGAGTGTTCTCGCAAATAAAACGAGACGGCGCTGTCGAAGTCTTCAGGGATTTCGGCGTCGGCACGCGGTCCAGCATTGAATAGGGCAATTCGGTCGTGGCACTGGTCGTAACGCTTCAAGACCGCCTGGTATTCCGAGTCAGCGGCTCTCCTATCAACGTCCAGCTTTGAAAGTTGGTCACGGTGGTTTTCACGCGCTGTTTCCAATTCGGCAATTGTCTTTGCGGCTGCATTGATGGCCCGATCAAGATTTTTGACGTTTTCCCGCCACTGCGTTTCGTTCGCTAAGTCCTTTTGGAATTGTTTGTGGGCTGTCAGCTTGTCCGCCTGCTCCTGCTTCTGCTGCTTTAGTTCTGCAATGCTTTTTGCGACTTCGGCCTGACGAGTCACGGCCTCCAGCAAGGCAGTGAGCCGGGCAAAATTCTTTTTCTGCCGCACCAGTTCCTTTTCCAATGCTTCGACGTTTTGGAACTTGGAAAGAACATCACTTGCCGGCCCAAGCCGCGCCGACATCGAATCGTCTTGATAAACACCATCCGTGATTCGGGAGACCAGTTGGCGCAGTCTCGCGACAACCTCCTTGGAATTCGAGAGCGTGATGCTAGTCCGACCAACCGCCAACCCAAGCAGGTCTGGACTCAGGATGCGAAAGAGTCGCGAAATCTCGTCGTCGGAAAAATGCTCCCGCAGGGAAGTGACCACCAGCCGGCTAAAGTGCTCAATGGATTTGGCCGTTGCCTCAACTTCGTTCTCTGCGGTTTGAAGTTGTCCCTTAACCGATACCGCCGTTTCGGTTGAGGCTTCCTGCTGCCGGTTCAGAAGTTCACTCAACCGTCGTTCCAGATTATCGAGATTTACTTGCTCAAACGACTCGGCAAATCCTGCGTAGGTCTTCTTGTTCGTCTCCAGGGTTTTGAGTTGAAGTTCGATTGGAGATTTCTCCTGAAGAAGAAGCTCCTTTTCATTCTGCTTCGCCTCGACAGCCTGTTTCGCCTCGTCGGCAGCTTTGCGGGTAGCGGTGATTTTTTCGGTCAAAGTCACGACTCGCGTCGAGTGGCCTTCATCAAACGTTTTCTTTCGTGCCTTCAAATCCTGCCAGCGGTAGTTGAGTTGTCCCCAAAGTACCTGTCGCTCGTTGAACAATTGAATAATGAATTGAACGTCCTTTTGGTGGGACTTGAAAAGACTGAGTTCATCGCGTTCGCGCCGCAATTGTTCATAATCGTCTCCCAAGATCCGTCGCGCATCAATTGCGACATAGTCCGTGGGTAACCCGGCCAGCATCAGCAGGCGTTCGCGCATTTGATCCTGCGTGATGTTGGCGAGGTTCAGGAGATTCTTGAGCGTGTCACGGAAATCAGAGAACCGTTCCCCGTCCTTCAGGGCAACGATGCCCAAGCCCGTGTTGCGCTGTGCTGCGCTCGACAGGAGGATTGCCCGATATTCCGCTGGTTTTTTAAGCGATTGGTAATCCCGATCAACGAGCAGGGTGTTAATTTCAGTTGGTTTCCGAACGCGGTCGCGTTCATCGAAGAAATCCTCACGGCGATAAGGCCCAAGATAAAAGAAACGCTCCGGGTCAGCGCCGGAGGCTTTGCTTGCTCCCCGCCAGCCGATCACAACCTGTCCGCGAACCGTTCGACACTCGAACAGCACATAGCTGTGTTCGTTGATGAAGTAGTAATCCAGCGTCTGGTCGAGCGTGTAAGAGCCAAACGACATTTTCGAGCGATCATCAATGTAAAGAAATTGCAGCGTGTTGATCAGAGTGGATTTGCCGCCGTTGTTCCTGCCGACAATCTGAAGCGCGCCATCGAGGGACACCTCGGCTTCGTCGTATTTTCCAGCGTTGATTAGAATGATTCTGGTCGGGCCGTTACGCATGAGATTCACCCTCGCTTTCCCGCGCTTGGGCCAGTCCCTGTCCGATTATCGGGCTGGTTTCATCCGCGCTCTGCCCGGACTGCTGTGACAATTCAAGACACTTGCTCAACAGCCGGTGGAATGGCCGCAGGAATTTGAATTCATCGTCGGCTACCCATTTTGCCCACCCAACATTCTCAAGACGATTGATGATTTCCCGCAAGTCGGCGTAGTCCATGACATTAACTTGTTCGAGCCGGGAGCGGTAGCTGTCCAAAGTGGTTAAGTGCGGCAATCCTCTCAGAGTAAAGGTTTCACCGAAAATTGTCGGTTCAACCGCTAGACCGCGAGTGTTTGCGATGTGGTCAATCAGGATGAATGAAAAGGCAGCCATCTTGGCGAGGCGCGGCGAATTCTTGTCTTCGGCATCTGGCTCGAAAAAATAGAAGTCATACTCGTGTTTCCGCAGGGTGATTCCAAGACCGGTGAAATAGCCGACGTAATCTTCGTAACGCTCGCTGTTGAGAGCCGTATAAAGAACGTCGTCCTCCGGCGAGATGTGATAGCCGTTCTTCAGCTTCTCGAAGATTTCTTGAAGATGTGGCGGGTAATTCATTTTGAAGTCGCCTCCAACTGCACGGGATGCGCGCGAATCAAATGATTCGGCGTTTCGTAATCGCGAATTGCCTGGCCGGTGAATTCGGCTCGGAATCGCTCATGAAAAAACAGGGTGGAAAAGCCGGTAAGAAGTTGTTCGGTGTCCAACTTTGGATAACGAGCCGTCAGCCAGCCGAGCATATCGGCGACCGGAAGTTCAGTGGCAATTTCGTCAGGTAGCACATTGAGCCACTGACGATGCTGCATGGCGGCTGGCTTGTCGGAAGTGCGCGACCGGCTGACCATTGGTGGCGGCGCAGGAGGATTGTTCAAATATCTTTCGACTGCGCCGATAATCGCCTTATCACTGAAAGCTTCTTGTTGGCGAAGACCGAAAACTCCCACCACTGCCACTTGCATCCATTCCTCAATCGTTCCAAGACGAAGACGGTCAAGCGCCCAGGCCGCTCCGGTGGCCAGATTGCTGGAACGAGCCAACGACTGATAAAGCGGGGAGATTTCCTTCCCGGATTGCTCGAATACGTTTAGCGCATGTCGTCGTGTGACCCGGACCAGACGAAGATTCCTTTCCGCTGCATCCACGGAGATCACGAGCGCATTTGTGGTGGCGCTTTCCAACACTTCCTCGACTTCCGCGAATGTCGCCTGCATTGGCCCATCTACGCGAATCACCTCAAGCATTGGGGCGATATACTGCTGCATCCACCAGACGATGCGTTGATATTTTTCCAGAACCGATACCGGACGCTTGTCCGTTTTGTAGCGGGCGACCTCCGCAAGCACGCTGACATGAGTCGCGGAAACGTCATCGTGTAAACGGCGCAGAATGTGGGTCGTGTCGGCCAGTGCCAATTCCGCCAAAGTTGGATTCTCCGCTGACAGGGCGTCACGCAGTTTTTGTGCGAGTTGCTGAAGTCGGTTAATGTAGCTCTGGACCGTTTCAGAAGACGCTGGCTTCGCCTCCTCAAGGAGATACCTGAGAATCGCGCGCACTGGTTCTGCCATGAGGAAATACCCCTCTGACTGGTTCACCGACACGAGAATGCGAAGGCTCTTGAGTTGCCTAGTTACGAATGTCGTTTGTTCATCCGCTTCCAATGCGTGGTTCTGAACAATGCTGGCGATTTCAGCTTCGGACAAATCTGTTCCGTTGGCGCGCTGCTCCAGTTCGCGCAGAAGCCCCACATGCTTTGCGCAAAACTGAAAGAATTCTTTCGGCGGAACGATCATGAGTTTCCAGACTATTCAGACTTGCGCCCAGGATGATACCGAAGCGGGTGGGACAAATACAGTCCTTCCCTTTAGCTCGTCCGCGTCCATTGGCAGTGGTCGTTCAGGCAGTTTTTGGGAAGAAATCCGATCGCGTTCGCTTCGGTCTGCGGGCGGCGAGCGGGGAAAGTGGAGCGGAGGGCGGAGAGCAGCGCATAGCGAATCGCAGCCGAAGTGCAACGTCCGCTGCCGAGCCGCAGACGGAAGCCCGCCGCTCTTGCGGCACTTTGCGGATGCTCGCTCGTGACGAGCGCGCGTTTTGTGTAGTGGAACGGGCGTGGTCGAGAGGGAGACGGGGCCGACCGACAGCCCGTGGAGCGAAGCAAACCGCGCGTTGGTCACGGCGGGGAACTTAAATGAAATAGCCCTGCGCAGAAGTCTCCAGATCGCTACGTCAGGAAATGCTCGAATCCTCAATGCTCCAATGCTCCAGTTAAAAGGAAACTTCGATCTCGATATCCAAACACGTCTGACGGGTCAGAAGGGGATTCACCGTGATTGTGGCTTTGGCGCCTCACCTGTGTCGCTGAATACCACAGGCCGTGCGATCTGGAATGGTTCCCATCCGTAGGCCAGGCCGGTTTCGGTCGCGAGTTGCTTGGCCCGAAGGAAGGCCGGGAATGAATCTTCGAATACGCAGAACGCCACATACGCGGAGTTTTCAACTTGCTTCCTGAAGTAAGCTTGGAGTCCGGCGGTGTTTATGGATGGATCCATCCCTTTGCCAGGTTTTGGTACCGCAAGCTCGGTCGTTAAGGACAACGTCCATTCGATGTCGGTCTCGTTGCGGCTGAGGTCGGAATTGCGGCATGCGTAGATTCGCCCATAGCGAACAATGGCGTAGATTACGCGCTTGCCGGTTTCGTGTTCCTTCGGCAGACGGAGTTGTCGCTGCGATTCATTGACGCGGCTGACCACCTGTTTTTCCAGAGCAGCAAGTCGTTGCTTCAGGCGTTCGGAGTTTTCCTTGGAGGTAGCAAGCCTGTTCGACGCGGCAAGTTTGGTTTCCTGAGCTGACTGGAATTTCGCGTTCAAATCTTTCATCCGCTCCGCGGGGTCCGCGCTGACCGCCGTATTGAGTTCTTTTACATTCTTGGCGGCGGCTTCGCGGGTTTGATTGATCTCGTCCTGGATTTGTTGGCGAGTAGTGAGAAGCGACACTTGATTCGTCCAACGCGCATCGCTCGCCTTGGCTTGCAAGGATTTGTGGAATTGCATGGCTTTCTCCAAGTCCTCCTCTGCCCTCGCGATGCGTCGCTGGAGCATTTCTTGGGTATCTGACGCGGTTGCCTCGCTGTCGTGTCGCTCCCGGCTCGTAAGAAGTGTCACCAGCACCGCCAACAGAATGATTCCACCAAACGTGTTGCACATCGTGTCGAGCAACATGTCTAAGCTGTCGCTGGGGCGCTGGCGACGGAGGTTCATAATCACTTGAGTCCGACCCACTCCAAGAAGCGTTGCCACAAACTTTTGCCTTTTGGCGGCGACGATGGGGCACTCTTGGTCGAGGATGCAGGAGGGGAATTCTTTTGCGCAGTCGAAACTTTTGAAGCGCTATCGGCTTGATCCTTGCCGACTTGGTTGGCAGCAGCATTCGTTGATTCTGCGCTACCTCCGCCGCCAGCCGACGAGTTTGAGCCTCCTGTGCTTCTTCCAGTCGTTCCACTGGGGCTTGTCCCGGTGGCGTTTCCACCACCATCTGCAGTGCTTGCGGGCACGGAGTCGACGACCGCTCCATCCCTAGCACCCGGATTTGCATAACCGCCCGCTTCGTTGGGGCGTGTGCGTCGTTCGGTCGGAACAGATTCGTCCACGATGGGTGGTGTGGAAAAAAACACGTCCTTGTCTTCTTCAAGCGCATCGAAACCAACCTCAAATCCCTTGTCTCGTGCCGATTTCACGAGACGTTCAAAAAACTCAATGCCCGAAGGTCTCACCAAGAATACTACGTATTGATCAACCGGCTTAAACCCGTTGAGATACGAACTGAATTCTGCGCGGGCACCAGACTTGTCGAATTCCCGGGCTTGGTCCGGATGGTCGAACCGTTCCACTTTCACCCCTTTTTGACTGACGGTTGTGAGGATTGGCTCCTTCGTCGTGGAACTCTTGTCAGGAATAAGCCAGAGCTTTCCTTCGCGTTGGCGCAGATTCAGAAGTTTAGCCTCGACACTGGCGACTTGTCGCTCAAGGTCCATCATTGTCTCGCGAACTTTGACATCCTCGTTCCTTAAGGACTCTGCTTCCTGGATAACACGCTCAATTTGACCCTTGAGATCCGTGAGGCCAAGCGTTCGGTCGCGCGTTTCGATGGCGGACTGACTTGCCGCCAATTGCTCTGCGATGCTTGAGTATTTGTTCTTTTCTTCGGCGAGTTGTTCGCGTAGCCGGGTGATATCAGATTCGATTTTTTCTGCGGCGGGTGCAGTTTCTGCGGCAGCCAACACTGCCCGAAGGTTGGCATTTTGTGCATCCACCTCCCTTTGCTCACGCAGGGCTTTCGCAAGCTTCCGATCCAATTCTGGGTTGGCTTCGTGCGTCGTGGCGCTGGACCGATGATCCAGTTCGGTCGCGAGCAGCAGGGTAACAAGAATGAGGATGCCGCTGACTGAAGTGATGATGTCCTGAAACGCGAAAAAGCTAATCTTCGTCGAGTTCAGGCTTCTGAGGCGGCTGCTCATGGCTTGGCTACGGCGGCGTTCGGAACGGGGGTGGCGGCAGTCCGGTCGATCAGGCGGAGTTTTGAAACGACGTGCGAATGGCAGTAGTCGTTGCACTCGTCGAGGAACGACATTTCGCGCTTTTGCTGGAATGTTATCCAGAGTTGCAGGATGAGAGCGAAAATGAGCGCGATGAGCGTGGTTTCGAACGCAGTGGCGAGTCCGTTGGTGACACCTTGTAGGGAAGTGCGGATCGCTGAGATATCGCCGGCCCCTTGAAGCGTTTTCGTGAACTGACCGATGGCCATGCTCAAACCTTGAACTGTGCCGATGAATCCGAGTACCGGGATGGCCCACACCAAGCCATTCAACAAGGTGTAACTGGACGCGACCTGATCTTCGTCGTTCTCGGCTTGCGCCCGCAGAATCGCGGAAACGTCGTTCACCTGGCCGATGTTTTTCAAATTCGACAGCGCCCTGTCAATCCGGTTGAGAAGCACGAAATGACGAGGGTGATCCACGAGCGAATGTATGCGGGCCAGCACCGTGGCGGCGGTGGTTTCGGTCAGTACGAATTCAGGTTCTGCTGGGACTGCTGATAATGACAGCGCGCGTTCTTGGAATTTCAGCTTTCTTCCCTTCAAAAAGAGAACTGCTGCGCCGCCGAAGAAAAACAGTGACGCAGGAATCATAGTGTACTGGTTGCTCGGGCGCAGAACCATTGCCGCGACTGTGTTGGCGAACGGTAGTCGCTGCAATACGAACACTGTCAGTGCGTACATGGCGCCGGTGAGCAACACGGCGATGACAGATGCGAAGACGTGGTTGACGCCAGTGTGACGGCCGCCCTTGAAACCGTAACGGTTTTCAATATCGCCTTGGGACCAAGCGAGCAGGCCGGGGTCAGTGGTCCTGGCGAGTGCCACCTTTGGGGTGTTTGAGAATTGAGCCATAATATTTGGTGCTATTTGAGAACGAGGACAATCACGCCGATGATCCAAAGAATTGCTCCAACAATTCCGACGGTTCGTCCTGAAGCTGTGATTGATCGCCCGCTGTTGTCCATGATACCCAAATCCATTTCGCGTAGGTCGCTGTTACCCATCACCCAAGCGGCTACACAAAGCGGGCCAAAAACGATTAGACCAATGAGCGCCAAGGTGATGATTGTTCCCGCGCGATGCTGCTTCCGAACTATCGGCTGGCCTGACCTGGGTAATTCAGCGTTCTGCCGTTCCGTCAAACTGGCCTGTAGCAAGTTGTTCTTCCGTCGTTCTTCTGCCAATAGATCTGCTTGTCGCTGATCCTCGCGAGCCTTTGCCTGACGATCGGCTGCTTCACGTGCCTGGCGATCCTCTTCTTCGCGAGCTTGACGGTCAGCACGGAGCATCGCGTCTCGTTCGCCGAAATAGTCGCGCAACGTCACCCACTGGCCATTGTGAAAGACTTCATGTAACAACCCGATTTGGTTCGCAGCGAGTTTTGCCTCAACTACTGCCGCCGTGAATGGCCCCTCCTGCTTTCCGCGCCAGCGAAGTACGAAGGTTGCGTTGCTATCGTCGGACAAACTCACCCGCGAAATCTGAGGGCTGATGTTCATGGTTTGAATCCTCCGATGAACAACGGTGGCAACGCATCAGTATAGGAGGCCGCATCTGTGGTAACCCCCGCCTTTGTTGCATACTCGGCACGCGGGGCACGCAAGGCGAACAACGGCGAAAGCGGCATCGCTGAACCGGAAACGAGTGTAGGATGCTTGCGTTTCCCATCGTAGCACCAAATCTCCGCGGGAGCCGGATTCGCGGTGATGACTGGTTTTCCGTCCAGCCCGACGAAGCCAGCGTATCGAAGGCCATCCTTCGCCACGGCCCGCGCAAGCGCTAAATTCGCCATGGCCTGCTTCATGTAGGACATCGAAGCATGCCCCGCAAAAAACTCGTCCAGCTTTTCACTCCAAGCTTTCGCTTTTGGCAGAAACCAATCGCCGCTCGTGATTTGGCCGCCAGTGATGATGCGAATCTGCGCGGTGTGCGTTTTTGCCGACGGGCAAAATGAAAGTCCCCAAGCATCGGTCTGGAATTCCATAATCTCGACCAAACTGCAAAAGAGATATGCTCGGAACACTGGCGATCCCTCGCGCGAAGTCTTAATGACGTCGAGGACTTCCAGCAATGGCCCACCGTAGAGGCTGCCGCCCGACCAAACTTTGGCGAGCCCCACCCTGCTGTACGCTATCGCTTCCTGCAAGCTGCCGGCCTGTTCGAGTCGATAAACCGGCTGAGTCGGCGACAGTTTCCATTGACCATCGAAGAATCCGTATTCCTTACTTTCAAATACCACAGTTGTGTGCGAAGGCGAGACCGTCCACGCTCTGATTTGCTTCCAGCCTTGGGAATTGTCAAGGGAGCCTGCTGTAACCCATTCCAAGCTGCTAGTGCTCTCCCGATCCAACCAAAGCCGATAACGGAAATGCTTGGCGGCGATGGCCGGGTCGTCGTCAAGCCGTTGGAAGAAGGCGCGCTCGGCGGGCATGGCGATTTCGGGAATGAGACTCATTGGTTTTTCCCGCGTGATGAATGCCCAAGTCGCGGCGTTTGTCGCGCCTAACAGGAAACGGAGGGTGGCTTCATCGCTCACGCCGAGCGATTGGACCTCTGTAGCAGCCGACGCTGCCAGAGACCCCGAAAACTCGGACGAGGCAATAAGACTGATTGCTTCTGAGAAGTCCTTGAACGTCCGCGCTTTTTGAAGCGCAACCATGCCTTCGTCGAGTTTCTTCATTTCGCGGTCATACGCGGCAAACTTCGTGCGAATTATCGCCGCGCGCTGGAGTAAATCATTGCGAAGGGTCACGTGATGCGCGAAACCCGCTTCATAATTATTGATCTTCTGCAGAACGTCTGAAAGTTTGGCTAGTTGCGATACTGCTGTTTCGACGGGAGCGCGATAATCGAGTTGAGCGCATTGCTTCTCCGCCATGCGTATCCACTCATCAAGAAGCGTGTTCACTGCTACTCCACCTTCAGAGAGGAATTGTCTCCAGAGCTTTTCGAATGCCTGAACGCGCGGCTCGTTCTCGGCTTTCAGGTCAGGAGCGAGTGCTGTCAAAGCGGTGCGCGCTTGCGAGAGCTGCTCAGCAATCGCGTTTAAGCGCGCCGCATCGGGATTGCCGCTCATTGGAGTCGGGAGGCGTGCAAAAGCTGACTCGAAATTGGTCAGCAATGCCCGTTCCTTTGTGAGAAATGATTCCGCGCTTGCGACACCGACGTTGGCGCTACCGACACTCAACAGTTGTTTCTCTCCTGTGTGAATGCGTTTGAGCAACTGCTCGGCCGCATGGACCTGTCGTTGTGAAACGGCTGCGCGTATTTGCTCGGCAAAATCGCGGGATCTCATCTGCCCAAGCACGAACCAGACAATCACGCCGCCAAGAACCAACCCGGCCGCGCTGGACGCGAAAATAGTGCGGCGGCGAATTGCGGTCCTTCGCATGATTTCGGCTTCCAGCAATGCGGCACGCTTGCGGAAAGCAACGGTCGCGTCTTCGGGAATCGGTCGAGTAAAATCGGTTAGCGAGCGCCACACTTTGTTGAGCGCCTCAAAGTCATCGCGCAATTCAGGAAGTTTAACGTAGCGTGCGGAGGTGTCCTTTTCTTCACTTTGCTGGACGCGGAAATGCAATTCTGCGATGAGCGCACGAAATTCGCGCTCTTTTCGATCCTTTTCCTTTTCTCCGCGCGCCCAAGCTTCAAAACTCCGAACCTGTTCCGATGTCTTGCCCGGAAGTTCAAGTTTGAATTCAGTTTCCAGATGCCGGATGAAGTCGAGCTTGGCAAGAGCGTCCGGCCATCTCATTGACGCTTTGAGTTGCGCGACCTGCTCAACCAAAAGTCCACAGCGCAGAACCTGCGCCTTGCACCAAACCTCTCCCTCGGGACTGGTCTTGAAGTTGAAGGCTTCGATGGTCTCGACGGCGGCAACGACGAGTTGGGTGTCTGCATTCTGGAGCAAACCGGCGAGCTGGTCCAATCGGGCAGCGATAACTTTGGCATCCAGTCGCGCGAGTTCGGTTGCGGCGCTGGTGTCGGATGGGTTGAGCCGGGAAATTGATTGCAGGATCCGTAGTGCTTCCTCGTCATTGCGACTCAGGACTGCCTTTCGATACGCAGCATAAAGAGGATGATCTGTTGTGATGCCTCGTTCATAACACTCGTTGAGAGAGCGAATAGAATGTGAATCAATCCGCTCTGCGACCGGCAAAGCGTTTTGTTGGCAAAAATTTCGCCAGTCGTCGGAGTTTCGGAATTCGAGAAGCGTAACCAGATCGTGGAGATTGGGTGCTGTTTCGGCGAGTTGTATGGCTTGGTGCTCGTCGCCGGCTTTGAGCATTGCCTCGCACTGTTGCAAGCGGATGTTGGCGGCGTGGCAAGCAGCGGAGAATTCGCCGGCGAGCTTGGCCGCGCTATCCGTACTGCCGCCCTGTTGGAGCAACTCGGACATCTTCCGGATCAGGCGTTCGGTTTCGAGAGCTGTCATATAACTCGATTTAGCGTTTCGCTCATGAGGTTTGCTGTTGCCGTCATTGCTCTTGCACGCCGCCAAATTTGGCAAAAACTTTGTTTGAGGTGCTTCCGGAATAAACAGAGAAACCAATCATTGTGGCTCCACCTCGTAACATTGCATTTGACTGGCTGCCTGTGGTCCAAACCTTGGGCTTGGAGTCAAATGAGTAAACCGGGAAGAGCTGCATGTTGTCTGATTGTTGAATGCGAAAATAAATCGGTCTGTTCTGCCACAGTTTTGGAATATCATGCGCCGACGAATTGAATTTTCCGGCTGCGTCTCGATGGAAGACGACAATCTTGGTTGACGACGCACCGATGAACATAAACGGGGCGTTCGTCTTCTCCGACTCGCGCACCATAAGGCCGCATCCGCTTGCCGCCGAATGCTTTTCTTGTGAGATGAGTGTGGCTTCGAAGGACTTCGCGAAATTGGTCTTAAAAACAAACCAAACCGCATCGCCATTGGTCGAAAAGCCGTGTGCCGCAGCGGAGATGTCGTACCGTGGCTGAATGAATGCATTGTCGGGGTTTGACACAGTACCGATCGCGACGCGGCTCCAACCGGCGGCCAACGCGAATTGTGTTGGAGCTGGTGAAATTGCTGTGCGTTCCGCATCGGGTTGCGGGTTAGCGATTGGCTCCGGCCTATCCACCTTCAGAGGTCCTTCGCTTGTTGCTGGTATTTGGGGATCTTCTGTCAAATTCGTCGGTGTTGGTAATTGTACCGTCGCAACAGAAACCGAGGATGTGGACGCGGTGAGTAAGGTGCTCGATTTGTGGTAGTGTGACTTTACCCAAAAAACACCCCCCAAAGCGATGAGAGCAAGCATGACGCAAAAGGTCGCCACAATCTTGTTGCGCTTCGACCTTCTTTCAATCATCGCCTGCTCCTGTCTAGCCCGATCTCGCTCGTGGTCCGCCTCTATCTCCTCAGCAGTCTTGACATGGCCGCCCGCTACACCGAATGGCGGGCGGACTTCGCTCACTGTGCGGGGTTGCGACAACCGGAGTTTTCGTTCTACGGAAAGCGTGGCAACTTCGCTGGTTGCCTCTCCCTGTGAATTGCTGGCACGCACGATGTAGCGCGAAAGCCCAAGGGGTGGGTTTCTTATCACAAGTTCAGCACCGTTCTCGTTTGCGACAGCGTGCGGTTTATTGTCCCGATCCACGGAAAACCACTCATACATCGGCTGTGGAACTCCTTCGGCCCTAGCCTGAAGCCGGACTGGTTCGCCTTCGGTACTTCTGGAGTTTTGCGGTTGAACAATAAACCGTGGTGGTTGTCGCCCAGAACGCGCGAACGTTGTTTCCTCTGCGGTCGCACGCACTGCGCGTACGTCTGCGAACGCACGGCAATCAGGACCGGCGAACCGGTTCGACGCAGGATTGTCCGAGTGAAGACAGCGCCAGCGGAAATCCGCCGGGTTGTCCTGTTCTTGCATGGAAGTGGTGAAGGTGTATTGCCAGGCAGTCGCACGAAAATCTCGCCGGGGATCGCGAAGTTCGAGCAATTCCAAACTCTCGGCAATAAGGGCGAGGATTGTCTCCTCAGTGAGGCCGTCCACGCGAAACGCGACACCAGTGCGAACCTCAAGCAGGCCGTAGCCGTTTATCCCGTCACCTGTGACTTCCTTCCAAGTTTTTGCTGGGACTGAGACGTTGGCGGCAAGGCCCAAGAGCGAGGACCAGTCTTCATCTTCGAGCAGTTGCGGCTCAGCAGACCAAGATTTCGTCCAGCCTGACCAGCTTCGCATGATTACTGGGGGCGATGGCAGCTTTCGAATCTCTTCCGGCGTGAAGACCAGATGGTGTGCCAGGAAATTTGTGCGGCCCGTAAAATCGAGGCCAGCGTCCTGAATCCGACTCAGCACATGATACTGGGAGCCGCGAATGTCCACGACCCGGCAGGAATGGATCGGGCGTTCTTGGCCGCCGCTCAAAGAAAGGTGCTGGTAGTAACTCAACTTCTCCAACTGGAGCATTAGCGCTTCGCGCATAGCGGCGCTGCGGGCGACCGTACAGTGGCCAGAACGCCCCGCAACCAATCCGCGAGGTGCGCTCGTATAGATGAGTTGCTGTGGCATGACGTACCAATGTGAGAGTTTCTACGCTGGCGCAGGCGGAGTGTGAGCGCAGTCCGTAGAAACAAGCTGCGCGGAGATTTGCGATAGAATCCAGAGCAAGGGCACTTCGACGTGTACTGGCTGAAACCTGCGTGGGTCTGGCGCATATTTGCGAGGGCCGATCTTGACCGGAGTGTGGCCAAACGAGCTGGCTGCAAAGTACATAACGTTGGTGCTCAAGGCTTCGGCATTGGCGACAACGGCGGGACATAGTTCGTGCATCAATGCCCGGACCTGATTCGAGTTTTCCTCGATCGCAGCCTTGTTGAGTCTTCCATGTGGCGACGGATCACGAAGCGGTTTTCCATTGAGCAACTGGAGCCACGCATCGCATTTACCGACAACAAAGGCTACTGGCGTAGTGATGGGTTCGCCGGACCGCAGATTGCGAATGGCTTGAATCCGCGCTCCCATTTCAGCCAAGATGGTGTCCTGCCTGTCCAAAACTTGATTTTCCATCTGCGGGTCGTTGGTGTGGAGGAGGGAACGTCGGAACTCAGGGCTATTGAAGGGATCAAATAGATAAACAATTCCAGCAGCGCTTGCGACGTGTTGTGCACCAGGTTTCTCGACGATGTTCACTCCCGGCTGGAAGTGCTCACCGGCGTTGTCATAAAAGATCAACGCACACGGCTCGACCACCTTGTCCTCCGGTTCGAGTTTGTAGATGAAAGGGCGTGGCATCGCAACCATTCGCCCTTGGCGTGGCAGATGGTCATACATAGCGCCCTCAAAGACAGTCTTTCCGAGTATCGCTTCCTCCGGTGTCCGAGCGCTGAAAAGCGACATGCGCAAATCATTGAGCGGCGCATTGCCGGAGGGGTCGCTATCCCGAAAGACAACATGGAAGTCTCTGGGCAGGGCTGCAGCCAGAAGCTTGATCATTACGCTCAAGAAGTAGGACTTCCCAGCGCTCTGATCCCCCACAAGCGAAATGATATGGTGCGGCATGTCGAGAAAGCATCCCGGCAATTTTCGTCGGCAGTGGGGGCAGGCCTTTTCTAAACAAGGGTATCCCATCGCATCAAGTGCGTGTCCCGAATTGTTAAATCGGGTTGCCAGAAAACGCTGCTGTGCATCTTCGCCCAGGATTGGGTCTCCGCGGAGTGCGTTACCCACGGCGATGTGCATGATGTCTCCAGTATCGAAACGACCTAAGCAACATGGACACTCGTGCTCCCCCTCAAGATTCGGGCTGGCAAAAGCCGCATCGCGCATAGGTTCGGCAGGTGGGTGCGGCGTAGTTTCCGATTCAGGAACGCGGAATTCGACGCCACAATGAGGGCAATCAACCCGCCGTCCGGCGTCATCGGGCTCCGCCTTCAAATTTTGACCGCATGATGGGCAGAAAAATCGAATTTCCATAGAGACTCGCTTTCCGCAGGATTATCAGAATCCGAAGCTTTCGCAAAGCGAAAGAGTTCGTCCGGGAATCGGTAACGCAATGTCGTTCATGACCATTTACACGCAAACAGATCAGCGACGTTTCAAAGTTTTTGCGTGAACGCGCAAAGTGGAGTCCGGGGGCGTCGATATGCGTCTTCAGGGTTCGGTACGGCGCTGCTCAGCATGTGGATGCGGAGTCCTGCTGGCGAATGGAAGAAGCGGGGAGGTGGTTTCCCAAAATCGAACGGACTGAAGAGAGATTATTTGACTCCCATCTCGTCGAGGAGTTGCAGGTTGAACTTTGCCTCTTCCAGCCCTGTATCCGCAGCTTTTCGAATCCACTCGCGCGCCTTTTTCTTATCGAGCGGCACGCCCAATCCATGCCAGTGCCAACGACCAAGTTCGTTCATGGCCTTGGGTTGCTTTTGATTGGCGGCTTTTTGGAGCCACGCTACGGCATCCTCAGCGGTCTGGTCGCCAGCCTCGCCATTCACGATCATTACGGCATACTTGAATTGAGCGTCAGCATCGCCGGCTTTCGCGCGGTCGCGCACCTCTGCCACGGATTCTTTGGCTTCAGCCATTTGCTTCTGTTCCTCCCAAAGGTTGCGCAGAACTTCGAGGTTGTTTTCGCCTTGAGGGTCGCCCTTATCGGCAGCTTGTTTGTACCATTTTTCGGCTTCCTTCTCGTCCTCGACGACACCCAAACCGAGGTAGTACAAATTTCCTAATTCGACCATCGCTGTGGTGTCCCCCAGTTCGGACGCGTTGAGGAGCAGCGATTTTGCACGGGCATAGTCCCCATCTTGTCCCGCCTGAATGCCTCTCGCCCTGATGGCTGCCGCCTCGGTGTTTTCTTCGGGAGTGGCGGTCTCTGCCAAATCGCCGGGACGTGCAGTATCAAAAGATCGCTGTTTGAGAATCTTGGAGACGAAGAAACCACCGGCGCAAAATATGAGGATGGCGGCGGCAACCGGCACCCCTATCCTTCGGAGCAACCATGCACCGCCAGCCGATGGTTGGACATGCTTCCCGTGTGAAACGGATTCAAGGTCTCGCCACATTCTGCGCACCGAATCGTAACGATTCCGGGGATCAGGTTCGCATGCCTTTGCGACAATCTTCATTATTGCGAGAACTTGGCCTCGGTCCGACCATCTCTGGATATCATCTGGCAAGGATGGAAATTGTGACGGGGCACGCCCGGTGACCATCTCGTAAAGCATCATGCCGAGACTGTAGAGGTCGGACCTCGCGGAAAGCGGTCCCTCGGGTGCCTCATAAGCCGGCGTGGCGCTAATTCTGTCGCCTTTGCTTTTCGAGTCCGCAACCAAACCTATGTCAGCGAGTTTTGGAACACCATCAACATAAATGATATTCGCCGGTTTGACATCGCGATGGATCAGTCCGCCGTCATGGAGGAGCGCAAGACCCTCAGCAACGAGAAGGATGCGTGCTATGGATTCCTCCGGCGGCAATCTCAACCGTTGTCCTGTGCATTGAATCTCCCACCTCAGCGTCTTCGCGACATACCCTTCCCAACCGCGTCTTGAGCCGTCCCTCGCGTCGTCGGCCAACTCCATCATGTAGCAAAAATGGTCGTCGCCTTGCTTTCTGCGTACATGAATGATTTGGAGCAGCAGCGGTGAGCTGCCCGCGATCTCCCGGAACCTGCACACCCCTTCGTATTCCCGCTCGTACGGTTCGGTGCTGGCAAACCGGTCACGATAAACGATTTTGCCCGCGCAATAGCTCTTGTCTTTGCGCCGGAACAGGCAGACACGGCCATAGCTTCCCTCCGCGATGTCGCGAACGTACTGGAAGTCTGCGTCGCCTTCCCGTTGCATGCTTGAAAGCCAAGCAGTTTAGCCATTCGTTCGCAAGAATTTCAGGATGGCAGTAAAAGCCGCAGAACGAAGAAGCCAAGGGGGGTAAGCTCATGCCGAAGGTTCTTGAGGTGTCATCCGTGATTGTTTGCCGAAGCAAGGGACTGGGTTCACGAGGATGTGGCTCTCCAACACAAGCATCACGGGTGTTTCGTCCTGGCTGATCGGTAAATCGAAAAGTCGTACCACTTTGATTCTGCGCGACCTGTCCAAACTCCGCGACCGTTAGCCGCGCTGTCAGCGACAACACTATAGATTGCTCTCACCTTTGCCTTCAATTCTTTGTTCGTGGGAATCCATGACAAGTCTTGCCAGTCGCTTGAATCCAGTTCGACGCACCACACGACGGACTCCCCTGGTTGCACAACGAACCACATCAAAATGTCTTCGGCGCTCAGATCGTTTGCAGGTTTCATCCTCCATTTCGAAGAAAAGTCGATATGCCGCCGCCTCAAAGATCGAGTCTTTCCATCCGAACCAACAATCTCAAATTCGACGGAATAATATCCCCTGCTGCATACTCCATCCCATAGTTTCAACGGCTTCTGACCCACGTTGGTCAAGAGCACATAAAGTGGGCGCGGTGGATTGCAGTCGATACAAGCGGCGACCTCGCCAGTCTCATCAGTGCTTCTCAATCGTCCTCCGAATTTGCCATTTACGTCCGGGATGCTGACGACGACCTGCGAAACCGGATTCTTGAACTCCCCGGCACTGCTGTATCCACCCAGCGCCAACAGCGTCACACAAACCAAAACAAGGCCAGAGTGTGAACTCCATTTCATAGATTCACCCTCTTCGTAATTAGCCGTGCCTCCTTGGCAACGGCGGCGCGCACCCGGAAAGTCCAAAGGCGAACTCTTGCCTCGCCGACACTAAGCATTCGAGCAACGTCCTTTGGCCTTTCGCCCTTCAGATCACACAGTTCGTATGCCTGAAAATGTTCGGGTTTAACTTCTCTCCTCACTGCCGAAACCGCTCGCGACAATAATGTCTCGGCCCACTCCCGCTCCCAGATTTGATCCATGTTCTGGCTGTTTGGATCCGCCAGAGCCGCGAGCGGTGAGGTGCGGGTTTCCTCATCGCGTGAATTTGAATCCGTGACGTAGGCGTTGCTGATCGGGTCCCGATTGCGTCGCCGCAGACGATCCCGAATTCGGGAGGTCACGATTACATAAAGCCAGGTGCGGAATTTTCCACGTTGCTTATCAACCACAAACGATTCGATGTGCTTGTTTACACAGCTCATCGTCTCAAGGACGACATCCTCCGCATCATTTGCGGGCAGGCTTTTGAGGGCGACCGCACGCACGTAATTCTTGTAAAGCTCAAAGAATTCCGTCCAAGCCGCCTCATCTCCTTTTCGGATTTTTGACAACAGAGTTGGACGGGTCACGAGTGTATCTTCGCCAGCGGATTTCACGGTTGTATCCATATCAGTTGGTTACACGCCCGCAATCACGAAGCGTTTCAACATCTTTCGGAATTTTGTTTGAAACGATCCGTTATCCCGGACGTGCCAGTCTTCATGAACGCAAAACTCATTCTGTTGATCTCAGTGCAGTCTGTCTCGCCGTTGCAGCTTTGCTTTGCGCTGCGAAGAGTCAGCCGTCTTGTCGTGGTGATCGCCTTGGCCTGCGCAAGCGTCTTTCCAATGGCAAGTTACGCCTCGGAAATCCATGAAGCCGTTCGGAGTGGCGACCTGATCAGGCTCAGAGCGATCCTGGAAAAGGACTCCGTTCTGGTTGACGCCAAGTCGAAAAGCGACCAGAGCACTCCATTGCATGAAGCCGTGCGAACCGGCAATTTCGAGGCTGTGCGCGCCCTAATCGCTGCCAAGGCCGACCTGGACGCCAAGACCTCCCAAGGGCTGACGCCGCTAAAACTCGCCAAAGGATTGTGCCGGACGAATATCGCGTCCCTGCTGGAGGCGAATGGTGCGCAGATGCTTGAGCCGCCGCCGAAGCCCCGGACTTGGGTGGTCCCGGCGGCCCAATTTCCCCAACCCCAACGAGCTTTTATGCCGCCATACCGGTTGGCTCTGCGTGGAGACAAAGCACTGCGCATCATCAACAATTCCAGAAGGACGGTCTCGGTACGGATTTTATCGGGCAACGCCGGAGCGGACCTCTACATCGGGCCAGGCGCCAGCCGGTCAGCAAATGTGCCCTCCGGGAATTTCGAGCTTTACTACATCTTTTCCGATGAGCCGGGGGCTTTGTACAAAGGCGACAATGTTCGGCTGCCGTCTTACGCCGCTTCCGGCTCAATTACGCTCGGTGCCAGTCTTGGCAACTACTCCATCCGCCAGGCGAATTAAATTGCATTGCGCCGCGGGTCTGCAAAGCGCCAACATTGAAACAAACCTCGGCAAAGCACGTGTAAACCCCATGAGCGACTTCCGATTCTACTGCATGCGCTGCGGCCAGCACCTGGTGGTGGATTCGAGTGCTGCCGGCCAGTCGATTAAGTGTCCCGCTTGTTCGGCCCTTGTCCCGGTTCCAACTCATGTTGCCGCGACTCCACCGCCGATCATTGCGTCACCACCGCCACTGATCATGGACGCGAAAGCGTTCGCTGGCGAAAGGCAAGGAATGGCGATTGCCAGTCTGGTGCTCGGAATCATTTCCGTGATCGCTTTTGGCCTCGGGTTCCTGACCGGGATTCCAGCGATTGTTCTCGGACACTTGGCCCGAAGCCGTGCCCGCAAGTCACCCCATCTGTACACGGGCAAAGGCAAAGCTGCGGCAGGACTCGTCATGGGCTACTGGAGTATCGCGGCGCTGTTGCTGTTCCTTCCCGCCTATTTCCACGTCCTAAACAGGGAGGCTTCCATCCGGTGCCAGAACAACATGAAGCAAATCGGCCTGGCGCTCCGACTTTGGTCAACTGACAACGGAGAAAAGTTTCCATTCCACGTTGGCAGCAACGAAGGAGGTTCAAAGCGGTGGTGCGAGCCGGACAGCGATGGCTACGATCGGAATTCCTTTCGGCATTTCCAGGTTATGTCGAATGAACTCAGTACTCCAAAGGTGCTCGTGTGTCCGTCCGACAAGTCGAAGCTACCAGCATCGCTTTTCACACAACTTGAGGCGAAAAATGTGACTTACCAGTTGAGAGTCGGTTCTGAGGTCGATGAAATCAATCCTCAGCAAGTTATCGCTCGTTGCCCAGTGCATGGCCTCCTAATTCTTTGCGATGGCAGCGTTCTCACTGGAGTTGACGCCAAGAACTATCGCCCGCCGCACGACGCTCGCTCCGGCCACTCGCAGGTCGAGACGAAGTCGGAAACAAAACCTGTGGAAAGCGAAGCAAAAGTCCAACTCACCGAAAAGCCTCTTACGACCCAGGAAGCTCGCGCCGTTGGCTTATGGATTCCCCCAGGATGCACGATTGACATTGGCGGAGACGGAATCATTCACCCCCACGAGACGGGAGTCATCGCGAAGGACAAAGACGGCAATCGATACGAAAGCAGACAGATTCCCAACCAGCCGGAGAAGAAGAACGGCTTCTTTCGGAATCGGGAAGAAAACACCGCGAGCTCCGAGGGGCGTAATGGCAGCGCAATGGCGGCGAGTCTTGCCAAGGCGTGGACTGGTTCGGATTTGTTCGGATGGTCATCACCACAAAACCAACTCGTTGTTGTTAAAGTTGCTGTCGACATGGGCCGCAGCACTGATTTTACCCAATACAGGCTGAGGAGATCTGAAAAAGAGGTGGCCAAGTGTTGCGGGATACTGATTCCAAATCCGAGAACCACTTGGCTTTCGCCTGGCCATTACGAGCAGAGCCGGACAAAACGGCCGTTACCGGTGGCAGGTCTCGCCCCGGCGACAGACGTGGAACCGGCGATAACCGTGATGCTGAATAACGAGGTGCCGGTTGGTCGTTCGTCTCTCGACCAAGACTACAGTGCCGTCCTCAAGGAAACTGGCTTTGGCTCACTTCTGGTCGGAAACCAACTAATCGGAGAGCCGGCGCCTCACTCCATGTTTTCGGTGACGGCCACAGACGAAGCTTTCCTTCTATTCGGAGATGGCACCCGCGTCTCAAGCAAAGGGAAATCCGGTGCCGTTGTGATGAAGCCGCCTGCGGCAAATGAGCTTTCATTGTTGTTCGCAGTGCCAGCCCCGGGAACGTCGAATACACGGCTCGTGCTCGTCGATCCCGCCGGTTCAATTTTTGACCTGGATATTAAACCGGACAATCATGACTTCTTCACGACTCCGAGAGCCAACTCTGCCGACAGCACCGCCGGCATGCAACCTGCCCCTGGTTTGCCATCCGACGCCCGTCCAACTCGCGCGGTCCAACCCGAATTTGCGCAACCGATGCCAGACGGCCCGAATTCAATGACGATTGTTAACAAATTGAACACGCCGGTTGGCGTCGGAGTGTTTTCGAGGAAATCCAGATCCATATATCAGTACGGGATAATCCAGGGTGTGGTGGCTGGCGGGAGTGTTACGATTGCGGTGCCTAACGGGAAATTCGATGTTTACTGGATCTGCCAGGGCAAACCCTACAGCCGTTTTCGCAATCCGAAACCCTTCAGCATTACCGGTGGAAACTCGAGGGTGGGGAAGCTCTTCACCGCGACCATCGGCTCTGGCGAAGGCGACACGCCCGTCGAAGAGACTTTTTGAACTCGTGAGCGGAATTGTTGAAACGTTTTCGGTCTGCCTGCGTGGAAGGAGTTATGAGCGACATCAAATTCTACTGCCCCTCGTGCCGTCAGCGCGTGGTGTGCGACGCTGAATACCGTGGACGAAACTCAACCTGCCCAACCTGCCGCAACGAAATAACCATTCCCTTTACAACCAGACCGACACCCGCCGTCGTTTCTGCCTCGCCATCCGTTTCGCCGCCGTTGGCTCATAGTCATGGATCGGTAGTGCCTCCTCCCCTGCCCACGCACGAGCAGGGGAATGCAAGCAAGTGCCTGACCGCACTTTTTGTCGCCCAAGGCGCCGCACTGACCCTTTCCTTCGATCCTGTGGAAGTGGTTCAGGAATTCAGGAATGCTCTGAACACGAGGCTTCTCAAGAAGGGATTCACACTTAATTGGACTGACGACTGTGAAAATCCTCACATCCTGATCCGGCTCGTCTCGGTCGATCAAGGAAACCAGTTCCTTCGGTGGCTGCTGCCATTCATCGCTCCGGCGGTCCTTGAAGTCGAGGGCCAAGTTACAGTCGGCGGGACAAAGCCGCAGCAATTTCACTTCGTGCAAAGAGCTCAAATGGGAATAGCTGGAGGATCGGCCAGACATATGCTCAAGGTCTGCGCGACGCGGAGTGCCCATAGGGTTGCGGCCGATGTGCTCAGCGCTTTACGGGACCATGAACGGTAGGTGGCCGAGATTCGACAGGTGTTTCAATCTTTCTTCAGAAATCTTTTCCCGGCGACTGAGGCTCTGAACACACTCCAAATTTTCTTGAAACGTTCTCCAGTGGTCCGCGTGTCAGTCCGTATGAGCGACATCAAATTCTCTTGTTCCCTGTTCCGCCTGTTACGGGAGTCAATCCGCGAAGCTAAAAAAGGAGTTGATGCAGCAAGCGGGGTTTAAGCTGCCATAGGGCTGAGGTGCAAGGGCTGTGTTAACGCGAAAATAGTTTGAAACGGTTTCCGCGAGCCAGCGTGAAAGTAATCATGAACGACATCAGATTCTACTGCCCCTCGTGCCGCCAGCGTGTGGTTTGTGACGCCGAATACGGCGGGCAAAGCTCGACCTGCCCAACCTGCCAAATCGAGATTACGATTCCCGTCGCATCCTATCTGACACTCAACGTCGTTCGAGACTTTGCGGCATCTGTTCCACCACCGCTACCCCGGCCCCACCCTGATTCTTCACTAGCGACAAGTTCAGACCAGCCGGAACCGAGCCCGGAAGACTTGGAGAAATCATTTCGGAACACAATGAACATCCTTGGCGCAATGGGAATCGGAGTGGGATCGATGGTTTTTGTGGTAAGTCTCTTCCTGCTGGCGGGGAAAATGCCGCTTCCGGAAGGCTACTCTAAAGATTCGATTCCTGTGCTTGGATTAATCGCGTTGATCTCAGGTGTGGCGCATCTCGCATCCGGAATTGGTGCGTGTTTCAAAAAGACTTGGGGAATCCTTGCGCTCCTTGTTTTGGGCTATTTTGGGCTGATCAACGCCGGATTGAACATTCTTGGCGGCAATACAATGGGGTGGCTGTGGGTTTGGGTCGGCGTTGGGATAGTTCAGAGAGGGCACACGGCCTTGGGGCTGCGCAGAAAGCTTAAACTCTCAAGCAGCAGGACATTACCGCAGCCGGCTCGATTTGCCCCAGCGGTCGCGGTCATCATGCTCGGTTGCGCCGCTTCGATTTCGGGCGCTAGTGGGGCGGAACCGCCCGTCGCCAAAAGCATTTTCCCGACGGTTGATGTTCGCGGCGGTTTCTGCTCGAATGAGCATCAAGCCAACAGCGACAGCCCTCGGAAGTTCGTGGTCACAGGGTCGCGAAAGTATTCAGAAGCGGAAAACATGAAACGGCAGGCGAATGCTTCACTCCAGCGACAACAAAATGACCTTAATCGCAGCCAGCAATTGCTGAATTCCATGAATCGAAATCAGAGCCAGATGCAGACCGCAGAACGGACGAGACAGACTGATGCGACCTTTGCAAAAGCAAATCAGCAAATGCAACAGACCTCGGCGCGGCTTGACCAAGTCCAGAGCATTCAGAATTCGCAACTGCGACAGCAAAGCTTGATGCAGAGCGTTGACCGCGCGAGCCGAATCAACGAGCAGGTTACGCGTCAGCAGAATTTCTTGAACAATTCCCGCGCACCAACGACTCCCCACATTCCACCGACTGCCGTTACGCAACCGAGGACGTACTCACCACCTGCGAGCTATACGTACATCCCGCCGCCCACATTTACGCAACCGCGCGTTTTCAATTCACCACCGGTAAACACTTACACGCCTCCGCGCACCTACGCTCCGCCGCCAACGCCGTACATCCCTCCTCCCCCACCAAGAATCCGCTAAGTTGAATATTCATGCTATGAACGCTAACTCACAGGATGCACGAACGGCACACCCGCTCCGATGGCAAATCGGCACCATCTGGCTTTTGGGGATGCTGTTAGCACGGCCGCTCATGGGTGCCACCTTCACTGTGATCAATACCAACTCAATAGGCCCGGGATCTCTTTTCGATGCCATCAATCAGGCTCTTTACCTCAACCAGACGAACGCGAGTAGCGGCACAAATATAATCCCGATAATACAGTTTAACATTCCAGGCCCTGGTCCGCATTCGATTAAGCCTACATTTTGGCCGTATGGCATGAATTACCCACTTATTGTTGATGGCACCACTCAACCGGGCTATTCGGGGAGGCCGCTAATAGAGCTTGACGGTTCGAATACGGGCTTGGGGCCGAATTTCGGATTCACACTCTGGGGAGGAAATAGCATCGTCCGGGGTTTGGCTATTCATAGCTTCACCGCTGGTGGCATTAGCATAAGTTCCAAGGGAAGCAATCGCGTCGAAGCCTGCTATATCGGGACCGATGCCAGTGGTACAAATCGGATGGGGTTCGGTTTTGCAGCCAAAGGAATCGTAATTGGCAGCTCCGGAAACAAAATTGGGGGCACAGAACCCGGCAAAGGAAATGTGATTGTCGGCGCCTCCGACGGGTTGTTGATATTTCGCAACGATAATGTTGTTCAAGGAAACCTTATCGGAACAGACGCTACAGGAAGAATCGGTCTAAGAAACGGTACAGGAATAAACATCCTTGGATTCAACAACATCATTGGTGGCACCGATGCGGGCGCCCGAAACGTGATTGCGGCCAGCTACGAGTATGCAGGCATTTGGATCTACAATGGCGATGGGTGCCCTGATTACTGTTCCGGGTTCAACATCGTACAAGGCAACTTCATTGGAACGGACGTTACAGGCACGAATGCACTCCCGAATGTTACTGGAATCTGGATAAACGGAGCATATGGCAACCTGATAGGCGGTGCAGAACCCGGCGCACGAAATGTCATTTCAGGTAACAAGTACGACGGAATTGTAATCGGACGGTTCTGGCAGGATCCTCCTGCGCCATCCCAGCAAAACCTAGTCTTCGGAAATTACATCGGAGTTGACGCTACTGGGCTTCGACCTCTCGGAAACGGCACGGCGGGAGTCAATATCAGTGCGTCGTTTGACAACTTTGTAGGATCAGGGCAACCCGGTGCGGGAAATGTCGTTTCTTGTAACGGCCTCGGGGTTCTTGTATGGAACAACGCCAGCTACAATGTCGTCCAAGGAAATAGCATAGGCACGGACGCATCTGGAACAACCGCGCTCGGCAATTTCGGGCCCGGCGTCAGTATCGGGGCGAACAATACAATAATAGGGGGCGCAGGCTCTGGCGAAGGCAATGCGATCGCATTCAATGGTGACGCAGGAATATGGGTTGCGAAGGGGGCACGAAATAGCCTGGTTGGAAACGCGATTCACCGCAACGGAACCTTTGGCATAGACTTAGCACCGGAGGGTGCTGCGACTAATGACGTAAATGATTTGGACTCTGGTCCTAACAATCTACAGAACTTCCCGGTCCTTACATCTGCGTTAACGAACGTTAGCGGTGTGCGCATCGCAGGTGTATTGAACAGCACTCCAGATAAATCCTTTCAGGTGCAGTGTTTTGCCAATACGATGTGTAACGCCACTGGCTACGGTGAGGGTGAGATATTTCTCACGGAAACGAATGTCACTACAGACAGCAGTGGGAGTGTGGCTTTTCAAATCCATTTGCCAGACGGACTGCCTCCGGGTCACCGCTTCATTGCGGCCACGGCAACAGACCCCGATGGGAACACTTCGGAATTCTCAGCATGTCTCACAGTCCAAGCTACCAATCCCCCAGTTATTCTGTTTCAACCGCTAAGCCAGAATGTTGCCGTAGGAGCGAATGCCACATTGACGGTATTCGCAGGTGGCAGCCCTCCTCCATCCTATCAATGGATATTTAATGGAGTAGTCCTGCCGAATCAGACAAATGCGTCCCTAAAGCTGATTGGAGTCTCCACCAACGACGCCGGAAGTTACCAAGCAATAGTGCAGAACTCCTCGGGAAGCGTAACGAGCAGCGTAGCCCTAGTGAACGTCGGTCTTATCCCAACACTCGACTCGGCACCATTGAGCCAAGACATCGTGTTGGGGAGCAACGTGACGTTTGCTGTGGTTGCCAGCGGAACTCTGCCGCTTCGGTATCAGTGGCAGTTCAAGGGGAATAATCTGCCTAACCAGACGAATGCGGCATTAAACCTGACCGGTGTATCAACGAACAATGCTGGAAGCTACCGAGTAATAGTTGATAACGCTTTCGGAAGCGTGACAAGTGCCGAGGCTATTCTGAATGTGCTATTCCCACCATTTATCGTCGTCCAACCGCTTAACCAGAATATTGCCATTGGGGCAAACGCCACGATCACAGCGCTTGCACTTGGAAACCCAACGCCTGCCTATCAATGGCTGCTTAACGATGTCCATCTGGCAAATCAAACCAACGCGTCGCTTTTCTTGCCGAATGTGACGACGAACAACGCGGGTGACAGCGGTGGACCCCAAATTTCGGACCAGTAGTTAAGCTTGTCTTTTCGAGGTCTGCTCGATGTGAGAGAGAGCAGATCGATGAAACGAAAACGCAAACAATACAGTGGGGCTTTCAAAGC